>Ga0116226_10006299_pt1 | contig 10660 bp, 12 predicted proteins | sample S1TSphfallax_FD_89692 | JGI IMG/M metagenome (GOLD analysis project Ga0116226, IMG submission 89692) | Host-associated microbial communities from peat moss isolated from Minnesota, USA - S1T2_Fa - Sphagnum fallax MG | ecosystem: Host-associated > Plants > Peat moss > Unclassified | place: USA...
CAAAGTCAAACAAGACATATGTCTCTTGTCATCTTCGCGCATAGTCTCTTAGTTTCGATATTGAAAAAAAACCATCCGTGGGAATGGACGACGTTAAATACGATGGGTGAAGCTTGTCGATTTCTACTAAAAGAGACTCTTGGCAAGACTGTCAGTTGGGCTATTGAGCAAATGACAAGAGAACATAGAAAACAAACTGAAGTCATAACCGCTCTCGGGCTTGTGTCAACTCAATTCAGGTAACTTTGCAAAAGTCCAGGACAAAAATGACGTTAAATACGATTGATGAAGCTTGTCGATTTGTACTAAAACAGAGTCTTGGCAGGACTTTAAGTTGGGTTATTGAGCAAATGACAAGAGAACATGGAAAAAAAACTGCAGTAATGACCGCTCTCGGGCTTGTTTCAACCTGAATTCAGATAACTTTGCAAAAGTCCAGGCAGCGACAAAATCAGGATTGTAAACGGTTAATAAAAAAGACTCTGAATATTTAGCCGACTGTTTTTCTCCCTCTATTCCAAGAAAAAGAGATTTAGGGATTTTATAAATATAGAGAATTTGGTACATCTGTTGGTTTCAGGGAATGCCATGTTAAACCAGATGGTTTATTTATCTATTGGACAGACGATAAATATGTCGATTGGGTTCGTATCGCCTCTCACTCTGAGCTGTTTTAACATAAAGACTTGACATTCTAACGCCAAAAGGCAAAACGTAGAAGATCTTGCCTTAATTAGGGGTCAGCACAGAATTCGTATGATAAGGCACATTAAGGATTTAGCGTTTTGCCATACCCCAAACGGAGGAAATAAAAAAATTATCGTATTCCATGATCCAGCCGATCGATCTTTCTGAATGGAAAGAGCACCCATTAAGACGATGTCTGCTGAACAATTAGATATTTTTAAGAGCTGCTGTAATCAACGACGCCAAGTCTGCACTTTCAGATAATTCTTTGAAGGTCTGTTGAATCGCTTTTTGGGCGACCCCTTGGCTGTAGCCCAAATTCATCAATGCCTGCATGGCATCTTGAGCATGTTGAGCTTTGCTATCCGATAAAGGGAAGGGAGAATGCATCTGAGAGGTTGGCCATCGCTCGCTAATTTTATCCTTAAGCTCGACAACGAGACGCTCTGCTGTCTTTTTTCCGACTCCAGGGACACGGCAAAGGGTGGGGAGGTCTTGGTGAATGACAGCAGATTGTAGTTCAGAGAACGTCAAATGCCCAATTAAGCTCAACGCTAACTTGGGACCCACTCCCGTGACATTGATCAGAATGTCAAATGCATCCCTTTCCTGGGAGTCCAAAAATCCATAAAGAGCATGAGAGCACTCGCGCACAACAAAAGTGGTATGCAATTGAATCGTTTCGCCAAGGGGAGGCAGCTCACCCATCAAGCGATGAGGAATGAAAATAGCGTATCCTATTCCCTGGACGTCGAGCACAAGGTGCGTGAAACAAGCACTGACTAATACTCCTTTAAAATAAGTCAACATAATCAGTCAATAAGGCTTCTCTAATCTGATTGATTCACATTCCCTTGACGAAGGAGGGGGGATCCTCTGTTACACTTCCGTTTGCAAATAAGGGGCTGCCTGAGCATGGCAAATCGCTAAAGCAAGAGCATCAGCCGCGTCTTCTGGCTCGGGAAGAGAGCCGAGTTTGAGAATGCTTTGAACCATGCCTTGCACTTGACCTTTGCTGGCTCTGCCATTCCCAACAACAGCTCTTTTAGACACTGTGGGAGCATATTCAAAAATGGGCAACCCCTTTTTCTTCGCCGCAATCATGACCGCTCCTCTGGCCATTCCCAATTTAAGAGCGCTCTGCGCATTTTTGTCCACAAACTGCATTTCAACAACGAGCACAGTAGGCCGATATTTTTCAATCAATTCTCCTATACTATCAAAAATCACTAAGTACCGTTCAGATAACTTAAGGCGAGAGGGGGGTCGAATGCACCCATAATCAAGGGGAATACAGATCTGATGTTGAGTGGAAACCACTCCATACCCAGTGATGCAGGTTCCCGGATCAACGCCTAAAATAATCCTTCCCTCTTCAGGAGGTGAAATAGATCTCATGAGAAAAGATGGGGATTGTATTTATCTGAAGGTTGTTTCATTCCGAATAGATCATACTTTTCTACTGAAGGCTCTGTTTTGGGGTCTGAAGATGAAGAATCTTCCGTTAATAAAGGCTCTGAAGGAAAGGAAGAGAGAGGACGCTCCCCTGCTTCTTGGCCAGAATGAAAAAGGGCTGTTAACGGATTAAAGGTTCCTCCCATAAAGCTTCCTAGATTAGCAAGTAAATGCTGCATTTGAAGATGCTTTTCCTCAAATTTTTTGAGTTCCCGAATCTGATTTTCGCTCTCTTGCCATTTATCATACATAAGGAAATATTTTTCCTCCCACTTAGCGACTTGATTTTCGATTCCTTTTAACGCTTCATGCAATTCCTCTTGCAACCGTTTTTCTTCTCTCTGAGAGAGCTCAATCCTTTCCTGAAGCTGCATTAGCCATGTTTTCTGCTCATCTATTGTTTTGGCACATGCACTCAAATGGAGCTGCTGTTCTTCTAATGTTTGATTTAATACAGCCACTTCCTTGACTTTTTTTGCCAAATGTTGTTGCGCGACTTTCAAGCGCCTCTCACTTTCCTCCAATGAAGTCTGATGCTGGTCTCTTTCGAATTCTAAAGCATCCTTTTCTTGATGAAGCGCTTGCAATTGTTGAGCAGATTCTTGCAATTGAACCTCCTGACTTGCAGCAATCGTCTCAAGCTGAATGAGATAGCTTTCTGCTTGCGCTCGAATGTTCATAGATTCCTCTAAGCGCTCACTTAACTGCCCCCATTCCTCTTTCAGATGCTCATACTTCTCCTGAATCTGCTCCTTTTCTTTGGCAAGTTTATTAAGAGAGGCCAGGCGTTGTTTGAACGCTTGTCGCTCTCGATCGCTCTCTTCACATTCTATTTCTTTGGCTTGCAAAGAAGAGGCCAACACTTTTTTATCGTCTTCGAGTTGATAAAGACGTTCCTGAAAAGAGGTTAAATCGGAAGATTGATGCTCAAGCTTTAACTGTAGCTGTTTATATTGGTGTTCGAGAGCAATTTTCGCTTGCAATATGTCTATATAGCGGCTCTCTAACGCCTTTGTTTCCTCTGTTCCTTGCGCTAGCGTATATTTGATTCCCTCGAGTTCGCGACGTAATTCCTGGCTTGAGGAGGGCTGATGGCGCAACTGCTGAAGCTGATCCTCCGCCTCTTTCAAGGACTCTTTCAATGTGAGCTGCTGATCACGTAATGCCTCTATTTCTTCCTCGTAAGATTCTTGGTTTTCTATCAACTGCACTTGAACTTTTTCCAACTCTTTCTCTGACGCTGCGTATTGATTTTGTGCGACTTGCAATTGAAGCTGAGCCTGGTGTAATCCTTTTTCATAATGCTGTTTCAGCGTCACTAGAAGTCGCTTAAGATGCAAAATTTCTTCTCCCTCAGGAGTCAGAATAGGTTCTGTTTGAAAAGGAGCTTGACGATTTCCTTCGCTAGAGGAGGCGAGCCTTGTCAATTTCATAAAATTGATAGCGCAGAGACCCCGGCCTTTAGATCGGGGAGGAAGCGCTGCTCCTGTCTTAGAGGTTGTTTATCTTTATCTAACTCACCTTAACCTAACTCACCTTATGTAAACAGAGCGACATTTTTGCTAAAGCGAAAGCTGCCGGCGACGCCTCTTGCGAGCCGTCAGTCCTGGCGTTTTGGCTCGGGCGAAAGATGAGTGACCTAATACAAAAATTCGGGCAGGGTTCAAGCTTGGGTCAGTGTCAGGTTATAGGGGAGAGAGCTCAAATCGCTTGATTTCCAATGATCCTATCGCATCAAGCGATGGGTGAGGAACAAAACAAGTCAGAGGCATCCTGACTGTGACCTAAGTTTGAAGCATGCCAACATTCAGATCTCTATTTTTCCCTATAGATTCTTGAAAGTCTCGAACTGGAGAAGCATTTCACGTCCCTACTCCTCAAACAATCTGAGTGCCTATAACGATGGGGATAATTTCCCGGGGCACAGGAGCCCACAGCCTCCACAAATCTCCAGAGGGATTAAGACGTCCGAAAGTGCGCAACCCTATCCCGACAATCGTCGTTTCCAATGCTGTATAGAGGGCAGCCTTAATCATCCAAGGTTTAATTTGATCAGCCATAGGGATGGCACGCGCGATCACGCGCATGAATTCTTCCGGGTAAAATAAAATCGTTACAGCAACGATGGCTGTCAATGTGATAGAAATGATCACTAAGGGATTGCGAATATTTTGCATCGCATGATCGACGATTTTCATGAAGGGATAAACTAAGAGATCTCCCAACCGCTCCAGTCGCGTTTTGGCATAGATGACCCTTTGATGTTGGTCGATATCTCTAAATTCACGAGCCGAAGCAAAGTGCCAATATTCAGAAAAAGAGTTGAACCCTGTGGGTGTCAAAAATGATATCATTAACCCCTCCTAACAAGGGATTTAAACGGACTTATTTGAGGGCTACTTTGGTTAACCCGTGTACCAGGCATCCATAAGGGCATCGTTTCGGAAACGTCCATAGGCCCGCAAGGCAGCTGAAATGATATGAGCGACAATGGTGAGGTAAGCGGCAAATTTAACTGTTTCACGCGTAGGAAGAGGGCATTTCTCTACAAAAATCTTTGCGTAGAGAACTAATTGTTTAGGATAGAAAAGACACGTCATTCCAATTAGGGCCATTTGAGTCAAGACAAGGGTGATCCAGCGAGGCTCCTTCATTAACCGCCATGCTTTGGTCGGAAGGTTTTCGATCATCCATAGGCCTAAGTCGCCTGATTGTTCCACCCAGTTTTTCCCTTGTCTAAAACGAGGAATGTCATGAGCTAGACCAAACACCGCATGTTGGTAAAAGTGAAGAACAATTCCGTCATTAGTATCATAATTCAAGCCATTCATAAAATTGACAGCGCGGAGACCCCCGCCTGAAGGGGTGGGAGGAAGCGCTGCTCCTGTTTTAGAGGTTATTTGTTTTTACCTAACTCACCTTATAAAAAAATTCACGTCTGCGGTGACACGCCCTCAACTGGGTCATTGTCTCTTAGCCCATGTGATGGACCTGTTTGATCACTTGTCGTAGTGTGTGAAACTAGAGAAGCCTTCCACGGGACCTATCTATTCGCTCCTAACGTAGCCTTCAGTTAAACTGATCGCTTAGGCTGGTCAATATCGGGCTTGCTTATAGAAGCCACTCCCATTAGGGAGTGTTTGTTGACAATAAATTAAAACAGATGGCTGAGCATAACGAAAAAAAACAAAATAGTCAACACAAAAGCTTGAATGTTAGGCATCCTCTGTGGACCCTACATCTGGGATTGGGGGGATGGTTTGCATCACTTGCTCTAGGACAGCAAATTCTTCTAATACCTGATCAATGTGTTCTAGAATCCTTGGGGTCTCGCGGTGTTGACGCATTTTCTCTGTTTGAAAGAAGGCCTTGATATCCAGGAGGGGTTGGATCAGAACTTTAATATTGCCATTTTTTTGTTTTTTAAATGTCCCTTTTGCAATCGCGGTCAATCCGTTGATGATCGCTTGAAAAGGGTCTTTTAATTCTGCATCAGTCACATCAAGGGTCGTTAAAAGGGTCTTGGCAACTTCCAAAAGGGTGCTGGTGGTTAGGACGGCCACTTCATCAAAATGATGTTGCTGCGCTTTTAAACCAAATTTGGTGAGAAAATGTGTAGGAAAGGCCACCCCTGAAAGATCAAGCTGAGCGCAATGCAAGATGATTTTTCCCATTATCATAATCATTTGCCGAGAAGCAGTTTCTTGCCGTTCGCGCAACGCCCTGTCATGAATGAGCTCAAACCGCTGCAGAAGATAAAACACGATAAAGTTCGATTCATCTCCTTTTGGAGAATTTTTTTCAGGTTCAATATGGCGAGAGGCATGTCCAATGCTTTTAGAGGAATCAAAATACGTTTTGAGGAGAGGAGGAAATGTCTGTAAGGCATGAGTGATCAGGGAGAGCTTGCTTTTTTCAATCGAACGAAGGGCGACTTCTGCGAGGGCATCCAAGTCATTTAAAAGGACATCTTGATGTTGATCGCGAATCGCTTGTTCGGCTTGTTTCGAAAGTTGGGAAACGAGGAAAGTAGGATTCAAAAAATGGAGGAGACGTTGCCAACTATTGCGGAAAATATCCAACGAGATTCCAAAAAAAATGATCCAACTCACAAAGAGCCAGCGCTGATGACTCATCTCTAGCCTCTGCGATATCAGCGCAACGCAAAGATAAGAGACAAGGCAAAATAAAAAGATCACCCATCCTGCAATGCGCAGAGGGCGGTCGCGACTGACAAGTCTCGTCGTATGGGGAATAAGCTTCTCTTCTAAATATCCAAGAGGCATTAAAACGAACGTATTCAAAAAAAAGGTCGCCAGCAACAGAGAGGTGCCTCCGATCAAAATGACGATGGATAAGTGAGCAGAATCAAAGTCCAAGGGAGAAGAGGTCATGAATATGAAAAGAAGGGACATGATCATCGCACAGATTGTCAGGAACATGGACCTCTCCTACTCAATAGGGCGTTCAATAACCGCGGTAAGAATAAGAAAATCTTGGTCGAACATAAACAGGGGGAGAAGGTCTTTTTATTACGACAGGAGCATTGTAATAGGGATAAGGATAGGGATAGGGATAGACAGGAGCTCCTATATAAGAGGGATAAGAATAGATCGGAGGGGGAACAACCATAGGCATGGGGGCCACAACATACTCTGGATTTCCGAAATTAAAGCTCAGTCCAAAAGGGGCTTGGTTTCTGCAACGATGCTTTGCGCTTGCTTCCGGGATAAAAACAGACATAAAGAATAGAAAAAAGAGAAAAAAGGAAGAGAACTTTATCGTTTTCATTATTCACCTCATGGGTTAAATTAAGGGACAACTTTTTTAGGATGATATCAATAGCATCATTTTATCGCACCTGCCAATAATCGGCAAGCTAAAATGGTCAAGATTGTTGATTTTTAAGTGTTTATGAATAGGGAAGAGAAGTTACTAAACGCCATTGATGATTGTGCCGGAGCTATCGCGCAATTAAAATGGGCTTCCTCTCTTTTTTTTCTTCAAAAAGTCTCGGAGGCTTTGGCAACCTGTTTTAATCGTGGAAATAAAGTCATTCTTGCCGGCAATGGAGGAAGCTTGTGCGATGCCGCTCACTTTGCAGAAGAGTTGACCGGGGTCTTTCGTCAGAAACGGCGAGCTTTACCCGCCATTGCCTTAACTGAAGCAGGCCATTTAACGTGTATCGCGAATGATTTAGGATTTGAATGGGTTTTTGCAAGGGGTGTAGAGGCTTATGGTCAGCAAGGCGATATTTTTATTGGATTGACGACGAGTGGAAATTCTCCCAACATGGTTCGAGCTTTTCAGGAAGCTAAATCGAGAGAACTGCAAACGGTTGCTTTTCTAGGAAAAGGGGGAGGAAAACTGAAAGGAACGGCTGACTTCGAATTAATGATTGAAGGGTTTACAACATCTGATCGGGTTCAGGAGGCACATATGACTGCGGCTCATCTAATTATTGAACAAGTGGAGCATCTTCTTTTTTACGACGATAAGCGGAGCGCAGATCTCTCGAAGGAAGTGACTCCTCCCTAAGGGAGGGGAGACGCAAAATGCCATCGAGTGAAGCCATGCCTTGCCAAAGAACATTCGATTGATGCGGCATGCGTAGGTCACAGATGGAGTTCTTAAAGGGATTCATGCAAGAGACTGACGCCTCTCTTAGCGAGGCAACGGTTATTCATACACATATTTCAAGGGAGGCAACGCCTCCTCCCGTGCCTAAAGGTAGGGGTCTCGGCGATGTCAATTTTATGAAAACATTAGAACTCTACCTAAGGGATATTATCCGAGGGTATAGAAAGGGTTTTGTTCCGTTCTTGGTCAAGGCGATGTTGCTTCCTCTGAGTTGGCTTTATAGAGTCGGCGTGAGTTTTCGCAATTGTTTATATGAAAAAGGGTGGATGTCTCGTTATATCCCTCCAGTTCCCCTTGTCATCAGCGTTGGAAATATTGTGGCGGGAGGAACGGGGAAAACCCCTGTGACATTTTTATTAGCGGAAGCATTTTATAACCGTTTTAGCATTGCCATCTTGTCGCGCGGTTACCGTTCTAAGGTAGAAAAATTTAAATCTCCCGTCTTGCTATGCGAGGGTCGTGGCCCTCTTTGGCCCGCTCGTTACTGTGGAGATGAGCCTTATTTGCTTGCGCAACGTCTTCCCAAGGCGATTGTGATTGTGGGGGGCGATCGCAAGAAAGCAGCCTTTTTGGCAGCTAAAGCTGGCGCGCAGGCCATTGTCCTTGACGATGGAATGCAGCATCGTCGTTTAGCCCGAGACTTTGATGTCGTTGTCATCGATGCCGGGGACCCCTTCGGTCAGGGGTACTTTCTTCCTCGGGGCTTTTTACGAGAGGAAGTGCGTTCCTTAGGGCGGGCGAACCTTATCGTTCTCAATCATATTGAGAATGCTGAGCACTTTACAAACCTGAAGATAATATTGAATCGCTATAGCGATGCCCCTATGATAGGGGTGAAGGGCGATATCACCGCTATTCGAGATCTCAGGGGAAAAGAGGTTCCGATACGTGAGAAAAAAAGTGTCGGCATGTTTTGCGCTATTGCTCGTCCCGAGTATTTCCGACAGATGCTTGACAAGGAGGGATTCGAGGTGGTGAACGAATATGTATTAGCCGACCATGACGCCATCTGTGAGAAGGATCTCGAACAGTTTGCACAGGCAAGCGTGAAAAAACGAGCTGAATGGTTAATTTGTACAGAAAAAGATCGCGTGAAGCTGCAAGAGCCGTTATCTCTCCCCCTTCCTATCATTTGGGTTCAATTAGAGTTGCGCATTGTGGCAGGAGAAGAAGCCTGGGAGTCTTTTTTAAAGGAAGCTGAGGCTAAAATTACATCATAATCCTTTGATTGTTAAGTGCCTCATACAAAATATTTCAATCGTAGCTGGGCTTTTCTCGCGACCTAAACCTCAGGGATTTTTGCCATCTATTTGGTCAACGATTCCTCCCTAAAGGGAGGGGCTTATACAAACAAGCCCAATGTTGACTCGCCTAAGCCCTAAGTTTAACTCAGGGCTCGTACATATTTCAAGGCGAGCAGCGTGTCCTCCCAAGCCTGAAGGCAGGGGCCTCTGCGCTGTCAATTTGTGATTTTTGTCAAAAAAAAATCTAAAAAACACAAGAACAGGGTCGGCGCTTCCTCCGGCGACTGAAGTCGCGGGTTTCTGCGCCGTCAATTCTATGAAATTATGGGTTAAAATTTTTATTGGACTCATTTTAGGCGCATTGACAGGACTTGTATTGGGAGAAAAGGCGGTTTATTTAAAACCTTTGGGAACCCTTTTTCTCAACCTGATCAATATGATCATTGTCTTGCTTATTCTATCTTCCATGACGGTGGGAGTCACAAGCATTCATGACCCAAAAAAATTGGGACGCATCGGCGGTAAAAGTGCAGGAATTTACCTAACAACCACTCTGATTGCAATCACAACAGGTCTATTATTGGGAAAGGGGGTGAATCTTGGAGGAGGCCTTGGTTTAGAAGCAAAAGAGCTCGCTCACGCGAAACCCCTTTCGTTCAGTGAGATTGCAATCTCTATTATTCCAAGCAATCCTATTGCAGCAATGGTCAAAGGGGATATTCTCCAAGTGATTGTCTTTGCTGTCTTTTTTGGGATTGCGATTAATTTTTCAGGGGCTAAAGGGAAGTCGCTATTGAGTGTCCTGGAATCGTTGGCAGATGTGATGTATCGCCTCACGTCGATCATCATGGAATTTTCCCCTCTTGGGGTCTTTGGGTTGATGGCCTGGGTCACGGGAACCTTTGGGTTAACGCTTTTTCTCCCGTTACTGAAATTTCTGGGCGTCTATTACCTAGGTTGTCTATTTCACTTTTTATTGATTTACGGAACCCTTCTTAAGGGAATCGGACGCCTCAAGTTACTTCCCTTTCTCCGGGGGATGGGCGATGCGGTCATGATGGCATTGTCAACGTGCAGCAGCGCCGCCACATTGCCAGTTGCGATGCACTGCACCCAAGAAAACTTAGGAGTGTCTAAGAGCATTTCAAGTTTTGTTTTGCCTCTCGGAATTACCATGAATATGAATGGGGGAGCGATTTATCAGGCAATGAGCGCTTTATTTGTGGCTCAAGCGTATGGTATTCCGCTGGATATTTATCACTACATCACTTTAGTTCTCACAACTCTGTTTTCTTCCATTGGAACAGCCGGAATTCCTGGAGGAGGATTTATCATGTTGTCCGCAGTGCTCACGTCTGTTGGATTGCCCCTGGAAGGGCTTGCTCTTTTAGCGGGCATCGATCGCCTGCGCGATATGATGACAACTGTTCTGAATATTTTGGGGGATGCTGCTGTGACAGTCTTTATTGCCAAGCAAGAGGGAGAATTAGATGAAAGACAATATTACCATCACGAGCTTGTGGAATTTGGTGGCTAAACTCGCCTGGCAATAGGAAGCTGTTCACCAGAGGACAAATAAAAAGGAGCGAAAGCAAAATGTTTGTCAATGTCGGACCAACGGATATTTTGTTTCA
>Ga0116226_10006300_pt1 | contig 10660 bp, 7 predicted proteins | sample S1TSphfallax_FD_89692 | JGI IMG/M metagenome (GOLD analysis project Ga0116226, IMG submission 89692) | Host-associated microbial communities from peat moss isolated from Minnesota, USA - S1T2_Fa - Sphagnum fallax MG | ecosystem: Host-associated > Plants > Peat moss > Unclassified | place: USA...
GTTATAATCTTGTAATCTAGTACTGCATTAATAATCTTTCAGTCTAATTGCTGCAGTAATCTTGTAATCTAGTACTGCAGAGTAATAGTCTTTTAGTCTAATGCTGCAGTAATCTTGTAATCTAGTACTACATTAGTCTTTCTAATGCATTAATAATCTTGTAGTGTAATGTTGCATTAATCTTGTAATCTAGTACTGCATTTAATAATGGCGTAGTCTAGCGTTGTCATTAATCTTGTAATCTAGTTCTGCATTAATAAGCAGCTTGTAGTCTAACGCGACATTAATCTTGTAATAGATCTGAGACTGCATAGTTAATAATCTTCTTGTTGTCTAATGCCAAACATCATGAAGCTTGCAGTACTCTAGTACTGCATTATTGATCTTAGTAGTCTGAGGCTACATTTAATCTATTTTGCACAGAAGTCTGAAATGCAGAAGAGAAAAACAGATCGTTGAAAAGAACGTTATGTTATGAGTTTTTATGTCCCCGGAGACAGACAGTAGTCGTGTTATATAGATCATGATTTCATTGACGAGCTCCGCGATTTTTGAATTCTTTTGGGTCATTTGATTGCCGATCGATGGGAGCATTAAATTGCATAAACATCGTTAAGGATTGTTTGTACTAATCAGCTAATCAGCTTAAATTCCATAAACATCATTATTAAGGATTTGTTCGGCTAATCAGGTTTTGGTCTACATACGGATTCCACTGCCTCATTGCTGTTACAAGTTATAGGATCTGATGCGAGAGCATTAGGATGTGATACAAGTGCATCATTGATGATGATCACCCGTCTGATCATAAGCACAGAAAATTTGAGTCCTTCAAAGGAGTTCATGATCTAGCAGCTGATGGAGGTCCTTGAGATGAGAAGTAGAGAAGTCCGGAAATCGATCCATCGAATTATAAGGCAGCTTAGTTACTTAATCCGAGCTTTTCTAACGATTCCGAAAATGCATCCGTTAAGAACCTGCTTGATATTCACTAGGATCGTGCGTGACACTAGTTGCTAGCTGAAGCTCAGCTAGAAAGACCACGAAAACAAACCCAAAAAACAGCAAAAACTGATCTGCATCAGGCCCGCGGGCGTGTAGTCTTGAACGTTTGATGAAAGAAGACCAAAAGTAGCTGGTATCGTGCAAATCTAGTATGTAAGTAATTTGAAGATTCGGTGTCTCGAGACCAGCTGAGTGTTTTTGAATCTGTATAATAACTCTTGCGATCATTCATTCGAGGCTCCGGCGAAAGTTACGCGTGGATTTCAAAGTTGGCTGTTGAAAGCAGCTTATAGATTCTGTTTCTGACCGTGTGACGTCCAGCTAGCGTCGATATCAGGATTCACGTACAATTTGCTGAACGATGCAAGTTCGTCACGGGGGTGGATTTGGCCCGTGCCTGACACATGAGGGCAGCTGAGCTGCTGCTCTACAGTATAGACAAGCGGTAAGTACTTTGCATATGTCCAGCTGCAACACCAAGTTCATCATGTGTATGGTCGAACTACGACATCTACCGATAGTTCTGAAGTTTTTTGATCGGATGACCGGTTTTCGAATGCAAGTGAGCTTGACACTCGTGTCTTGTGCTCCGTGTTCGAAGTTCAGGAGTTCTAACAAGGTTTTTTTTTGCTTTTCCTTCGGCTTAGTACTTATAACTGATAGCTGGACTTAGACCATTAGTTGAGAAGCTGGCGGGAGTCGGGAGATAAGTTGCTGCTGCTCAGAGGAGCTTGGCAGCTGGAGTCAAAAACCAATCCCAGCAGATCCCTCGAACAATGAACCACGAGCAGAGAGAGGCAGCTACCTTCAGAGTCCAGACAGCCACCCCCCGCGTGACACTTTCTTCTTGTTGCTCTTAGATCATGATCTAGCAACACAAAACGTACAACGGAATATAAGAACCAGCTGCACGAAGCGCGGCCTGCAGTCGTCTGAATTTTGCGAAGTCTAAAAGCTCCATCTCGAAAGTCTTACACCATTCATTATGTGAACTAGATTTCTGAGCTCGGTTTCTAACTTGCGTAAACTCGCGGCCTCGTTCAGAACTCCTGTTCCACAGGGTTTCACAAAAGTCGATTTGGATCGATCATTCGTGGTCTTCGACCATGACGATAGAGACAGTAACAAGCAGCTGCTTCGGTCGAGCTTCATCACTAGTCATGTGATCAGTCTACATCTTCATGGCCCAAGCTCTCGACCATTTCATGCTCATCCATGAGACACCAAACACCACTAGCTGAGCTGCAAAATACTGATCAAGCAGCTACTAGAGAAATTAACATACAGCAGCCACATGTAAGTAGAGCTTAGAAAAACGTCCCACATCCAACTGCTGCTTCACTGCAGCTCCCACAAACTCTCATTCAAAACTTGCAGGAAGGCTGCAGAACTCTTCAGGAACGCATCATACAGCATTTGATACAAGAATTGATAGAGAAAAAACAAAACACTGTAAAGCTCAGTACCACCACTGCTGTTGCAACAAAAGCTACACATCTTCAGCTACTACACATACATCTTCAGCTACATGTCTTCTGAAGCTCAAGCTGTGCACACATTTGTTTCTTCTAAGCTACATACACACAGAGATTACATTCCAGCAGCCTGCTTCAGACAGAAGGTTAGTAGTATACCAAGTTGACTGCAAGACACAAAAGACAGAACAACAGATCATAGTTGACGAACTTCATCCTGATATCAAAAAGCTGCAGACAATCCTCCTCAGACCTCAACAAAGAAAATAGGACTCAAGAAAAAAACAATTCTCAAATAAACTGCAAAACTTCAAACTCATGCATTTCTCTTTCACTGAGCTGTTCATGAAGGTTCTAAGAATTTCAAATGCAGCCAGCCATGAGCACCAAAGAAACCATGGAGGAGGACTTCTTGAAAGCTTTGTGATGACAACAACAATAGTAAGCAGATGGATCAAATGACTTGGACTCATGAGCATGAACAATAAACTTTGACTCTAGATGAGAGAAGAGATCAAATCAGAACTTAGAGCTTCAGAATGAGATATGCCTTTGAGTTTCCAAATAGTCCATGTAGTCTGTGATCATATCACAGCTCATGGTACAATAGGACCAGTGGTCCAGCCATGTGCAAGCTAGCTAGCCTATTTTGCATCCCTGTTTGGAACAAAAATGAAGAAGAAAATAATCCAAAATGCTCATTGACAGTGCTAAGAACAATATCAATCTTCCTCCTGCAATTTGGAACCAGCTACAAATATGCCCCTGAGCTCACGGGAGATGTAACTAAGTAAAAACCTTTACTACACCATTGTAGGAGCTGGGCTAGAGCTGAAGAGTGTGTCTCTAAATCCACAATGAGTCAATAATGATGAGTAGCAAACTACACCCTGTGATGGGTTTGACTACTGAGTTTTTCTAGAGCTAGCCATGAAGCTGGTTTGTGTGCAGGTTTTGACAGAGTGCAGCAGGCTGTGAAGAATTGGGGGAAAAAAAGGGGGGGCCACCTAAAATTTTGGTCTAACAAGCAACGCAGTGAGTGGAATCAAACTGCATTCCAAGAAGATACTGCAAAAAGAGGGTCATTTTTCCAGCCCAGCAATAAGCAACCTGCATCGTCCTCCACCAACCGATAGCCTTCTGATGGGTAGTGAAGTCTGAGGAGAAGTCTGGCTTGGTCAAGTGCAAATTTGCTTGTTGGAAGTAATTGAAATCCCGCTGTCTCCATGAAAATTCGCCACTGATCAAACTTTTGGTACCTCACAACACGCGAGTCCAATGATGAGGATGACTCCTGACCCTCACGGGTGGCAGCCACAATGTTGGAAATCTCCTTCCAGAACCATAGTTGTTCTACTTGCGTCCTTTCTAAGCTTGTTCGGGGTAGTGTGGCCTCAAGGGACTCAAAAAGAAACTTGTAGTGGTCAAGTGCATCGGCAAATGGGTTGGTGTTGGCCTCCCTCTCAGCAAGGGTTACCACCCGCGGGTTAAGAGAGTGCAACATGCCCAAGAAAAATTCCAGTGCTCCTGTCCCTTCTTCATCCAGCAGTGTGTGGAGCTGTAACATGCAGTTGACTGCAAGAGCTTCCCCACTGCGCAACCGCAGCATAGTGGGCCTCAAAGAATCTAGATTCTGATGAATCAGTGGAATGAACTCAAAGGGAAGACCAATAGATTGAGCAAAGCTGACAAGACGCCTGCCAGTCATTTCAAGAACTTGTCTATCTTTCCCTATGCCGGTGATGCAAAGCTGTGGAAGGCCTGCCCCTTGATCTGCTCGCACATCCACAAGAGCTTGCATGAATGGTGGCCATTGCAGTCCATGGACTATGTCCAAGTCCACAATATGCAGATACCACTCACCATCAAGCGCCTCTAACAATGCTTGGTTGGCTGTCAGGTGTGCAAATCGGACAAATGGTGTTACTTGGTTCAATGCTAAGTACGCAGTCAGCAACTCATCACTCCCAGGTGGCTGGACCAATGCCAATGGTAAACTGATCTGCAGACCCACCCATCATAAACCTCTCAGCAACCATGCATATGATTCCAACTCTGAACAGTATGGTGAATTATCCAAGTTCACCACAGCCATTCACAATCTGCCTAATCTGTTTGCAGCTCAGAGGTCATGAACAAGTGCAGAAACATGACCTCTAAAGAACCTGGAATATCTCTGTGCCAAACACAAAATAGTCTGCATACTACCTGCCTCTAATTTAGTTTCGACAACAAGCTAGTTAGACACAGCATGACTGGGACCATGTCCAGGCAACCTTGACAGTAAGCTAATACATTCCAAGACACCCTAAGGCGCAGACGAAACTGCTTATTCACCATTAGATTCTATGAAACTTTCAAAGAGCCTTGAAGGACAATTTGAAAAAGCCCTAGGCAACTCATGCTGTAAAATGTCTGCAATAGATGAGCCCATTCTAATATTCCCAATGGCCCTGAGAACAAATTTGGTTAGAAGTCTGGCCCAATGCAAAATATGAGATCAAGCTCTAGTCAGATCAGGAACTGAAGAGTTTGGTGAGACCTGGAAACTACTATTGAACAATGTCAATATGCATTGCCTCAATCCTAGAGCACTTGCTGGAAAAAGAAACCCAAGATCAGTTCCTTACACAAGACAGGGATTATAGACAGACACATATGTGCAAAGCCCAAAATGCAAATCCTCCAGGAAGTCTGTACCAGTAGACAGACAGACAGTGTTTCTAAGCAATCAGTTTGAGAGAAGGTCCTTTAAGAGTGGTCTACTACATAGTGAGCTCACCTGTGTGCCTGTAGCTTTTGAAATTTGAGTGGCAAGGGCTGCGGTGAAGTAAGAAGCAACACGCTCAAATGAATCTCCCTGTGCAGATAACTGATTCCCTAACAAGCACTGGATGCGATCATGAGCTATTTCCCAGTCATTTGATAAGACAGCCTGTGCACACTCTTCGAGCAATTTCTTCAATTGCGTGGGTCCATCACGATGAGAGAGATCAATACGACCAGGTATCTGTCCTTGGCTGGGGGGATCAGATCGGCCATGTTCTACTGGCCCAGTAGGAGCTGACCCATGTGAATCAGAAGAGCCAAGCATCTCATGGAGGGCAGAGGGCAACTGGAGTTTGAACTGCAAGAAGCCAGGGGAGTTGCTAAAGATACGCAGACCGTGTGACAGAGATGGAATCCCACAGGCCTTAGAGCTCTCATCAGTTCCAGACTCAGGAAAGGGGACATCAACTCTTGATCTGTTCCTCTATTGCCATATTGCCTCCCAAACCCTCCCTTTCCACTGCCTTTCTGCAGACAAATGGAGATCAATTTACACCGAACTTTTGCTGCTGCAAGTTAGATGCTGCAACTCCTACAAAACCCACTAAACTTTCACCATGAATGAGCTAAACAGTTTGATTTGACACAGCAGGCCAACTCATGGATGGCTTTGCTGTTGCACCTGTATCTGTGTTGAAATTCTGATCATGCCAGTAATGTCATTGAAACCTTGGTCTGTCCTTGATACCCATTGCCAAGCTTGATATGCTCCTTGATACGAACAATGCCCCCAAAGTCATGAGCAAGCACCCGGCACAAACACAAACTCAATATTGACCCTGAAGATGTGATCCTGGATTAGTCTTGCTAGGTGCACAACCTGCCATGTGCCAGACACAGAGGCATCTAGACTGGTCAAGGAGAAGTTTGTTCAGAAAAGCTTCGAAGTGTTCACAACAAACACCTTTAGGGCCTCAAGGTACCCCAATGGAAGAAGCCACACCGCTCCACATTTGACAAAAGCGAGTTGAATCTTCCAGCTCCATGATACTCGTCTTCACTGCTTCAGGAACACCGCGGCTTTCAAGCAGACTGAAGCATTGCTCAGGTGGAGTCCTTTAGCTTACTGTGATAAGTACAAAGTTGCACAGCGATCATCAGCTTCCTCATACCCTTGCAACTTGTCGCAATTTTTCAATCGTCAATATTCCTCGCATCTTGCACTCTCCTGCGAGGACCCATATTGCTCCTCACTTCCGCCACAACCGCTTTCACTGCGCCGCAGAGCAGACTCTGAAGAGTATTGATTCAAACTCCAATCCTTGGATCCCATCAAACCAAAGCTCCAGGACCAGCTGTGAATTGACTCTCTCACTTATGATCTTGAACTGCCAGGCTGCACAACAGAGGTGGTCCCGTAGACAGCAGCATCTTGCAATGATCTAAGAAGCAGGCCGGATGATCAAACACATGACGGCCGAGCTGCTGTGGTGAGTACGAAAGCTTCCCCACCAAGTACAGGACACATCAGTCGTTCAAGCAAGTCTGTGTAAGAAAGAAACGCTTGTTGTGTCCAAGGACGAATGGCAGCTGCTGCTGCAAGGAACTTTGGCATCGAAGAGGAGGAGGAGAACCCAAGACGATGGATATCGACGTGACTAAACCAACTACGCAACTGCTGACCAGAAATGCCGTGACACTCTCCCCACCACCCCAGTTACACTACCACGAAGAAAAGAAGATCGAGCAGACTGATATAGAAAAGAGCGAGAAGAAGAAGAAGAAGAAGAGGACCCTTGAGACTGTAGACTTAGAGGAGGAGAGACTTCTTTGTGTTCAAGTGAGAGAAATTCTAGAGCAATGATGTAGTAGTAGTTCAGGAGAGAAACCACAAACTCTGCATGAGGGATAAACCTTGGCACCCATTCCACCAGCATGGGTTGTTGCAGCAGTGATGGGAGGCGACCTGCAACAAGGCCCTCAACTGGCGGAACGGGGTACAGCACTAATGCTTCAACGTGGTTCAAGAGACAACCAAACGAGATCAGCAACTGCAACACAAAGTTGAATACAGATAAAAGGCTCCAACAGAGACTCATGATGATGAGAGAGAGAGAGAGAGAGAGAGAGAGAGAGAGAAAGGCCAAGAAGGTTATGACCTGCACCCACCCCTAACTCCTATGGAGAGAATGCAATTGATCTGCAGGGCTTTTGGGAAAGTACTACTACCTAATGAGTGCAAGAGGAGAGAATATTCGAGAACGGCTGGGAAGAGGAATCGCACGTGGAGTTCAGATAAAAAGAAAGATGAACGGAAACTACAAGAGACAAACAAGAGGGGAAGAAAACGCCCACACACACCCTGGAGTCTCTAGTAGCCACCAATAGAGAGAGGGAGAAGAAGAGACACAAAATCCATCCCAAATCGTCGAATCCAGAGATGACGAGTAGGATGGCATTCCGGGACCGGCCATTGGTAGATCAAAATTTCCCAAGAAGGACAGTGCAGGAAAAGACCCACACAACTGCGAATGGTACACCTGCAGACGGACATTGGATGTATTGCAAAATATCTACGAACTGGCAGCAAGTACCTTCCTTCCTACCCACAACAAACACAACTGCGCCCCCAACTTCGTTCGCTTCTGAAGAGTACTGCTACTACTACTACGTTAGAGAGCCATCACGAGATTGAAGGGAATAGCTCACTTTCCCTGACATGGATTGTTCAAACAGCCTGCTAGTACATGAGGAAGAAACAGAAAGCGGGAAGTACTCTACACAGTTAAGTTCTGGACACCAAGCATCCAGCATCTCCTAACAGAAGCAATTCTATCACAAATACTCACAACAGCCCTCGGTCTCTCCCTCCCACCCTCTCCTCCTGCTCCAGCTTTACACCCACGGCGAGATTGTGAGAGAAAAACAACGAGCTCAAGGAGCAGGAGGCCAGCAACAACGGCCTGCCGTTTCCTGATTAGGGTTGACAGGCCCGTAAGCGTGCGTGCTTGCATGCGTGCGTGCGAATAGTGAGCGAATTCTCAAAGCCCAAAAGATGCTCAAATCTCTTGTTTGATCTCAAAAGCGTGAACCACAACACTTTTAACTTTTCACTCAGCTTTTTTTCTAGGCACAGAAAGGCAAGCAAGCAAGAAGGAAAGAAAGGAATTGATGATCTTCTTGCTAGTGGTTGGTGTGACATTGCGTGCCTGAAGATTGGCTGCCTCTTGCTGCACCTTCTTCTTGAAGATGCATTGTTGCCAGTGTCTCAGCTGGTGCTGCTGTTTCAGAAACACAAGCTCCTTGATTGGAGGTTCTGACAGCTGGTAGAAGAAAAGTCCATTTTGATCTTGGTGGTGCTCATGATGTTATCACCATTGCAAAACTTGCACATTCCCCGCCACCTTCATCATGTTGGCTGAAACACAAACAAAGCAGCAAAGACATTATGAATAGCTTCCATGAGTGAGTGCCACAGTGCTTCAATTGGAAATTTTCTGAAAGCTTGACAGAATTGAATTCTGACAGGATCTGCATGGCTGAACATAGAGGCTTTCTGTCTCCAGGTTGAGATGTACCTTATTTCGTAAACCGAAGTGCATAATCTCCAGAATAACTGCGGAGAATGTATGAGGAGAAAAGATGTCAAAGGAGGAGCAACTCTTACTATATCAAAAATGCCCTTTAGATTCATGAACAAGACCTCTTCCAATGGTATCCTGCTCCCAAACTGCTCATGAAGAGAGTGACAAGGAACCTGGGAAATCCCACAAAGACTAGCAGTGCCAAGTGCATAGGACTTCCTAATGGATGTAAAAAAAGCACATGGACAGAGATGGAACACATAGATTACCCCAGAGAAAATAACAAAACCACATGTACATAGATCAAACACATTGATTACTACCAAGAGAGAACAAGCTTTCAAGATTGGGATATGGTGCCCTGGCCTGTTGACAGCCTTATGATAATTGGACACCATTTCAACACACACAGAAAGGGCATCAAGCAACAGATTTCATAGCACCAGAAAGAAGAAAAATGCTCTTCAAACCAGTCATGAATCCTGCCTAGGACGCATGCTGAAAATTGCTAGCAGGTACTATCCAGATAGGCGATCAATTGGTTGCACACAATGCCTCTATCTTGGCTGTTGCCCCATAGATGATAGGTGTCATACCATCCTGAAAACTTTCCTGCAGATTCTTGCACCTGTCAATTGATCATCCGACAACCCAAAACACCAATTAGCAAGTGCTTTGTGGCAACCCTGCAAGTGGTTGATGGTTCAAATCTCAACACAAGCTTCTTGTTACAAATTGTAGTCCACCCCATCTATCATGGGATCAACAGCTCAACCAAGGGCATTCTGAGTCAACGCACCATCAGTCCTTCCAAATGCAGGGAGAAGGACCTGATTGGTAATCACAGGGAGCTTTTTCTCTTGCATTCAAAGGTTGCAGCAGAGCAAAGAGGATGAAAATGGGGAAGGAGTCAAGAGATAAACAGGTTTACTGCTACAATGTTTGCAAGGCCACCAAGGCAATCGTCAACAACATCCGTATGCTGTAGAGCTATAGCATGCTTTACTAATAGATGCTTGCAATTATGGTGAAGCATTCAACATAGGCATAAGATGCTGTAAGGCAGTTCCTATCAGCTATCTACCATCAGCATGCCTTCCTCCTGGCACCAGTATGGATGGCCAATAAGGTCAAATAAATTGTTAGACCTCTGCCCAAATAACAACCTTACCTGCTCAATTGTGCCATGCATTGAGACTCCAAAGTCCTTTTGATGTCATAACATGATTCATGTTGGAAAAATCTGTGTCACTGGACCTGAATGAAATTACTATCATGCTCAATTTTCCTAGCACATACAGTCCTTCGATCCTGCACCAATCCAGCATATAAGACTACAAATGAAGCCAATTAACATTAAGTTGATGTTAAGGATCTGAAGCTACACTGGATGGACTCATCAACTGTATAGGAGCTGGTTCTCATACAAAATGAATAGGATGGAATTCAACAAAACATCTCACAATCCAAGCATTGGCAATCACATCAGAAGTGAAAAGAGTCGTCAAGCCTACCCTGCTTCAATTTTCTTCGAGGTATCCATTAACTTTCAGACAATCTCCATTGTAGCCTGACCCAAAACTTAGATCACAAAACAATTTTTTCTAGTTTAAATCCCTTCAATGAAAACTCGTACAAATCAAGTTTCAGACAGATGTTACTTTTGTTCGAATTCCTTAACTGGCAACCAGTTCTGTGGGTTGATTTGGAGGCTGTTTGTGCACCATGGATTGTCAAGTGCAATGCATGCTTCACAAAATCCAAAGCCTTCTTAACAAGTGCATCCATATTTTCAGGATGGCCAATTGACACACAATCTCTTGTAAA
>Ga0116226_10006301_pt1 | contig 10659 bp, 13 predicted proteins | sample S1TSphfallax_FD_89692 | JGI IMG/M metagenome (GOLD analysis project Ga0116226, IMG submission 89692) | Host-associated microbial communities from peat moss isolated from Minnesota, USA - S1T2_Fa - Sphagnum fallax MG | ecosystem: Host-associated > Plants > Peat moss > Unclassified | place: USA...
AATGGTTTTCCTGATGCAGACGATAGATTGAATATCGCTCGTCCAAACTTAGCTGTTCGTAGTTTTGCTTTTCCATAATTACAACACTTTAACATAGTGTTGCACTTGTGGCTAGAACTTGGGCACTCCTTTGGAGTGGTCTAAGTGTTCTAGCTTGTCTGTGACAAAAGTAACTTGCGAATGTTCGCATGTTACAATTTTCACTCACCTTGTAACAACCATTTTACGCAAATGCAATTATAATTTTGTTACAGTTTTATTACGATTTAATGTCGCACACCCTAACCTCATTTTAGAACCTGTTTGGAAAGGTGTATTATGAATACGACAATCTTCTTGGCATGATAGCCATCATAGCGATTTTGATATTTGCTTCGGAAGATTTCGGGTTATGTTCGTAATCACGATTCAGCCTTCTATGGAAAGCAAGCCAACCGAAAGTTCGTTCCACAATCCATCGTTTTGGCAGGATTTGAAATCCCGTATCCGAGCGTTTCACTACTTCCATGCTATAGCGAAACATATCAGTCGCCCATTGGATAATACCTTTTTTATCATTCAGGATACAAAATAATAGTAAATAAATTATTACTTCTTAGGCAATCTGGCAAAAAATCCATCTGTCCAGCGATTGGGCAGGCAGGCAAGCAGCCATAAGGGAATATAAAGAGCCAAAGGAAAGGCTATACGGGAGCGATTAAGGGATAATCCTTTTCTGATTTTGCGGGCAGCTTTTTCGGGTGACATCAAAAACGGCATATAAAAATCATTATCCTGCGTCATCGGCGTATCAATATAGCCTGGGCAGATTACGCAGACGCTAATGCCGTCTTGGGCTAATTCTCCCCGTAACCCTTCACCAAAAAACCGCACCGCTGCTTTGCTGGCACTGTAAGCGGGGCAGCTTGGGAGTCCTCGCAACCCTGCCAGTGAACTCATAATGGCAATTTGTCCGGATTTACGTTGCTGCATTCGCGGAATAACAGGCATAATGCTATTAAGTGTACCATTCACATTAATGGCAAATACTTCTCTAAGCAATTTCTGCTTATCAAGACTTCCACCTGCACCAGCGGAAATTCCTGCATTGGGAATAATGAGATCAACAGGATGGGTATTATCAAACTCTTCCAGCCATTCGCTGATTATTTCATCATCCCGCACATCCATAATACCGATTTTTACAACCGCTCCTTTGGCTTCGCACTGCTCTGCCACTTTTTTCAACCGTTCACGGTCTCTGCCAATCAGCCCAAGAGTTACGCCAGTATCAGCATATTCTAATGCCAGTGCAGCTCCGAGTCCACTGCTTGCACCTGTGATTATGATATTTTTATACATCAATGTCCGAAAAATTTGAGAAATCCAGCAAGAGCGAATAGCATCGCTCCTGTACTGATAATAATTTCGCGTTTTTGTAATTCAAGGTCTGCTTTCGTAGCCAGCTTCTCCTTTGCTTCATCACGTATTTCTGAAACAATATCAATAAGTTCCTCTGCCTGTTTTATAGGCATCCCTGTTTCCTGTAGTCTTTTTACAAAACGATGGGTATCAAATACTGCGGTTACCATAACTAATCCTTTCTTTCTAACGCAAACAGTACCGTTTTTCCACCCAAAAATCAAGCGGATTTACAAAGAAGTGAAGCGTAATAAAGAAGTCTGTTGCAATTTTACAGGACTTAACGCTATAATGACAAGCTGAAAATAAGTAGTTAGTAATAGCATGACAGACACCATAGAAGCAAAACTCCCGAAACCTGACTGGATACGCGTAAAAGCTCCTGTTTCCCAACAATATAATGCCACCCGCGACGTTATTCACCAGCTTAAACTGAACACGGTGTGTGAGGAAGCTGCGTGTCCCAATATCGGGGAATGCTGGACGAAAAAGCACGCCACCGTTATGATTATGGGGGATACCTGTACGCGTGCCTGTGCGTTTTGCAACGTCAAAACGGGTGTACCAGGGGCGTTAAATCCGCATGAGCCTGATAATCTGGCGGAAGCCGTAGCCAAACTGGGGCTAACCCATGTCGTCGTAACGTCCGTTGACCGTGATGATTTGGAAGATGGCGGAGCAGCCCATTTTGCCGCCTGCATTGAAAAAATGCGAAAACAGGCTCCAAATACGACTATTGAAGTGTTGACCCCTGATTTCCTGCGGAAGGAAAAGCATATTGCAACCGTGGTTCACGCTCGCCCTGATGTGTATAATCATAATATCGAAACCGTGCCACGCCTCTATAAAACCATTCGCCCGGGTGCCAGGTATTTTAACTCCCTGCATCTGCTAAAAACCGTGAAGGAAATTGACCCCACCATTTTTACCAAATCAGGATTAATGGTAGGTTTGGGTGAGGAAAAAGAAGAAGTATTGCAGGTGATGGATGATTTGCGTGCCGCAGAAGTAGATTTTATCACGATTGGGCAGTATTTACAGCCAACCCCTGAACATGCCAGATTGCAAGCCTATATCACGCCTGACGAATTTGCCTATTATGCCACGATGGCAAGGGCAAAAGGCTTTTTAATGGTGGCTTCCAGCCCGCTAACCCGTTCTTCTTATCACGCAGGCGAAGATTTCGAGAAAATGAAGCAGGCTCGTGCTGAAAAATTTGCCAAGACTGCCTGATAGTGTATGCCACGTTTCAAACTTACGGTAGAATATGATGGAACGGGACTGGCAGGCTGGCAAAGGCAGAATGATTTCCCTTCCGTACAAGGCTGTCTTGAAACCGCACTTGGCAAGATAAACGGGGTATGGAAAGAGGTGGTTTCTGCTGGCAGGACGGACGCAGGCGTACATGCGTTAGGGCAGGTGGTGCATGTCGATATGGAAAAACCCATCCTGCCTTATAATGTCATGCACGGTATCAATTTTCACCTGCTTGAGCTTTCCCCCAACATTATTGTTAAACATGCGGAACAGGTAAGTGATGATTTTCATGCCCGTTTTTCTGCCATCAAACGGAAATATTTTTACCGTATTATCAATCGCTCGGCTCGCCTGAGTCTGGATAAATATCGGGCGTGGCACATCCCTGAAAGGCTGGATAGTGACCTCATGCACGAGGCAGCCCAATTACTGGTAGGACATCACGATTTTTCGACTTTTCGCAGTACGCAGTGCCAGTCCAACTCTCCCTTTAAGACGTTGGAAAGACTGGATGTAACACGCCTGTTGGATGAGGTGCATATTCATACGGAATCGCGTTCCTTCCTGCATCATCAGGTGCGTAATATGGTAGGCAGCCTGCGACTGGTGGGTAATGGAAAATGGAAACCAGCGGATTTGCAAGCTGCCTTATTGGCAAAAGATCGAAAATACGGTGGCGAAACCGCACAACCACAGGGGTTATATTTGACGGAAGTGGTGTATTAAGACCTACCTTGGACGTGGTGGAGGTACATCGTCATTATCCGTATCCACAGGAGGCACAGGAGGTTTCATAATAGTACGCAGTGGAGGTGGAGGCGGTGCATCATGAGGGCGAGGTGGTGGAGGCGGAGCATAACACTGGACACAGCCACTTAACACCACCGTAATTGCTGTGCAGATCATCATTTTTTTCATATATAATTTCCTTTTGAGTGCGAATAACAACGCTACAATAAGTGGTTTAAAAAAAGCATTAAATGGTTTATAAGGGCGTAATAGATAAACATCCTGTAAAGAGAGATAGCATCATGAACACCATATTACTGCTCATTGGCTCCAACATTTTTATGACATTTGCCTGGTACGGGCATTTGAAGAATCTATCAACCAAGCCGCTGATAGTTGCTATTCTCGCAAGCTGGGGAATCGCCTTTTTTGAATATCTGCTGCAAGTGCCTGCAAACCGTATGGGTTATAAAATCTTCACACTGGGGCAGTTGAAAATCATTCAGGAAATCATTACCATGACGGTTTTTGCAGGATTTGCCTATTGGTATATGGATAAGCCACTCAGTTTGAATTACCTTTATGCAGGACTGTGTATGGTCGGAGCAGCATTCTTCATTTTCAGGGATTCTGTGTAGCGGACTCTTTTTGCCTCTTCCCGATATAGCTTTTCACTTCCTGCAAGGTAATCACTTTGCCTAATACCAGCACCATAAAATAGACTATCATACCTGCTCCAATCAACAGGCATAAAGCAAGGGTTTTAAGGATAAATCCATAGTGAAAAAAGGGATTCAGCAGGCACTGCAACCCGTATAATACCAGTCCCATACCTCCCGCTCCGCCAACAATATATTTCATGCGTAATTTCAGCGTAGCATCCATCGCAAATAGCTGTTTTTTATGCAGATAATAAGCCAGTGCTGCGGCATTCACCCACCCTGCAATGGAGGTGGAAAGGGCAAACCCCACATATTGCAGGCTGTTCATGAGCGTAAGGTTGAAAAACAGGTTAATCAAAACACACACAACCGCAATTTTTACGGGTGTTTTCGTATCCTGATTGGCATAAAACGTGGAAGCAAAGATTTTTACGGCTAAAAAAGCAGGTAATCCAATGGCATAAGCAATGAGCGTATGATAGGTGGCGATGGAATCAAGGGCAGAGAAATGCCCTCTTTCATACATTACCGAAACGATAGGGTAGGGGATTACCATTAACGCAACCGCAGCAGGAATCCCGAATAACAGTGATAATTCCAAAGCACGGTTTTGGGTGTGAATCGCCAGTTCCAGCTTGCCCGAGCGAATCTGTTTGGAAAGCATGGGTAGCAGGGCGGTAGAAACGGCAATGCCAATGACTCCTAGTGGCAGTTCACTGATACGATCTGCATAATAAAGAAACGAAACCGCATTGGGAATTAGCGTTGCAATCATGACATCCACCATCAAATTAATCTGCACCACGCTGGAACCCAGTGCTGCGGGGGCAATCAGTACAAAGAGTTTCCTGACATTGGGGGTAAGTTTGGGAAACAGAATGCGGGGGGATACGTTCGCTTTACGGCAGAAATAAAGCAGCCAGAGATATTGGGCAACTCCCGAAGCCATTACGCCAATAGACAGGGCGTAAGCCGCATTGGGAACAAAAGGAACCACTACCAGCATGGCAACTATCAGGCAAATATTCATGATAATGGGGGTAGCTGCTACGGCAGCAAATTTATCAATACTGTTTAAAATTCCCCCCTGCAAGGAAACCAGCGAAATAAATACCAGATAGGGAAACGTAATGCGGGTAAGCGTAATGGAAAGATGATATTTTTCAGGGTCTTTGTCAAAGCCGGGAGCCAGCACCACCATCAGTTCTGGCATAAAAATAATGGCAAGGGTGGTGAGAATAATAAGGGTAGTTAATAAAACCGCATGAATTTCCTCCACCAGTATCTTTGCTTTTTCACTTCCTTCCGTCTCCAGTGTGCCTGCATATAAAGGCAGGAAAGCCGCATTAAATGCCCCTTCCGCAAAGAGACGACGCATGAAATTGGGGAGTTTGAATGCCACAAAAAACGCATCGGATAAAATGCCCGCTCCCAAAAAAGAAGCAATCATCATGTCCCGCACAAAACCAAATACACGGGATACAAGGGTTAAACCCCCAATAGTGGCAGAAGCACGCAGTAGCGACATAATATTCACGTTTGAAAAATTATTTTTTTGGGAACATAGAAGCAGTCTATGCTTTATGCAAATCAAAAAAATCGCTTGCATCAAACAAAGACTGGCTTAAACTTGGAAAAACGCTTTATAAACTTCTACTCCTTAAAAATCATGGCATCCATTGAAAAACTACTTCTTCTCATGCAGCAGCTTCGTGATAATGAAAAGGGCTGTCCGTGGGATGTTGAGCAGGATTTTGCCAGCATTGCACCCCATACTTTGGAAGAAGCCTACGAAGTGGTGGATGCGATTGAAAAAAACGATATGCAGGGCTTGCGTGAGGAGCTTGGGGATTTGCTGTTTCAGGTAGTATTTCATGCTCAAATGGCGGAAGAGAAAAAACTTTTTACTTTTGATGACGTGGTGGAGGGTGTGTATCAGAAAATGGTATCGCGTCATCCGCATGTCTTTGGCGATGAAATTATCACTTCTGCCAAGGCACAGACGGAAGCATGGGAAAAACACAAGCTGAAAGAAAAAGCCCTGACGCACTATAATGAATCCAAAACAGAAGATATATTGGCAGATATTACCGTTGCCCTGCCCGCCATGACGCGTGCGTTGAAAATCCAGAAAAAAGCCGCCCGTGCAGGGTTTGACTGGACGGATATAAAGCAGGTGTTTGAAAAACTGGATGAAGAAATAGCCGAACTCACTTATGTACTCAATCACAATCTGGGTAAGAAAAAAGCATTGGAAGAAATAGGGGATATGATTTTCTGTTGTGTCAATATTGCCCGCAAATTGGAAGTTGACCCCGAAGAAGCGGTAAGATTCTGTAATCAGAAATTTATCAATCGCTTCCGTCATATACAGGAAGCCCTGAATGTGCAGAATATTACGGTAAAAGAGGCTTCCTTACAGGAGCTTAATGATTTATGGGATCGTGCCAAAATTGCAGAAAGTACCGCAGAAAGTAACAAAGCATGAGAATAGGCGTGTATCCTGGAACCTTTGACCCCATCACCAACGGGCATTTGGACATTGTAGAGCGTGCCTTGCGTGTGGTGGACAGGCTGATTATTGGCGTTGCACTGGATACGGGCAAGCAGCCGATTTTTGATCTGGATATGCGTTCACTGATGGTAACAAACGAAATAGCCAGATTGGGAAAATCCTTGGCTGATCGTATTGAAGTAAAGTCTTTTTCGGGTTTATTGGTAAATTTTGTAAAACAGAATAATGCCCATCTTTTAATAAGGGGACTGCGTGCAGTTTCCGATTTTGAGTATGAGTTTCAGATGGCAGCGATTAATGCCAAACTGAATCCTAATATGGAAACGGTATTTTTAACCGCCTCGGAATCCACCCACTTTATTTCCTCGCGTTTTGTCAAGCAGATTGCCAGATTGGGAGGAGATGTTTCCGCTTTTGTTTCGGAGCAGGTAAAAATCCAGATGGAACAGTATTTTAGTAAGTGATACTTGCATATTGTTTCTATTTATTCTATAGTTTATATAGTTACTATATAATAGGAGATTTTTATGTCTGGACGCACTATCTCAGCCTATACGGATGATGCCACTGCTCAGCGTATTGCTGCACTGGCAAGAATTGAAGATCGCTCAACAGGTCAGATTGCTGCCGCTGCTCTCAGGCTGTATGTCAACTTACCATCCGAAGCACGCCAGGCAATCAGGCAACTGGAAACAATGGAATCACCCGATCTTATGGAAAGTGTTAAACATGCCATGACTCGTATCCTGATTGATGCAGTATATGCTAATGTACATCGCCAGCTTATGGCGGGGATGCCTGTAAGTGAATACAGCACTGAAGAAGACATACTAACAGAAGCTATTCGTCTTACATCCGTCCATTAATGTTATGCCTGTTTTAAGAGTTTGCCTTGACCTTAATATCTGGTGTGCTGCATTTCTGGCGGATAAGGCAGGAAGAAGCAATACCTCGGCACAGCGGTTGGTATCCGCTGTAAGGTCTGGAACATCTCCTCTTGGATCTATTCAGCTTATCATCTCCTGGGGTATGTTAAATAGACTCAGGAAAGTTTTTGTGGTTGATTGGGGTATGGATACACATATGATAGATGAACTGATAGAGGCTATTGTAGCTTATGCCCGTTTGGGAGCTGAGGAAATACAACCGCAACTGACATTGGGTGGTACAGGCTTAATGCCACTTCGTGACACTGAAGATGCTCACGTTCTTGATACTGCCGTTGCGGGGTTTTCTGATATGCTTGTGACTGCAAATATGTCTGATTTCCTTCCTCGTCATATTGAGGTATTGACACCCAAATTTCTGGCAAGGTTTTCTCACCCTAAAAAATCCCTTCTGATTGCACATCCCTTTACGGTTCGGGATTGGTTTGAGGCTGGGAAAATTATACTTCCCCCATCTCTGGGAACATCTCAATAAAAAGGCATCCTCACTATGAAACGCTTCCTTTCCTTTTTCCTTGTCGCACTTTTTTTCTGGATTACCGAAGCAAATGCCATATCATTAATTCGTGATGCGGAGATTGAAGATACCCTGCATAGCTATGCGGATCCGATATTCAAGGTAGCGGGGCTTAATCCTGCTGCCGTGCATATTTTAATCATTGATGACCCGAGTATTAACGCTTATGTAGCGGGCGGGCAGAATATGTTTATTCATACAGGACTTATACTCAAAACCGAAACGCCTTCCATGCTGATTGGGGTAATGGCACATGAAACGGGACATATGGCAGGCGGGCATCTGGCACAGGGTGCGGAACAACTCAAGGATGCCCAGCTAGGCTCGATTATTGCTGCCGTCCTCGGAGCCGCCGTTGCCGTAGGTGGTGGTGGAGGAGCAGGTGTTGCGATTATGGGAGCAGGTGAACAGGTTGCTTTGCGTAATTACCTGCATTTCAGCCGAAGCAATGAAAGTGCTGCCGATCAGGCGGGATTGAATTATCTGGATAAACTCCATCTGCCTGCTTCGGGGATGTTACGGGTGATGGAAATTTTACGCCAGAATGAAAATCGCAGCTATGGCGTGCCTGACCCTTATACCAGAACCCACCCGCTTACCACTGACCGCATTACCCATATCCGCAATCACGTTTTGCAATCTCCTTATACTGAAGCGAATGTTCCTACTGCTTTCAACTTGCGTCACCAGCGGATGCTTGCCAAACTCAAGGGCTTTATCAACCTTCCTGAAGAAACACTGGCAGAGTTTCCGATTTCCGATACTTCTTTGCCTGCCCGCTATGCCAGAGCGATTGCCTATTACAAAATTCCTGAACTGGATAAGGCATTGGGGGAAATTGATAAACTCATTGCTGATCATCCGAATGATCCTTTTTTCCATGAGTTTCGCGGACAGCTTTTATTTGAACATGGACGTATTAATGAAGCGGTTAATGAATATGCCAAAGCAGTAAGCCTGCTGCCTGATTCCGCTCTGATTATTACCGACTATGCCAAATCACTCATTGCCACGGAAAATACTGCCAACATCACCAAAGCCATAGCATTGCTGCAACATGCCAATATGCTGGATAATAGTAACGACGAAACGTGGCATCATCTTGCCATTGCTTACGGCAAAACAGGCAATCAGGGGAAATTTTACCTTTGCACAGCGGAACAGAACATATTGGAAGATAATATGAAAGAGGCAGTGCGTAATGCCGATCTGGCACTTAAAACACTTGCAAATGATAATGCGGCGAGACTGCGTGCCAATGACATTAAACTGATTGCAGAAAAAGAGAAAAAGGGATATGATTCGCAATGATAACATTATATAAGGACACTAATATGAAAAAACTGATTGCTTCTGCTTCTGTTGCTGTTGTGGGGCTGCTTGCTCTCTCAAACCTTGCATTTGCTGACGAAAAACCCTTGAGCAAACCCGAAATTGAAGCGATTGTTAAGAAAGTAATCAGTGATAATCCTGAACTTATTGTGCAGTCCCTGCAAAATTACAAGCTCCAGAAAGATGCGGAAGCACTGGTAAAGGCAAATGATAGCTTAAAAGTCATAAAACCTGAATTGTCAAAAGAAACCATGCCATCTGCGGGAAATCCCAAAGGGGATGTGACCATTATGGAGTTTTTTGATTACCATTGCGGCTATTGCAAACGCTTTTACGGGGAAGTCTCGAAACTTATTCAGGACGATAAAAATGTACGAGTGGTATTTGTAGAATTCCCCATCCTAAGCCCTGATTCAAGAGAAGCCTCCAAAGCCGCACTTGCTGTCAATAACATAGATAAAAGCAAATATTTTGCTTTCCACACTGCCTTGATGCAGGCACAGGGTGGATTTAATCAGGAAGTGCTGAATGCCAAAGCCAAAGAACTTGGTATTGATACGGCAAAAATGGAAAAAGAAATGGCGAATCCTGAAATTGAAAAACAGCTTAACCGTAACAAGGATATTGCCATTCAGCTAAACATCAGCGGAACCCCTGCCATTATTATTGGTAACGAAGTGGTTGGCGGTGCAATCAGCTATGAAGAGCTGAAGAAAAAAGTGGATGAAGCTCGGCTGAATAAAAAAGGGTAGAAGCAAAAAAGGCTCTGTTTTTTAAGCAGAGCAGCCTCATACTTGTTTTTACTTTATCCAATTCTCATAACTTACTAATAAGTAAAGAAAATCCCCTCCACCCTTGCGGGGGAGGGCTAGGGTGGGGGGTATAAGCCTCTCCTCAATGTGTGGCATGTATTTATTACCCCCCACCAAATTGCAAATGCAATTTGGCTCCCCCGCAAGGGGGGAGCAACGCTAGAGTCGCTTATTTCACAATAGGTTGATAGAGTAAATAAAGTATGAGGCTGCCTTGGTTTGTTAAGCAGAGCCTTTTTATTATTAATATTTTAATTCAATGCCCGATATATTTTATGCAGCCCGCAATAAAGACGGCAAGTGCAAACAGCATCGCACCCAGTTTATTAATAATATGCGATTCCATAAGTTGTACATCCCTGCGAAGAGAGGTGGTACTAAAAAACTGGACAGTTAGTTAAGGTCTAAAATAGTATACTATTTTAGGAGGAAGAACGATGACTACCAGCATAAGAAAGAATTACTCTGCTGCGTTTAAAAGCAAGGT
>Ga0116226_10006302_pt1 | contig 10659 bp, 11 predicted proteins | sample S1TSphfallax_FD_89692 | JGI IMG/M metagenome (GOLD analysis project Ga0116226, IMG submission 89692) | Host-associated microbial communities from peat moss isolated from Minnesota, USA - S1T2_Fa - Sphagnum fallax MG | ecosystem: Host-associated > Plants > Peat moss > Unclassified | place: USA...
ACGCAAAGGATGAACGAAGGTGGTCTTTCATGAAAGCAAAATACCGCGCCCTGCTGATGGCGGGCGGCATGATAGGCGTGGCATTGCCAGCCCTCGCTCAGCCGGCAGACCTTCTCGCACCGCTGAGTGGCCAGTCTCCAGGTGGTGAGCCACCCGCCGGCCAGCCTTCGCCGGCCATCTATCCTGACTGCCATCCATTTCTAGCGGCGGCGCGTGATGACGTGGAAAATCATCGGTGGAACGGCGCAGAAGGCGAGCTGGAGCGTTCGGAAACCTTTCTCCTCGATGGTGGGGTTACATCTTCCTCGGGCGTGGTCACGAGTCCGTCGCCAGCAATGTCATTTATCATACAGGCCAGGGTGGCAGTGATACAGCGCGATCAGGGCGACGCCCTGCTCGCGATCGATAAGACCATGTCGACGATGTTCGCACCGGCAGGGTCAAGCCCGCCGGCGGGCGGCGCCTCAGCTTCTGTCGCGCAAGTGATATCGGCGGCGCCTGTTGCGGGATCTGCAATCAACCCGGCACCAACTATGCCGGCCGTGCCGATGATCACCAAGGCGCTGCTGCCAGGACACTGGCAATTGACTGGATCTCAATATCATTGGGTGCCGCCGGATACCTCGTACCGTACCGTTGAGACCGAATCGTTCATTCCCGGCCACTATGAGTATCGCGGGGGCGCGTGGGTCTGGGTCGCAGGCCACTATGGCAAGGCCACAAGCTGAGGGGACTTGCATGCCATGATGAGGTTCGATCCGCGTTTGCACATCGATGCTGAAACGGCGGGCGTGATCGAAAGCACAACCATGCCCTTGCTGGAATCGCCGACGGTGATCGTGACCGATGCGTATCCGTTTCCTTTTGCGGCAGAAATTGTGGGGGACGCGGTGCACGTGCGCGCGGCCACTGGGGATGAGTTGACCGCGTTCTTGACGGTAGGAGACGCGCCCAACCCAGACGATTTCGAATGGCCCGGAGATAAAGCTCTGCCGGCTAGGCGTGAGATGGAGTGGCAAGAGAGGCAGGATAGCGAAGTACGGGTAGACCTCGCGTGTCACTTGTGGAGCGGCGAGGTAATCCTCAAATCGGGTAGCGGGACATACGGTCCATTTTTTGTGCATGAGCCGGCAGCGCGTGCCTGGGCTTTTACAACAGCGCTCAACCTTTCAGAGCGTGACATATTTGAACTACAAGTCGTGCCATATCTCTGCGTGCGCCGATTCTCACCAAACCTGATTAAAGTTGGCGAGGCCTAGCTCAAACGCTTAAACAAGCTCTGGGTGTCGCCCGTGAAGACTGGCGGCCAAGTCAGTTCCTACATTTCGTCCAGTAGATAGCAATGGAAGACGGGCGATCCATGATGCATTTGCAGCGCCAACAGCACCGAACTGTTAATGCAAATGTCTGCGGGGCGGCCGATCACCACCATGAACGAGCGCGGTTCTGGTGCGTCGGCTTCTCGTCTCACTGTCGCCGTTCTGGGCGCAAACGAAGTTGCCGGCAAACTGCCAATCGCCATGCGATTGGTCCGCCATGACCTACTCGGCCATCCGAACAAGCCAAGGTTTTACTTCAGTTCTCCAGCGTACGCGTCGATTTTAAAGTGGTCATACCCACACCTCTCGTCGTTAACGACTCTGCGGTTATTCGTCCATCCTCATAAATTTCATTGTTTCACAATTATTCCGGTTCGTGCTGCGCAGATCGCGACTAGCGCCATCTCGGGGTCAGAAAGGGCGTTGAGGAGAATCAGGATGAGGCGCGCGTTCAGCGCAACGCTTTCAGCCTCTGTTAGGCCTTCATGAGCCGCAAGCAAAGCCTCATACACGTCATCCGCCTGCCCGGACATGCCGTCATGGTCCGGGTTAAGCCACGCGGTCACGCCGGCACCTGTGCAGTCACGGCGGCATCGCCGCGGGCGCGGCGCAAGGCTCGCGCCACATCCTCGATTGCAGGCGCTGTGAACCGCGCCGCGATGTGCTGATCCGGTCTTACCAAATAAACTACGTCGCGGCCCAGCCGCGCCTTTGCGAAGCCTTGCTGATCCGCATAGCCGTTAGCGTTGATCTGAACGAAAGGCAGATCGATCCCGACGGGAAGCTGCACGTCACCGACAACGAGCAATTTGAACTCTTGCCCAACCAGATTCGCTAGGAAGACGGAACGCCCATCCGGCGCTGTAAGTGGGGCGTCTGGGCAGACCTGACCGGGCGCCACGCCGTCTTCAGATAGCGCCGGCGTTTGCAGCAAGTGCCCGGCCAGCGAGCACGGGGCAGATAGCCGGCCGGAATTCACCATCCGCCGAGCGAAGACGTGGCTCGCCGCAAGGTCAAGCACCGCGCGCCGGAATACGCGCTCCGTAGCACTTTTGGGCGTCATGAAGTTGGTTGAGCGCGCGGAATTTAGGATGTTCTCATCCGCGCCATGAATCCGCTCTTCGTCGTATGTATTCAGCAAGTCGGCATCCGCTTCGCCCTTCACCACCGCCGCCAGCTTCCATGCAAGATTATCAACATCCTGAATACCGCCGTTGCCGCCGCGCGCGCCGAAAGGCGAGACGATATGAGCGGAGTCGCCCGCAAAGATAACGCTGCCATGGACGAACTTATCCAGCCGCCGGCACTGGAACGTGTAAACAGACACCCAGTCTAGCTCGAACGGCCGATCGCCGACCACGGCCTTGATGCGCGGTATGACATTCTCGGGTTTCTTCTCCTCTTCAGGATCTGCATCCGGCCCCAACTGCAGATCGATGCGGTAGATATCGTCAGGTTGCTTGTGAAGTAGTGCAGATTCGCCGGTGTGAAATAGCGGCTCGAACCAGAACCAGCGCTCCGATGGGAAGTCAGCTTTCATCTCAACGTCGGCGATCAAAAACCGCTCCTCGAAGACGCGCCCGGTAAAATCGAGCCCCAACAGCGCGCGGGTGCGGGAGCGCGCACCATCGCAGGCGACCAACCAATTTGCATGAAGACGATACGCGCCTTCCGGCGTTTCGACCGATACGTCAACGCCTCCATCGCGTTGCTCTAGCGCCACGAGCTTGTTGTTCCAACGCAAGTCGATTAAATCCGGGAAATCGGCGCAGCGCTCGACCAGGAATTCTTCCACGTAGTATTGCTGCAGATTGATGAAGGCCGGCATCTTATGCCCGGCTTCAGGCAGTAGATCGAACGAATAGACCTCCCGGTCCCCGTGGAACAACCGTCCGACTTGCCATGTCACTCCCTTGGCCACCATGCGCTCGCCGATGCCCAGCCGGTCGAAGATTTCGAGCGTGCGTTTTGCCCAGCAGATAGCGCGCGAACCGACGGAAACGCGATCGCTGTCATCCAGGACAACCGACGGGACACCATGAAGTGCGAGATCGATAGCCGCAGCTAGACCGACTGGCCCGGCGCCGATAATGACGACAGGGTAGTCACGCGGCCTTCCACCCCGCAGTTCCGGCGGCGGCGGACAAGTGAAACGCTTATGGATGTAGCGACCCATTTTATTGATCCCGGACGAAAACTTTTAAATTAACCCTGTAGGGCAGCCCACATTTCGCGATCCCGTTCAGCCGTCCAGATGCGCGGAGTGTCGATGCCGAGTGCCTCGTCGTAGGCACGGGCGACATTGAATGGCAGGCAGTGCTCATAGATCGCATAGGACGAGAACCTCGCGTCGCCGGCCGCGCGGGCCGCCGCCATGGCTTCCTTCAGGCTTCCACCGCGCGCCGCAACGGCATGGACCGGACGATAGGTGGTCTCCAGAAAGTCTTTAGTAAGAGTTAACGCTTCGGCGACCTTCTCCGGACCAACCAACGCGTCACCGCGGCCGGGGGCCAGCGCCGACGGCCGATATGCCGCGATGGCATCCAGCGTCACGGGCCAATCCTCGAAATGCGCGTCGCCACAATAGCAGGCAGACTTATATTCGACGATGTCGCCAGAAAACATGGTGCCAGCATCCGGCACCCAGGCCACAATGTCGCCCGCCGTATGGGCGCGGCCAAGCTGCATCACCTCGACCCGGCGCTTGCCAAGGTACAGCGTCAGTTTGCCTTTGAAGGTCACCGTTGGCCAGGTCAGGCCTGGAACAGACTCGGCGGCCTGGAAAAGGCGCGGGAAGCGACCAAGCTCGCTGTCCCAATCCTCCTGCCCGCGCTCTTGGATCATCGCGCGGCATTTCTCCGAGGCGACGATTTCCGAGGCTCCATAAGCGGACGCACCTAGGACCCGTACCGCGTGGTAATGTGAGAGGACGACATATTTAATGGGCTTGTCAGTCACGGTGCGGATTTTTTCAATCACACGATTCGCCATAACCGGTGTTGCCTGGGCGTCGACGATCATCACGCTGTCATCGCCGATGATCACACCTGTATTGGGGTCACCCTCGGCCGTGTAGGCGTAAAGATTCGGGCCCACTTCCGTGAACGAGATCTTTTTCTCGGCGAGATCTCCGGTAGATGCAAAATTTGGTTTTGACATGGCTTTATCCTTCTTCGGAATCGGGTTGATTTTCTGGTGCCGCCTTTGCAAAGGCGTCGAGGTTCCGCGCGGCGGCATCCGCTTTTGCAATGCGAGGAAACAGGTTGACGTCCACGCCGAAGCGGCGCGCATTATAAACCTGCGGGATGAGGCAGATGTCCGCGAGCGTGGGCTCATCGCCCACGGCATGCTGGCCGGCGGTTTCGGCCATGCGCTCTTCAATCGCCGCAAAACCATGCTCGATCCAAATACGGTTCCAGCAGGCGCGTACCTCGGTATCGGCGCCATACAACGTGGTCAGTCGGTCGAGAACGCGCAGATTGCCGACCGGATGAATATCACACGCGACGATCAGCGCGATTTCACGCGCCCACGCGCGGGCATGAATGTCGCTGGGCAGGAGAGCCGGCTCTGGGAATGCTTCATCGAGATATTCAATGATCGCAAGCGATTGACCGAGAGCAAAACCACTTTTCTCACGCCAGGTCGGGACAAGGCCTGATGGGTTCACGGATAGGTACGCCGCCTGACGTTGCTCCCCCTTACGCAGATGGACGAGCACAGTTTCTGCGTGAACCCCTTTAAGGTTGAGCGCGATGCGGACACGATAGGCCGCAGAAGAACGGAAATAGCCATAGAGTAGTCGATCAGCCATGGCCGGCGGACCAGTGATCGACCGAAAGCGCAGGGAGGATTTTTCCAGTGCAAGTGCCGAAGCCGATGCGGTAATCCGCGCCCTGCGCCCAGCCGGTCAACGTCATTGTATCGCCATCTTCTATGAAAGTACGTGTCTCGCCGGTATCCAGCATGAGCGGTTCGGCGCCACCCCACGAAATTTCCAACAGCGAGCCGCGGCTATCTTTCGTAGGTCCGGAAATGGTGCCCGACCCAAGCAAATCGCCCGTATCCATTTTGCAGCCACCGACGGCGTGGTGGGCGAGTTGCTGGGGAGCCGAGAAATATAATTCTCTGGCGTTCGTCCGCGAGATCACGGTGGAACGGGCGGCTCCCTCAGGCTGTATGTGAACCTCAAGATGGATATCGAACGACATCGGACCCGGCTCAGCCAGATAAGGCAGCAACGGTCGCTCTCGTTCGGGCGTTGTAACTTTGAACGGCGCCAGAGCGGCCTTCGTCACTACCCACGGGCTGATGGAGGTGCCAAAGACCTTAGCCTGAAACGGACCAAGCGGCTGATACTCCCAGGCTTGAATGTCACGGGCCGACCAGTCGTTGAGCAGCACATAACCGAAAATTCTCTGCTCGGCCTCCACGACGGTGATAGGCGCGCCCATTTCCGTGGGCAGACCAACAACAGCTCCCATCTCCAGCTCAATGTCGAGCCGCCGGCTAGGTGAGAAGATTGGCAACTCCTGGCCGGCGGGCTTGATCTGCCCTAGCGGCCGGCGAATGTCGGTGCCGCTGACGACGACGGTGGAGGCACGGCCGTTATAGGCGATGGGGATACTCAGCCAGTTTGGCGGCAGGGCGTTTTCCTGCCCGCGGAACATGATGCCGACATTCGACGCGTGATGCTTGCCGGAATAGAAGTCTGTATAGCCCGCCACTTTGAAGGGCAGATGCATTGTGACGCCGCTCAGCGGCGTCAGCACGCGCGCCTGCAGTGCCTTGTCGCTCCGCAGGGTGTCGTCGCCAAGTTCGACGAACAGCGCCGTAAGCCGTGCGCGTACGGCGTCCCAAGCCGGCTCACCGAGGGCCATGAAGTCATTCAATGCAGGTTTTGAAAAAACCGCTGCGCCGGCGTCGATAAGCCCAGCAGCTTCCAGCACCGCAAGGTCGGCCACGAAATCGCCGATCGCAACCCCGCAGCGAGGTGTCTCCCCCACCCGGCTGAGTACGCCGTAGGGGAGATTTTGGACTGGAAAGTGACAAGTAGGCGCGTTGGCGCCGTCGACCCAGCTTCTCATTTTAGTCCCGGCCTCCCGTCAAACTTTTTTTGAATACCAGCCCAGCACCCTGCGTAATTCTCCTGGAGTGTGGGCAACTCAGCGGCATAGGCGGTCAGTTGCTGCGCAAACCGCGTCTCAAACATGAAGGCCAACGTATTGGTCAGCTTCACGGGTGTAAGCGGCGCCGAACTTGCTTTCTCGAAGGCGCTGGCATCCGGGCCGTGCGGCAGCATGCAATTATGCAGGCTCATGCCGCCGGGCGAGAAACCCTCCTCCTTGGCATCGTACTGGCCATAGATCAGGCCCATGAACTCTGACATGATGTTCATGTGATACCAGGGTGGCCGAAAGGAATTTTCCGCCACCATCCAGCGCTCTGGAAAGATTACAAAATCAATGTTCGCGGTTCCAGCCTCGCCCGAGGGTGCCGTGAGAACTGTGAAGATCGAAGGGTCCGGATGGTCGAATGCAATCGAACCGACCGGCGAATATGTGCGCAGGTCGTATTTGTAAGGAGCGTAATTGCCGTGCCACGCCACCACGTCCAGCGGTGAGTGTCCGATCTCAGTCTGATAAAATCCACCGCTCCATTTTACGGTCAAGCGATGCGGCTCGTCCCGGTCCTCGAAAGCGGCGACCGGTGTCTTGAAGTCCCGTGGATTGGCGAGGCAGTTCGCGCCGATCGGTCCGCGTTCGGGCAGCGTGAACTTCGCGCCGTAATTCTCGCAGACATAACCTCGTGACGGCCCTGCCACAGGGGCCACTTTAAATTTCGTACCGCGCGGGATGACCGCAATCTCGGCAGCGCCGATTTCTAGGCGTCCGAGCTCGGTAAAAATATGCAGCTTGCCGATTTCTGGGACGATCAACAATTCACCATCGGCGTTGTAGAACACTTCTTCATCCATCGGGGCCGTCACCTGGTAAATATGCGCAGCCATGCCGGTCTGCGTGTGAACATCGCCGGCCGTCGTCATTGTCCGTATGCCCGTCACAAAGGTTAGCGCTTCGTTTGACAGTGGCAACGGGTCCCATCGCATCTGCGCCAAGGGCATGCCGGGTACGATATGCGGCGCAGATTTCCAGAAAGGAACGTCGATAGACCGGAACGTGCCGCTATGCCTCACAGAAGGCCGTATACGGTAGAGCCAAGAGCGCTCGTTGGCCCCACGAGGGGCGGTAAAAGGCGAGCCCGAAAGCTGCTCCGCGTAGAGACCATAATTGCATCGTTGTGGGGAGTTCTGCCCCTGGGGCAGCGCTCTGTCCAGCGCCTCCGTCTCGAATTCATTTCCGAATCCAGGCATATAGCGCAACGACATGGATATACGCTCTCCTTATTTTCCTGAATGCAACGTAGCTCACAGGATGGCGGTCTACTTAATACTTGACGCCGTTTCATATCATATGAAACGATCTGTCAAGTTAAATTCACTTTGGAACGAAAATGCTCGAACTGGACAAATTCCTACCCTATCTCGTCAACAAATTAGCCAGCCGCCTCAGCGACGAATTGGCCGCCGTCTACCAGCAGCGTTTTGGCATTACGATTCCTGAATGGCGAGTTATCGCCCATTTGGCAGAGAATAAGAACGTCTCAATTTGGGAAATATTCAACCGTGTGGCAATGGACAAATCCAAGGTCAGCCGCGCTGCGGCGCGGCTTGAGTTGTCAGGTTTTGTCAAAAAGAGCATCAATCATACCGACCGGAGGTTGCTCGAGCTGCGGCTCACGGCAAAGGGCCGGAATCTGTTCGAAAAGATTGAACCGCTTGCGTTAGCGTATGAGCGAGACGCGCTCAAACCATTATCAACACAGGAAGCGGAGACTTTCCGGAGCCTCATTGCGAAGCTCCTATGTCCACCAGATTGAGTTTTTAAGCATTTTCTCCTACATTGATGCGCGCCAAGTCGTGTGTCGGTCCCGCCGCTTCCGCAGCGGCGACCTTGTTGACCAGCCATCGAAATCGTCCCAGTGCCTTGTCAGCGGCGATCGAAATCATTTTGAAATTGGGGTCCTGCATCAGGCGGCGCGCTTGCGCGTGGATCATCGCACGGTCCTCTTCGAAGGCATCGACGACAGATTGATGTATGGAACGCGTAACCTCGGGCCTATCAACCGCGAAATTATGCGGATGGCAGAAAAAATAATGTGCGCTGTTATCGGTTTCGGGTGTCAGTGCCTGAGTACCACGAAATTCGGCGGCATCCACGCGATGACCTTCTGGCGCTCCAGTGCCGGCTGGCGCCACTCCCGAATCCATCAGGAAAATGGCGGGGATGGTAAAGTCGTACGAATTCCAGCGATCAACCTTGCCTTCATATGCTTTAACCGTCTGAAGAAAAGGAGGAGGGTTGATTGAACGAGCCCAGCGCGTGACACGAACGCCATTGTCCAGCGGCTCGATCACCGCCGGCACAGCGGCGTATTCTTCGTCACCGCCGAGCGTGTTGGGGTGGACATAAGCGAGATGAGCCAAATCTAGCAGATTATCAGCGATTAGAAGGTAGTTCGTATCGTAGTGAACGTAGCCTTCCATCAATAGATTATGAGTAGTCAGAGATTAGTTATTTTGTCGGTTCCAGTTGGGCGAGGCGCCATTGAGTCGTTATCTTTAACACAAAGGGGGGCGAAGTGCACTGGCTTCACGAACCCTCTTCACGCTGAGTTCGTCGATTTCGACCTGGTTCATCGGATTGCTCCTAGGGTTTTCGATTAAGCGACGGCTTTTCGTATTGCCTTCATTTGGAGGCTTCGAGCGAGACCGATGATTGCGGCGATGGGGATGAGCGATGGCAGCGCGATTGCGAGGAAGCCTGTAGCACCGGTCAGGACGGAGAAGCCGGCGACACCCCAGTAGGCAACGACGCTGAAACCGATTGCGGCAAGGGCTGGCATGATCAGGGTCTGGATTGGTTTGCCAGGCTCCAGGGTCTTGTTCTTTTGGAAGAAGACGATGACGGCCAGGCTGACCATGATCATCAGGAAGATGATCGTAAGGACGGAAAGATCGGCAACCCAGGAAAATAGTGTGAGGATCGGGTCGAGCCTGCCAATGGCAAACCCGCTGATGACCACGACCGCGAGAACCGTCTGCACGATGGTGCCACGATGCGGGCTCTGGAACTTCGAGTGGGTCTTGCCAAGCCAAGCGGGCAGCGTGCCGTCCCGGCCAAGCACGTAGAAGTAGCGTGCAACGTTGTTGTGAAAGGCCAGGAGGCAGGCAAACAGGCTTGTCACGAACAGCACGCGCATCAAGAGGGTCATCGTCGAGCCGGCATATTGTCCAGCGATGTTAAATACGAACTGCTCAGGATCAGCGAGTTTTTGGACAGTAGCGACGACAGTGTTCAAGCCGGCGGCTTCAACAATCCAGATTGTTGAGAGCGCATAGAAGATGCCGATCACAAGCACCGCGCCATAGGTTGCCCGCGGCACGTCGCGTGCCGGGCTGATAGCTTCCTCACTATAAATCGTCGTGGCCTCGAACCCGACATAGCAGCCGAAGGCGAACACAAAGGTCACACCCATCGCACCATTGCTGGGCATGTTTTGCAGGGCGAAGGGCGCCAGGCTGAAGCCGCCGGGTACGCCATGGTGGACGATCACCAGATCAAGCAGGAGCACCACGGCAAACTCGGCCATCACAAGAACGCTGAGCACCTTCACCGAGAGGTCGACACGGCAATAGGCCAGGATGCCGATGAGAAGCGACGCGCCGATGCTGAACATCCACCACGGTAGATGCACACCGGTCAGGCTCGCCAGCAGATCCGACGTCACCGGCCCAAACAGGCCCGACATGCCGATCTGCATGCAGTTATAGGCCAGCAAGGCGACAACGGCGGCAGCGCCGCCAGCGGCCTCGCCCAGACCTCTTGAAATCAAGGTATAAAACGCGCCGGCATTCTGGGCGTGACGCGCCATCGCCACATAGCCGACCGCGAAAATCAGCACCAGGAACATCATGATAACGAAGGCCGGGATAATTCCCGTGCCGCTGCCAAACAGAATGGCGATGGGCAAAATCCCCGCCATGTTGGTCAGTGGCGCCACGGAGGAGATGACCATGAACGCGATACCGGCTGCGCCCATCGTTCCCTTGCGCAGACCCATATCGGTGTGAATGTTCTCCACCATCCCAGACATTGACAGTTCAGGCGTGATCTCGCTCGGCATGAATTATCCCCTAGGCGCGGTTGCGGTTTGCATTGAGTCTAGCGTGGCGTGCCCGTGGACTAATCGACACTCCAAAGGTTCTTTATATGAACCG
>Ga0116226_10006303_pt1 | contig 10657 bp, 11 predicted proteins | sample S1TSphfallax_FD_89692 | JGI IMG/M metagenome (GOLD analysis project Ga0116226, IMG submission 89692) | Host-associated microbial communities from peat moss isolated from Minnesota, USA - S1T2_Fa - Sphagnum fallax MG | ecosystem: Host-associated > Plants > Peat moss > Unclassified | place: USA...
CCCCTACAGCCGCTTCCGCGTCGGCGCGGCCCTGCTCCTCACCGTCGGCGATTCGACCGAACAAAAGATCGTCACCGGTTGCAACGTAGAGAACGCGTCCTACCGGCTGACGACCTGCGCGGAGCAGTCCGCGATCGCAACCGCCGTGGGTCTCTGCGGCCCCGCCATCAAGCTCCACGCCGTTGCCGTCGCCAACCTCAACTCCGCCGCCTCCATGCCCTGCGGAGCCTGTCGCCAGACCATCCTCGAGTTCTCCACGCCCGAGACCTGGGTCTTCTATCCCGGCGAAAACGGCGCGCCCGCCGAGGCGAAACTCGCCGATTTGCTCCCCGCAGCCTTCCGTCTGCATCAGAACTGATAGCCACGCATGTCCGAAAAACCGATTCATCCAATCGACGTCATCCTCCACAAGCGCGACGGCCACGCCCTTACCGACGACGAGATCCAATACTTCGTCCGCGCCGTCGTCGAGCAGACGGCTACCGACGCCCAGACTGCCTCGTGGCTGATGGCCGTCTGGCAGCGCGGCCTGAACCCGCGCGAGCTCGCGACGCTGACCACGGCGATGCGCTTCTCCGGCGAGACCTTCGATTCGGCCTTCCTGAACAGCTTCTGCGTGGACAAGCACTCGACCGGTGGCGTGGGCGACAAGACATCGCTGCTGATCGCTCCCGTTGTCGCCGCGGCTGGCCTGAAGGTGCCGATGATCTCGGGCCGGTCGCTGGGTCACACTGGAGGCACGCTGGATAAGCTGGAGACCATCCCCGGCTTCCGGACACAGCTTTCGATGGCGGAGTTTGCCGAGATCATCGCGAAGTGCGGCTTCTTCATGGCCGGACAGACACCGCGCCTGGTGCCCGCCGACCGCATTCTTTACGCGCTGCGCGACCATACCGGCACGGTCGAGTCGCCAAACCTGATCTGCGCCAGCATCATGAGCAAGAAGCTGGCCGAGGGCATCAACGGCCTCGTACTCGATGTGAAGACCGGCACCGGGGCGTTCATGACGAAGTACGAAGACGCGAGGCACCTCGCCTCGCTGATGGTCGAGACGGGCGAACTGGCGGGGACGAAGACGGTCGCGCTGCTCACCGCGATGGATGAGCCGCTTGGACGGTTCTCCGGCAACTGGGTCGAGGTCTGGGAGTGCGTGGACATCATGAAGAACGTGCGGCACCCGATGTCCGCCGACCTGATTGCGCTGTCGAACATCCTCGCCGGATGGATGCTTTACCTCGGCGGGAAGGCCGAAACGCCCGAGGCTGGTGCACTCCTGTCCGACGAATTGCTGACGAGCGGCGCGGCCTACAAGACCTGGCTTCAGATGACGGAGCTACAGGGCGGAGACTGCCGCGTCTTCGACGATCCTGCCGCACACCACGGGCGCACGGCCAGTCGCGTACTACGGGCCGGTTCCGCGGGATACCTGCACTCGATGGACTGCCGCGAGGTGGGCTGGGCGGTGCAGCGGCTGGGCGCGGGGAGAGCCAAGCCCGGAGCTCCGGTTAGCGCGCACGCCGGGATTGAGGTCCACGCGAAGCTCGGCAACCGCGTCGCAGCAGACCAGCCGCTGCTTACGCTCTTCGCCGAAGATGCGGCGCTGCTGGACGAACCCTACGAGATGCTCCGCGCGACGTACTGCATGGCCGACGAACCACCCACGCCCATCCCGCTGATCCGCGAGATCCTCACCGCTTCGCCGGAGGAGATCCAATGATGGTCTACGTCGCAATTCGCTGGGGCCAACTCGTAGTCAACATGCCTGTCCTGGCAATGATCTTGCTGGGAGGAGTCTTCAGCGTCAGGAGATTGCAGGGTCCGTGGATATTGCTCGGGATGTTAGGGTCGGTCGCTGTCGCGTGGCTCTGGTGGTCGCTCGCCGTGCCGCGTTGGAGACTGTGGGCGCTTCGCGCGGGTTGTGATCCCGATGAGCTAGAGGCTCAAGCAGTCGAAGCCGGCCTTCTCTGGCCCAAAGGCAGCTTGTTTGAGAAGACGGAGCTTCCGCCCCGGAATCGATGGCTTTGAGAGCGCCCGTCTTATGGTGCAGTCGCGCGAAAACGCGGATTCCCTTCGGGAATGACAGACAAGAATGCATGAAGGTTATGCCTTCCGTCTCCGCCTTCCGCTGATCAGATACACCGCCGCCCGCAGCTCCAGCAAAGGGTCGTCGGAGGGTTCGATGCCATCCACGCGCGGGATCGGGTCGAAGATGATCTGCTTCTGTTCGGTCGCATTGTCGGCGACCGGAGCGGTCAGCGTCAGCGTGCCCAACTCGGCGACGGGCCGGTCCTCCGGCCAGTGGACCGTCGCGTCGTCCACGGTATCTCCCGCCGCAGCGAGCTGCACGGTGATCTTGTAGCTCACCGGTCCCGATGCGATGCGCGAAGCGATCTCCTCGAAGAGGTACTCCGGCCCCTTTGCGGACTTTTCCGCGTCGTCGAGATGATGCACGCCCGCCCCCGGAACGATCCTGTACCGGCCGAAGTGCGACGCGCCGTCGGCGTTGAGGAACTCATACGCCGTCACGCCAAAGTACGCCTCGGTCGCGAAGCTTGCCGGCGCGGGCTTCGGTGTCTGCACAAACGCGAGTGCGGCGGGGTTCGCGCCGAGGAACAGCTCGATCGGAGAAGGCGAGGCAGCTCCCTGAGGCGTCGAAGCCAGCGCCCGCAGGAAGCTGAGAAACTCGTCGCCGGTCCGAGTGGGGAAGCCATCCGTCGAATGACTGACGATGTCCGTATGGACCCGTTCGCCCAGATGGAACCGGATCGCCATGCCGCGGGGGTCGGCGTTCGGGTCGATATCCGGAATCGCTGGAATGCCCGTCGAGTTCGAGAAGCGCACCATCACCGGCGTAGACGCGTTCGCGAAGTGCGGGGCGCGGCTCAGCTTCGCCGCATCGGCTGCCGGGATGAAGGTCCCGGTGAACATCGCGCCCTTCGCATGGGCCGGACGAAATCCAGGGTGCAGGCCGAAGATCGTATCGAATTGCTCGATCAGGTGGTCGGCGAGCGCAATCAACTTCTCGTCACTTGGTAGCGGCATCGGTCTTCTCCTTGTAGTGGAACGTAGCCTTGGAACGTACGCTCCACTCTAATTAAAGCCATGGTTGCTTGCCGGTGAATTTTTCGAGATGCGAGTTTCGAGCGCGAACCGGAATACTTCGCCGCACAGGCTCGGGATTGTTTACACTCGCTTCACACCCAATCGCTGGCGCCGCACCCCACAGGAGAACTCCTTGGCACGTTTTACCGGTCTGCTCGGACTTATCGTTTTTCTCGGCCTCGCGTATGCCTTCTCCACGGACCGCCGGGCTATTCGCTGGAGAACGGTAGCCTGGGGGTTAGGGCTACAGATCGTCTTCGCCTTCCTGGTCATCAAGTGGAACGCCGGCCAGAGCATCTTGCACAGCACCTCGGTTGTCATCACGTCGCTGCTGGGGCACTCGGCGGATGGGTCGTCCCTCGTATTCGGGCGCATCGGCACGCCGGGCGATCCGCTCGCGACGCTGGCCTTCGCCGTGCTGCCGACCATCATCTTTGTCAGCGCCTTTTTTGCGGTGCTTTACCACATTGGCGTGATGCAGCAGGTGATCCGCGTGGTGGCGTGGATCATGCAGCGGACCATGGGCACTTCAGGCGCGGAGTCCACCAACGTCGCCGCCAGCATCTTCATGGGCCAGACCGAGGCGCCGCTCACCATCCGGCCGTTTCTTGCGGGCGCGACGCGCAGCGAACTGATGGTGATCATGACCTCCGGCATGGCACATGTCTCGGGCGGCATCATGGCCGCCTACATCAGCTTCGGCATCAACGCGCAGGACCTGCTTTCGGCCGTGATTATGACCGCGCCGGGAACGATCCTGGTTGCAAAGATGCTGGTGCCGGAGACGGAGGTTCCGGCCACTGCTGGAACGGTCAACATGCCGCGCGAGGAGGTGCATGAGAAGGACAACTTCATCGGCGCCATCGCGCGCGGCACCATCGATGGCGGCCAGTTGGCCTTCAACGTCGCCATTATGCTCATCAGCTTCGTGGCACTGGTGGGCCTGGCGAACGCGCTCATGCTAGGCATCTCGGACTTCGCCTGGACGATCCACATGCCGTTTACGAATCACGGAGTTCGGTTCCCGCACTCGCTGAACGCGATTCTCGGGGTCATTGGAGCGCCGGTCGCGTGGCTTATCGGTATCCCTTGGAGCGAGGCGAAGACGATTGGCAACCTGCTGGGAACGCGGACGATGATTAACGAATTCGTCGCCTTCACCGAGCTTGGCGCGATGAAGAAAGCCCTCTCGCCGACGACGTTTTCCATCGCCACCTTTGCCCTCTGCGGCTTTGCGAATGTCGGCTCCATCGGGATGCAGATCGGCGGCATCGGCGCGCTCGTTCCCAACCGCCGCAACGATCTCGCCAAACTGGGTGTGCGCGCGATGCTCGCCGGAACGATGGCGAACCTCATGTCGGCGAGCATCGTTTCGATGCTCATCAAGTAGTCTGGCAGCCTGTTAGCTTCAACCAGTTCGGCTGGTCGGAGATGTTGCGGTAGAGAAACTTGTTGACGATCTTCGGGCCTCTGAGGAAAAAGACCCCCGGCATCTGGTGGCCGTCGGTTTCGATCCTGCCGATGCCGTGCTTGAAGACGGTCCCATTCAGCCATCCGAACCACACCACCGGGTTCACCAGGTGCCACCAGGGATTGACCCGTCCCAATCCGAAGGCGGGATGGCGATAGATCGCCGCTGCGGGGTCGTGGATCCGTTCCACATCCTTCAGCCCGTAGAAATCGAAGTGGGCGCACGCTATGTCGGAGGTGCCGAGATGGACGAAGACGGGCCGGACGTTACGGGCGCGCAACTCGCCCTGCAACTCGCCGATCTGGCTGATGGTCATCCGGCAGAAGGAGCAGCCGAAGTGACGGAGGAAGATCAGCAGCACCGGCGACTCCTCCGTGAGCGAGAGCAGGCATGCGCCGGATTCGGTGCGAATCGCGGCCAACGTATGCGCCAATCCTTCCAATGCGCGAATCTCGGCTTGTGCCATCGATATTCCACCTCGTTCAAGACTGTAAGCACTTCACGGCGGAATGAAAAGCAGGAAGTTTCTCGGTCATCGCCAGGAGCGCTCCAGGAGCGATTATGCTCGGAGATGACCCCGCAAACCGAGCCGAGAAGATATGACCGACCAATACACCCGCGCCACCGCCGCCGTCGAACACGTCCGCAGCCTTGCGACCTTCACTCCCGCCGTGGGAATCATCCTTGGCTCGGGCCTGGGGGCGTTTGCGTCTCAGGTCGCCGACGCGGTCACGATCCCCTACGAGGAGATACCGAACTTCCCGAGATCGACCGTCGTTGGGCATTCGGGCAAATTGGTTATCGGCACCATCTCGGGCGTTCCGGTCGCGGTGATGCAGGGGCGCGTCCACGCCTATGAAGGCTATCCGATCTCCGAGGTCGTCTTTCCCACGCGGGTCCTTGGTCTGCTGGGCTGCAAGACTCTGATCGTCACGAACGCCGCAGGCGGCATCCGCGCATCGCTCAATCCGGGCGAACTCGTCGTGATCTCCGACCAGATCAATTTGACCGGCACCAACGCCGCGCTCGGCCCCAATGAGCCGCGCTTCGGCATGACTGCAGGTGCGGGGCAGCGCTTCTTCGACATGAGCACCGTCTACACGCCGCGCCTCCGAGCGCTTGCGATCCACGAGGCCGACCGCCTGGGATTCGACCTGACCGAAGGCGTCTATCTCGCCGTACTTGGACCCAGCTTCGAGACTCCGGCGGAGATTCGCGCCTTCCGCACGCTCGGCGCGGACCTGGTCGGCATGTCCACCGTGCATGAGGTGATCGTCGCCCGGCACATGGGGCTCGACGTGCTGGGGCTCTCTCTGGTGACGAACATGGCCGCGGGCGTCGTCAACCAGGCCATCGACCATGAGGACGTGCTGGAGATCGGCCGGGGCGCGGAGAAGCGGTTCACCGGCCTGCTGACCGCGATCATCCCAAAGATTGAGGCGAAGTAAATGGCCGCTCAGCGCGAGCTCGACATCATCTCCGCCGGGCACGCCGCGCTTTCGTCTTGGTGAAGAACCGCCGTCCTCTCAAGCGAGTGGTAGCTTCGTGCGATTCGCGCATGTGCGCGCTCCGACAACTCGAACCGGTCGGTGCCTGGAGTGGGAGCCTCGTCGAAGTGGATGCGCGCGCTCACTCCGTGCAACCCCAGGCACCTGAAGATGTGCGGTCCGAAGAAGGCATCGCCCCACCAGCAGACATCGTTCGCTACCGTGGCGCTTCCGTTGCCCCTGCCGAGCGAGTACTGCAAGGCCGCGGTACGCAGTTCGACGCGATTGTTCAGCACTGAGTGAAACAGCCCGCGGCGGAAGGGAAGCACCTCGCTCCCGTCGGTCGTTGTGCCTTCCGGAAAGAAGAGGACCGGAAGGCCGGACTTGTAGGCCTCGGCCATTGCGCGGTTCACGGCCGGGTAGGTGGGCGGGCCGCCGCCCCGATCGACATAGACAGTCCCTGCCTGCGCGGTCAGCCGCCCCAGCACAGGCCATCGCTTCACTTCGCTCTTTGCCACCATCACGAAGGGTTGGGCCGCGCTGTAGAGAAGAATGTCGAGATAGCTGAGATGGTTCGAGACGACCGCTACCGGGCCATCGCTCGCCTCGGGCAGTGGTCCGGTGACCTGCACCTGGATTCCCATCGCACCGACGATGCGGCGGCACCAGCCATGGATCCAGATAGCGCCTTCAGCCCCAAAGCGGGGACGCCGCAGCCACAGATCGAAGGTCGCCGCCAGCAGCATCGCCAGCAGCAGGAGACTCCGCGTCACGCTCCGAAAGACTTGCAGCAGCCTGTGGCCCACGGCACCCCTGCCCCCACTCCCTTATACGGCATCGAGAAACCGCTTCGCCGCGCGGGGATGCAGTGACTGCAGGTCGAGCAGCGTGAGGAAGTCGATGGTCTTGAACTCGCGGTCGAGTGCCGGTTCGCTGCAGATCTTCGCGCCGATGGTAAGGTAGGCGCGCAGCAGCTTCGGAGCCTTCATCTCCTCCGTCTTCGCCGTGCGCGGAGGCATGCGAAAATCACCCTTCGCGACCGTCTGAAGCTCAGGCTCGGACATCCACCCGGCAAGGGAGTCGTAGACCGCGTAGCCCATCTCCGGGTCCTGCGAGGTCAAGGAACAGCATCCCATCATGTAGCGGCCGCCGTGCATCAGCGCATAGCGCGCAATGCCGCGCCAGAGCAGGTGCAGCACCTCGGGCGAGCGATGGTCGCGGCGGATGCAGGCCCGGCCGAGCTCCACAATCTCCGACCGCATCGCCTCGTAGGGAGCGAAGCAGAACTCCTGCTCGCTGTAGTAGCCGAAGTTGCGGCCCGCCACGTCGCCCATCTGAATGCGGTAGGTCCCGACGATCTCTCCCGTCGTCTGGTCTTCGACGATCAGGTGGTCGCAGACATCGTCAAACCGGTCCTTGTCGTAGCCGTCGAGATACGCCGACTGTAGCCCTTCGTTCAGCTCCAGGTTGAAGACCATGAAGCGGAGCCGGTAGGTCTCGTTGCGTTCCTGGTCGGTCAGCGCGAGCCGCGCGACATACTGCCCGAACTCAAGCCTCAGGTCGCTCTTCTGCGGCGACCGCGCGGACGAGGCCGATTGGGTTAACCGCTCCAACTCCGAGGGAAGCGCCGGGTTGAAGACGATCGGCGGTAGTTCCAGACGGGAAATGGACCCAGCTTCTGTGAGCATCGACTCTCCGAAGACCGCGGAATCTCGTTCGATCCCGGGCTTTGGTTACAGTCTGCTGAGTTTTGTGTTACAGCACGTCTACGGGACGTGAAGATTTGTTGAATCGAAAATGGTGCATACAACGCGGTGCGGCACTTGCAGAAACGCAGCTCTACTCCCGTACCAGATCGGCGCCGGGAAGCACGTTGTTCTCGCGCTCGACCGGAACGCCGCCGCCCAGCCGCGCAACCGCCGCCTGTGCCTCCATGGAGGCCTTCTTCCGGTGCATTCCGTCGCTCGTGAAGCGGATCGGACCCTCGCCGAAGCGCACCTCCGCGTGGACGCCGCGCAGTCCGAGGAACTTGAAGATGTGGGCAAACATCGGCTTCTCGCCCCAGCAGACGTCAGTCGAGACATCCGTTCCCGGGTCGTTCTTCCCCGTCTCTTCGGTTTCAACGATGCTGTAGCGGAGAAATGCCGGAGTGATCGGTGCCTTTGCGATGAGCGCCTGTCCCAGCAGCCCCGCGTGGAACTTCAGCAGCTTCTGTCCGTTGGAGGTTGTCCCCTCAGGGAAGAAGACCACGGGCAGGCCCGCGTCCATCGCTTCCTTCATGGCGCTGCTGGCACGGATCGCCGAGCCGCCTCGGCCGCGTTCGACGTAGACCGTTCCGGCGCGCGTCGTCATCCATCCCAGAATGGGAATGGATGCAATCTCCGCCTTCGAGACGAAGACGCACGGGTGCAGCGACGCCAGCGTGATGACATCGAGATAACTGAGATGGTTCGCGATCACCGCCCCGCCTGCGGGGAAGCGGCCGGTGACGGAGACGGTGATCCCCATGCCTTTCATCGCCCGCGCGCAGAAGTTGTGCAGCCATTCGGCGCGAAGCTGACGTGTCTCCGGCTGGTCGACGATGAGTTCGCCCGACGCCTCCATAAAGTACCAGGCCAGCTTGATCCCGCGCGCGATCGACCGCAGACTTCCCATCCCACTCCAGTCCTCTTCAATAGCCTAAAATCCTTGTTCCTAATCTATCCTGTCTGTGTGCCCTCTCCCCCGGAACACGCACATCACACGTTTCTCTATCGGTGCCTCGCCCTTCCCATTCTTGCGCTGCTGCGGATGGGAGCGAGCCCGCGCAAACTCGCCTGGAGCATCGCGCTCGGCCTGGTCATCGGCATCAACCCGCTGCTGGGTTCGACTACGCTGCTCTGCCTGGGCGTCGCGGCCCTCTTCCGGCTGAACCTGGCCGCGTCGCAGCTTGCAAACCACCTGATGTACCCGGTGGAGATCCTGCTGATGGTGCCATTCTTGAGCGCCGGGGCGTGGGTCTTCGGCACCGGACCGATCCCTCTTTCGCCGAAGTTGATCTTTGTGGAGTTGCGGACGCAGCCCATCGCGCTTATCAGGAGCCTCTGGATGTGGGAGTGGCACGCCCTGGTCCTCTGGTCGGCCATCGCGGCGGTCCTGCTGCCGGGGATCGCCCTGCTTCTGACGCCGGTGCTCCGTAGGCTGCTTACCCGCGTGGAGCGGCACCAGTACCCGGTGATTCCAGCGATTTAGCTTCGGACGCGTTACTTGGCGGCAGTCTTTGCAGGAGCTTCAGGGCGATATTCGGGCACCGGATCGGCCGACTTCACCCACGCGGTGTAGATCATGTCGCGCAGTTCGGTCGTCCCGGCTGCGAGCCGCTCGTCGACAAAGGCCTTTCCTTCCGGAGTGCCCGTGCCGTTAAACGCTCCGGCCTTCTCAAGCTGGTAGGTCTTCTCGACCAGCGTGTTCGAGTGCCGCAGGTACGCCATGTAGTCGCTTAATACGTCGTTCAGCACAACCGGCCGCGCGGCGACGAGCGGAGCGATGTCGCCCGGCTTCACGTTCGCGGCGACGTAGACGCTCTCGAAGAGCGCATGGATCTTGTGCTCCGTGGTATAGCCGTTCGGGTTCGGGCCGACCCAGCCGTTGTACTGGATCGAGGTGTGGAGCGGCATCGAACCGTCGCCCACATAGTGCCCCAGCCATCCCGCAAGGAAGACGATCTCGCACTCGACCGGCTTGGTATCGGCACCGGAGGCCTTCAGGGTCCGGTAATCCCGCATCGCGGACTTCAGACGCTCCCAGACCTCGACCGTGACGTACGGCTGTAGGCCGACCTTCTCGGGTGTCAGCGGAATCTCCGGATGCAGTGCCTGCGCGGCAGCGAGCGCGCGGATGTAGTCGTATCGGCGGCGCGGCAGCGGGCCGGCCCCGTTTGGCGAAATCAGGTCGGCCCATTCGAGGTCGATGAAGTGCTCCGGCGCCTGCGCGGCGTTCAGTTCTGGTTCGGCGGGGCTGCGCCAGCGGTCGGGTTCCGGGCCGAAGTATTCGAGCGCGTTCAGGCCCTCGGGCGAGCGAAGGAACTCGGGAACATCCGCCGGAAGCGCGGCTCCGGCGAGGCGGTTGATCATTCTGTGGCCGTCCGATCCCCAGCCGAAGGCAGGCTGGACGGCGAGAAGCGGCAGTAGAGCCGCGGCGGTGACGCAGCGAAGGGAGAGGCGCGTACGGGACATTGCGCGATTATAGCGACCGCGGATGGATCCCGGATCAGCAGACTCTGGAGCGCGGATTGGAGATTGCGGTCAAGCTGGCTTGACAAGATTCCACGATATTATGTAAAGTGTGATTGTCATTTGGTAATGGAGGCTTGATATAGTCTACACTTCGGCAGGGGCACCCAACCGGCGCGATAATAAAAAACGCGGTCTCAGGCGGAGGCTCCTCCCGCTTGAAGTCTTCATCTGCGGCATCTTTCTGCCGCTCATTTTATTCGCCCACCCGCATCGCAACAGCCCGAAGGCGTATGCGCTGGCTCTTATTCTCTCTCTCGGAATGGTCGCGACGATCGTCACGCTTGCGATCATGGGGGCGCGGCGCACGGACGAGTTTCAGCGCG
>Ga0116226_10006304_pt1 | contig 10656 bp, 8 predicted proteins | sample S1TSphfallax_FD_89692 | JGI IMG/M metagenome (GOLD analysis project Ga0116226, IMG submission 89692) | Host-associated microbial communities from peat moss isolated from Minnesota, USA - S1T2_Fa - Sphagnum fallax MG | ecosystem: Host-associated > Plants > Peat moss > Unclassified | place: USA...
ACGCACCGGTCGCATTGAAAAAATTTGCCAAATGCATCCCCAACCCTTTATCGAAATTCATCCCCGTGATGCGGCTAAATTAGGTATTGTAGATAATCAGGGTGTGGAAGTGCGATCGCGTCGAGATGGTATTTGATTTTGGAATTGGGTGCAACACATGAAAAAGTTACTGAGGCGAATTCTACGAGCTACTAGAGATGAGAACTTCATGCACATCGTTGAAAACATAGAGGTGCTAGTTTCTAAAATTCTCTCTATTTTTATGGTAATTGTAATTCTGGTTGCGATCGGAGACTTAGGAATTTTTATTTTTAAAGAGTTATTTACAGTCCCTTATGATAAGTTTAACACAACCCTGTATAAGATTTTCGGGTTGTTTTTGAATATTTTAATTGCTTTAGAAATATTAGAAAATATCACAGCTTATTTGCGAAAGCACGTTTTCCAGGTTGAATTAGTTATTGTTACTTCTTTAATTGCTGTTGCCAGAAAATTTATTATTCTTGACTTAGGAAAAGTCTCAGGCTCTGAACTAATTGGTCTAGGAATTGCTATTCTTGCCCTTTCAATTAGTTATTTAATAATTCGTATCAGTAATGAAAAAAATATTCGTTAAAATATAGCTTGATAAGTTTTCATCAGGCATAATATTGAGGAAGGATGAGTTATTTAGCAAGAATATTGTATACTTGATACTGGAATAGCAGCCAAAAAAATTCTTAATGTGCGATCGCTAATTAAGTCTTAATTTTAAATTACTAATTTTTGTAATTTAGTTTAGATATAAAAAAATTATGGATAGTTAAAAGTCCTTAACTTGGAATAAGCGAATTTTGAATACTTGATTATGACAAACTTTTTTCAATTTGAAGCAGACTTTGTTGATTCCCTACGTTGCATCCCTATGCAGGTGCGTTGTAAATTAGATACCTGTGGCATCAAGCTAAAATTGTCTGATTGGAATCAAATGACTACAGCAGAGCGCCAAACTTTAGTCGAGCTACCTTGCACTACAAAAACGGAAATACAGTTTTACCGCGAGTATATCGAGCAATTAATTGTACAAAGCACGGGCATAACACCTACAAAATTGCCCATCGAGCCTCATCCTGCATGGCTGGACTTTGCGACTGTACCATCTAGCCTCCAGGAAAAAGCTCAAGACATAGGTGTGGCACTAACACAGCAACATTGGGCAGCTTTAACGCCCTTACAGCGTTTTGCCTTGATTAAACTCAGCCACCCAGGACATGAAAACAAAAACTTTCCCAGAGCAATGGCAGAATTTCATCTGCTTTAACTAGTCAATCTAAAATCTAAAATCCAAAATTGATTGACGAATGATTTAGGACTGCTATAGTCATTCACATCACAAATCTGTAAGCTGCATTACACTTTGTTAACTTGCCGCCCTCAAATGATCCATTACCGAGGGAGCATCCCAATTTTGCTACTTTAACTCTCAGCAGATGGAATGCTTATTAACATTAGGTGAAACAATTTGAGATTTTGCATCTAGAATTTTAAATTTCTTAGCAGGAAGTGAGGCTATAGTGGATTTAGCAATGCTGCTGTAAATGTGGCTAAGGTTAGTCCTGCGGCCAAATGATGTGAAGAAGAATTAGTTTAGAAACGCACACTAACTCGATGACAGGCAAAAACGCAAGACATAATGCATTTCTGCGGCTAGTGTCTGGTAATGGGGCAACTTCTGGAACAGAATCTCGCTACTCGCTGCCCCCTAGTAAAGAGATGGTAATTGGACGCGACCCCAGCTGCCAAGTTGTCTTGGATGCCATGATGTACCGGATGGTATCTCGTCGTCATGCGGTGGTTCGTCCCCTCTCTTTATCCCCAGATAGCAAATTCAGCTGGGTGCTTTGTGACTTAAATAGTGCTAATGGCACTTATTTGAATGGACAACGCTTATATGAATGTCAGGAATTGCACCCAGGCGATCGCATTTCTCTAGGTGCTGATGGTCCACAATACGTTTTTGAGTACGAGTTTACTTACCAAACCCCGGCCACGACAGTTAACCAAGTTACACCATTACCTTCGGCGACAAATTACCACGGCCACACCCAATTAAAGCAGCCAGATTCTGTTAGCTTCACCCAGCTTTTTCCCATTATTTCCACTGGTAAAGATTTAACTCGTAAAGCTTACCTCGTACCGGGAATCCTGACCGTAATTTTTGTAGTATTAATGTTTGCTACAGTCGGTCAGCCCCAAGCTAATCAAGTTATCGTCGCAACTTACATCGCCTTCGCTGCCTACTATTTTGTTTACCAACTTTGCGGTAAACAGAAGCCTTGGTGGGTGCTAATGGCTGCGGCATTGAGCACAACGCTGATTTTGCTCAGTCCATTGTTGGATCTATTTATTTTCGTGTTTCGCGGCATCCTTCCTGGAAGCTTACCCTCATCCCAAGAATCTATCACCTTCACAGAATTGCTGGTGCGGATGTTTTTTGGCGCTGGGTTGATGGAAGAATTACTCAAGGCATTGCCTGTACTAGGGGCGTTTGCCATCGGTAGAATGTTGTCTTCACCTTGGCGGGAACGGATAGGCGTGTGGGAACCTCTAGATGGTATTCTCTTGGGAACGGCTTCTGCTGTGGGTTTCACTCTCTTGGAAACTCTCGGTCAATATGTGCCGGATATCACTCAAAATGTGGCACAACAGGTTGGTACAGGCGCTGCTGGTCAACTGGCGGGTTTACAGCTGTTAATTCCGCGAATTTTAGGCTCTGTAGCTGGACACATGGCTTATAGCGGCTACCTGGGCTACTTTATCGGATTGGCTGTTCTCAAACCCAGCAGAAGTTGGCAAATTCTCTCTATTGGTTATCTTAGTGCTGCTGCGCTCCATGCTCTGTGGAATGCGACAGGATCTATCAATGCTTTGCTGTTGGTGGTTGTTGGGGTGTTATCTTACGCCTTTTTGATGGCGGCAATTCTCAAGGCACGGGCGCTGTCACCGACGCGATCGCAAAATTTTGCTACCCGATTTCTGGGACCGAAATAAGAGATGAGGGAGCAGGGGGAGCAGGGGGAGCAGGGGGAGCAGGGGGAGCAGGAGGGGTACGAGAAGAATAACAATGCCCAATGCCTAATAACTCTCGAATCTAATAACTCTTGAATATTTATCTCTGGGGATAGATGGCCTAGTGTGAAAATAAGCGTACCTTAAATCTATTCTGGGGTGATAATAACTAAAAAAGAAAAATAATATTCCTTTTTTTATTCCCTGTCACCTTTTACGTGTGACCCATCTATCACCTGTTGCTTATTTATGCTTCCGACTGAGACTTGTTGAGTTGAGTGAAAGCATAGGAAGCGATCGCTAAACTAACTTTTGCTTTCTCTACTTCTGATAAAGTTGTCCACTCGGTATTTTGAAGATTACTGAGCGCAGATGCTGTGTTTTGCGATTCGCTACTTCGCATAGCGTAAGCAAAGGGACGAGCTAAGACTAAAAGATCCTCTGTTCCCCAAGTTGGTAGTACAGTCTGAACGCACTCAACCAGTTGCTCACCCATTGATTGGTGGACAGCAAAAATTTCAGCAGCTTTGGTGGCAATGCTGTTGAGCAATGCTTGAGGGACACAGGCGGCAAAAGTAGTCTGTAGTGTTTCTTGAAGATTCAGCAATAGTACTTGTTGGGGATTGTGATTATGGCTTGACGCAAGGGAAATACCAGACCAAAGTGTGTCTAGATGGCTGTAAAAATCTTGCGATCGCGTCGTCAGTTCTTCCTCAAGTAAATCTTGCATTCCGAACTGTTGTTCTAATTCGTGAAAATAAGCTTCTGATTCTTCATCGGCTGGATTCCAGGGATAGGTACCATCGTCTGGTTCCAGTAACGCTTCTAATAATTCTAAATCTACTTGAGACGGTACAGAAGAGAAAGTGTCTGAGTCGTTAATTTTTTTAGCCATTTTTGATTGCCTCCCGATTATTTGGTGGTATTTACAGCTACAGTTCCTAAGTAGAGATTTCCGCAAACAGTTGATTTTTTCTCTAGTAAAAACAGATTTTCAAAGCTGATGTTCAACATCAAAATCCCTTTATGCAATAGCTCTACTAGGAGTCTTCAATAATAAACTCCCAGGTTTCACCTCTGGCACTTCCAAACTTTAACTGCATTCCCGATTTCAAGGGGACTTCCTCTCGGAGGATTTGTTGCCAGCCATTAGGCCCTAAAAACCAGGTTGTCCCGTAGGTGGAAAAATCTTGCAAATAATAAGTTCGCACCAATGTAGCATCGGTAAGAGTATTGCGGCAAAAGATTTCGGCGTGGCGTTTGGATACAGATGGTTCGGGGATAACAATATCATTATCTTTCGTGCGGCCGATGCGGGTGACTCCATAACGCAGTAACCAGGTTTTACCTTTTGGCGTGAGCGATCGCAACGAAGCAGTCGGAAGCGGGGAAGCGATATCAGGAATGGCTGTATCTGGTAGTTCGGTAATACTTTCATCCAGGTTCTTAATGAGTTGGCCGTTAAAATCTGGATGCAGGTAGAGAACAGGTAAAGTCCAAGCAGGTTGATTAAATTTATACAGTGTTAATAACTCTTGTCTAGCCAGTGCTACGGCTTCATCTATTGGTTTATGCGATCGCAAAGCTTCGGTAAAGGCTTGAATAAAACTGTGGCTTTCGTGATCGGCGATTTCATCGCGCATCCCCAAAACCGCAGGTACACCATGACGAATCAGTACTTCTGCTAAACTGCTGGCAGGTATAGCTTGATGATTGATAGCAGCTGGTTGTGCGCCCCAACAGGCGTTAAAAACTGCTAGTTTCACACCTGTACGGGTCAATACTTGCGCCAATTCTATGCCATTCAGGGGCATATCTGGTCGCAAAAACAGTAAACCCCCGTCTGGATCTGGCAAACCATGTCCAGCGTAAAAGAAAACGTTGTATGCTTTGGTTTCTAATTCTTGAATCAACTCCTGTGGAGTTGGTTGTATGAGTTGATTCACTATACAAGGTGCATATCTTTGGGAATTACCACCCACAGATGCATCTGCAAGACTTTGTTGCAAGAGAGCAGCTTCTTGTTCTAGTTGCAGCTTTTCATCATGACCTAAAACCAGCAGAATACTTAAAGCTTGGTCAGTTCGCAAATACGGCAAGGGTTCAACTTCGCTGCTGGTGCGACTAAATAGCAAATCTTGGGAAAGAGACATCGCCGATTGACCAGGCTCACGCTGCATAATTTCCCAAGGGAGAGCAATGAGATCGGGGTCACGAATTTCTAGTAGAAAGCGTAAACGTGTATGCTGACCCATAGCAATCCCGCGACTGCGTTCTAGACTACCAAGAATTTGCCCGTCAAATACCCAGCGCCATAAATTCATTCCCAAGGATTGCATCAGACGACTGCTGTAGGGGCCAGTAGTCTGACCGGAAGGGGGTGAAATCCAATCTATGGGGAATGGACTGCCCTTTTGAGATGTTGAGTTTGGAGAAATATCTAGGCGACTATGACCAGCAAACATCTGCTGCCATTCTTGCCAGACTTGATTGAGTTCAACAGGCCATACAGAGTCACGTAAAACGTAGCCACTGGGATAGGGAGCCTTGACCACCCAAATGGCGAAGTTGTCAGTGCCAGTGTTTAGGAGACGGGCGATCGCCAAATTCAGGGATGGCATGGATTCATAAAACTAAAAGCTAAAACAAATAATTTCAAATAACAATTCTTCAAGATAAAAACTTTCTACTTTTTTTACCTTGTAAGTTTTTTACTTTGGTTATTATCTGTTATTATTCCAGGTTTTTACAAGTTTATCGAGTATTTGATTAACTTGGACTGGTATCAGGTGATGGAGTAGCTGGCGGTTGCGTGACAGTTGTACATGGATTTGGTGCATCTGATTGCAAAACCGAGACACCCAAGCGTTTTAGTTGGAATAAATCTAGCAATACTGTTCCTGGCAAAGGTTTAAAATTGGGTGCAACTGAAGAAGTAGCTGCTGGCTTATTAGTATTAGTAGGAGTTGGCGTGTTTTTATTGGCACAGACTCGCATAGACACTTCAAAATTTCCCGAAGCTGGTTTCGGATTTGGATTTGTGTTGATAACTTCTAAAAAAGCTCCTGGGAGAAGGGATTGGTTATTTTTCAAGGGGATTTGATTGTTGGCTTTAATTACCCAACCAGGAGAAAGGTTATCAAGCGATCGCGGTGTAGGTGTTGCTTCGATGGTAGAATTGGGAGTTGGTATAGGATTGGCAAAAATTGGCCATGCACCTGATGGCGATCGCAGTTGCCTTACGAACAATCCTAATAAACCTGCTGCTACCACAAATATTAATGGAACAATCCACTGTAGCGGGAAACTGGAAGTTTTCACAGGCTCAGTGTCTGGAATCACCTGAGTTTTCTGGTTTGGGCTATCTAAAACTGTTGCAGTCGCTCTGGAGGACAAATCAACCGTTTTGGCAGAATAACTCTCTGGAATGAAGGCTTTAATGGTGATTTCTGGTTCCCAGTATTGGACTTGATAATGGACTAAAGCGATGGTGACATTATCGTGTCCATTCTTAGTGTTAGCGATTTCGATTAATCGAGCCGCAACATTTGCTATATTCACTTCCCCAACTAGAATCGGCAAGATTTCTGTTTCCCAGTATTCCTCCACCCGATCAAAATCACTTAAACCATCGGATGTGAGTAGAAAAACGGCATCTTCGTCGAGCATAAACCGTGTCGATGTGGGATGCAATGAACTGCTAGGGCCCATACCCAAGGCTTGGACTAGAGACCCAGCAGCACTTTGTTGTAAAGCTTCGCGGTAAATGGCATAACCGAGCCGCACTTCACGGGAGGCGACATCATCATCAAGGGTAACTTGATAACAGCCGTGGCGGGTAATCCAATAAGCACGACTGTCGCCTACGTGGGTAATGTACATTTCGTGGGCAACAGGCAATGCCATGACTAAAGTCGTGCCCATGCGCTGCCGCCCTTGGCGATTTTCGCTATCATTGCGCTGACTAATTTTGTCATTGGCAATTGCCACTGCCTTTTCTAGGTCATTAAGCAGCACTGAGGGGTCTATATGGTCATAAGGAACTTTTGTTAGTTGCTGTACCTGCTGCTGGATCGTTTCAATGGCTAAATTTGAAGCGACATTGCCACCTTCGTGTCCACCGATGCCATCACAGACAATTGCTAAAGCTGTTGGTTGGGGTGGTTTGCTCACCATAGTGCCACTGGGAGGGCTACAGGCATCTTCGTTCCGTTGACGACTTGGCCCAGTGTCGCTTTTGGTGATAATTTTGATCGTGGGTGTTTGCGATCGCCCTAATTGTGCCAATCCCCCATCTAAAACTCCAATTAATTGGTCGGCTGAGTTAATCTCTCCCTGAATTAAGGCAAGGCTAACGCGATTCACAAATTCAACTATGGCGGGTTTGGCATCATTAACCAACTGCTGCCAAAATTGACCTAATTGCGGCAATTCTGGTGATGTTTCGGAGTCAAAACGCAAATCCAACAACCGGACTAACGATCCTTCTACCCGTAATACCGATGAATCAAGCAAGCTAGAGGTGACACCTTCACTAGCAAGAGGTTGCCACAGATGAGCTATTTGCCATAACCAATTGAGTTGGCGCATCGATGTTGCATCACGCCAAGCGGTGGTTAACTCACTGCCCAAACGCACTTTTTGGATGGTGTCATCTACTAATAGTGGTGGTTTTTCTAAGAGTAATATTTCTCTTTCATGGGAAGAACCGTCAGCTATAAACAGCACTCCATATACCTGCGGTACGTGTAAGCGGTAGGGAATGAGTCTTAGGTAAGCTCTGAGAGGCTGTAAATTCTCTAACTCAGGCGTTAGCGATAATAAACCAGGCTTCGTATCTAAAAGAACAAATTTATCAATAACTAAATAGCGATCGGCTAATATTTCTCCAGGGCTACCCACACTCGGGCCATCTACCACAGCCCAGAGGTAATTTTTGGGTAGGGGCGTGGAACATCGCTGGCAAAACTTGTGAGTCAGGGGGTTGGCAGCCTGACAATTTTCATTTGGACAGTAGAGCGTTGCCGCGTCATTTTCCATAGTTTTCGCACCGATCAGCGATTGGCAATTTCTTTAATAGCATTAGTAGGGACAATCTAGACCGCTCATCTTCCTTAAACTTGACATACCCAGACTTGAGATGATGATTTTAGCTGGCGGATATCAGCAGGTGCTAATACTTAACTTCTGCAAAAAATACGCTCCTAAGTCAATCCTACAGCCTCATCATAGCTTCTATTGCTCTATGACTCTCCATCACCAAAGCAACTAGCTCCAACCCTGTTACCAAAGCATAACCCAAGCATAACTACGCTATTGGCTTTTGCTAAATTACCCCATCATCAAGAGGCAGATCATGTTGGCATTTATTTAGTTTATAAGTTGGATAGCAATAATTAACTTTAATTAAGAATTAAGACCACTAAATATACTTTTGGTAAAAGTACCGGATGAATGGAGAAACCTTTATCTAAATCTCTCTCCTGGTAGGAGATAGTTGAAATTTTCCCCTTCCCGTGTCGGGAAGGGGGTTAGGTTAATCGTTAGCTTTTCTAGATGACCGCCCGCTGCTAACTTTTTAGCTTATGGTTTGTCGTCAATTGCGACTTGGGGGACTCCCATGCTGTAGTTGGTAACGCGGGCAGAAAGATTGTAGCTGAGTTCGCCGAGTTGCAGGAGCGATCGCAGATAATGCTCTAAGTCTGATCCCACACGGCGCAAATTATAGTCTGTGAGGTCTGCGCCACTAGATGCTTCTACTAGTTCATCAAATTTTCGATAAACTTTTTGCAGCGCATCTTCATTCCAGTTAAATTCGTTATCTGGGTCAATATCTAAGGTTAAGACCTGTTGACTAGGAACCAGTTCGCCATCCCGGTCAATTTCGCCTGCAAAAATGCGGACGTGCCGGGTTGTGGACTTGAGCAGCATCGGGTTATCCATAAAAGTGTGTAAGATTTGGGTGGATTACACTGAAATTATTGTAGACGCTATATTCGAGCTTGAATGCTCTCAATTTACAAGCTTTGAACGCAGTTTCAAAAGGGTATATTGAATGGGCATCAGTAAAAATATCACCTATACTGATTAACTTAGTACTTATGTTAGGACTTGAAGATGCAATTAGCTGCGAGTACTGACAGTACTCCAATTGTTTTTCTGTAAAAATGGGTGAGTAGAGTATTTTGATTTAGGGTATCCAAACAATTTAAAGGGGTGTGCTAATGTTACGCGCTGCTAGAATTTTTCTACTCCTCAAGCTCCAAAGCCAGTAGAGCCAAGCACTTGCCAAGAATAATTTCATCTGTGTACATTTTTTCTGGAGAACAAAAGTTTTTACATTAATAATTATGCTTATCAATTTATTTGGAATTTTCTATTGAAAAAAACGTACATCTAGTAATTTTACTGAATAGTGCTACATCTACCTCTGGCTTTAATAAGTTGAAAAAAAATAAGCGATTTTACTTACGTATAAACACCAAAATTAGAGTAACAAGTCAAACTCTTGTTGACGTTAACATAAAGTTGATGTAAAAACCTTTAACAAGGTTGAACAACTTCTTACAGAAACTTTATTGTGTAGAATCTTAAAAACTGAATAATAGTTATGGCTCACCATAAGCTACATCTGGCAAAGAAACATCAAAGTCTAGACAGTGAAAATTTAGCTTGAAAATAAAACACAGGAGAGTGAAATGGAATACAAAGGTGATTGATGAAGAAAAATCTTAATTCAAGCACTTTGGATTCAAAAGAGATATAAATAATTTTTGCTGGACATCAACCTCCTTACCCTCATGACAACCAAGTAAAGGAATCTCAATAGCTATGAACTCCAAAGCATTGCCACGCCAGATAAATAATCTCGAAGTAGGTGTTTATGAGTGCGAAATCCATCTCAAATTCCGGTTGATTGAGGAAAAGAGTCTATTAGGCGATCGCGAACAACTCTTACAGGTACTACTTGATGCATTAACCGAGGGTTCTGATGACTTTCTTGAGACGCTGCAAGCGTCCGTTAAAGCGCAGGAAGTATCTGAGTTTAAAGCCTCACCTCAAATGCGCCGTCAGCTAATGCGCTTGCGTAATGTTGCTGAAAATCCGCAGACTTAAAGGTGTAATTTAAGTAGTGAAAAAAGCTGAATTGAGCATCAAATCAAATGTTGATCTCATAGCCCCGTTGCAATAAAAACTAAGCTGCAAGTAGAATTCATAAAATATTGTGATTTCTACTTTGTGAAAGTCTTATTTAGCAGCACAAAGTCCCAGGAACAGTTTCCTCTTTTAAAAACTTTGTAGCAAAGGATACTGGTAGAATCTGAGAGCAAGTTCAGCCGGGTGCATTTTACCGAGTTTTTATCAAAACATTGCAGGAAAAACAAAACCCTGTGTCTTTACAGATGGGGAATTGGACAATAGGCGCAAATCAAATGAAAACCTAAAAGATCAAAGTAAAAATAAATAACCTTTCTTTTAGCTTCTTGCTTGAGCTAAGTGCCTGATTTGTTGAAATACTTATGTTTTATCTATTACTCGTAGTAGGTTATGGTTTAGCAGCCAGTTACCTATTATCAATTACCCGCAATCAAAGGAAAATTTAACAAA
>Ga0116226_10006305_pt1 | contig 10655 bp, 7 predicted proteins | sample S1TSphfallax_FD_89692 | JGI IMG/M metagenome (GOLD analysis project Ga0116226, IMG submission 89692) | Host-associated microbial communities from peat moss isolated from Minnesota, USA - S1T2_Fa - Sphagnum fallax MG | ecosystem: Host-associated > Plants > Peat moss > Unclassified | place: USA...
AGGTGGGCGCTAAAAAACACAACTAGATTAAGAAATGTAAATCGCTTAAAAGCTTATATTCAAAGCGTTTATGGTGCTTTACATAAGTTTACGTAGTTCGGTTTAATTGTGCCTACCTACTTAAAAAGATAATCCCCATAAATAAATTGAGGGGATTTAATAAGGACACCTTATTTCTCTCTACGAGACGCAATCATGCGAACGCGCTGCGCCACGACGCTCGTTCGCTCTTAGCGTCTCCCTTTGGGAGAAGACTCGCTAACGCTGCGCTATCGTTATAAATGTTTTTATTTCATTCCATAAATAAATTTAGTTGCTCTGTGACCATTTTTATTTTTCTTTATGAGTGCCTTTTTACTTTTTACTTTTGCCTTGTTCGGTCACACAACTAAATTTTGGACGTTTCGAGATTTGGGATTAGCGATGTCTACGACGGACTACGCCTACGCTATTAGACATTTACTTATTTTTGTATAAAAAGTAAGTAGCAACACCGTTGTCCCAGCGATCGCCTGGTTGGGATAATGAGAGAGCGATCGCCCATAATTTTGTCAAATCTCTGGCAATTTAGCAAACGCCTGCTCAACTAACTCCTTTGCCTTAGCATCCAAACGCAGCCAATCCACTTCACCCAGTTCATCAATTAAACTAATATCAATATCAGCAGCTTCCTTTTGTGGAGTGTATTCAAGAAAACACACTTGATAACACAATTCCCACAAATCGATACTTGCTTCTTGCTGTTGACGCTGCAAACGTAGATGATATCCTGGATGGGGCATGGGCAAACGACCCAGAGTCTCTCTGATTTCATCTGCTTCTTGGGGTGTTGCAGTTTCCATTGCTTGCAACAACTCAGTCACCAATGCTTTGATTTCATCAGTGCTGCTAGGCGGCCAAATCAGGACATCGTGGTAAGTTCCAGTCCAAGAAGATTCATCAAGGGACTTGCGGATATTGTCGATAACGCGAATGAAAGCAGGTTGCATGAGGATTTCAGCCTGCTGCCATACAAGTGAGTTGGTTATTTTCGGTGGCATTGGTAATAAACAGGGGCACTAAAAGAAAAATAAATAGTCTGCGTTTATTAAAAAGCTGCGTTTTTAATCTAAATCTTTTCTCAAGATAGCGGATTTCATCGGAGAAAATTGGGAGATATTCATAACTATAAGCAAAGTTTGGCGTGAAAATATGATAGGCAAGTTACTAGACCATCGTTACCAAGTGATTCGAGTCCTCGCAATGGGAGGATTTGGTCAAACCTACATTGCCCAAGATACTAGGCGGCCAGGAAATCCCATCTGTGTTGTCAAGCACCTCAAACCCGGAACTGACCCCAGAGTTTTTGATACTGCTAAACGCCTGTTTCACAGTGAAGCCGAAACCTTAGAAAAACTGGGCAATCATGACCAGATACCAAGGCTGCTAGCGTACTTTGACGAAAACCAAGAATTTTATTTAGTACAAGAATATATTGAAGGACATACTCTAGCTGAGGAACTCATATCTGGTAGACGCTGGAGTGAAAGCCAAGTAATTAAACTGTTACAGGAAGTTCTGGAAATTCTCGAATTTGTCCATCGTCAAGGCGTGATTCACCGCGACATCAAACCGGATAATATTATCCGCCGCGCCTCAGATAATAAGTTAGTTTTAGTAGACTTTGGGGCAGTGAAGCAACTGCGTACACAAATGGTGACAGTGGGTGGACAACCATCTGCCACAGTAGTTATCGGTACTCCTGGCTATATGCCCACAGAACAGGGACAAGGTAAACCCCGCCCCAACAGCGATATCTATTCCCTCGGTATCATCGCCATTCAAGCATTAACAGGATTACAACCAACAGAATTTCAAGAAGACTCGGAAACGGGCGAAATCATTTGGCAGCAACTAGTAACCGTAAACTCCCGACTGGCGGCAGTGCTGACGAAGATGGTGCGTTATCACTTCAAAGACCGTTACCAAAGCGCTACGGAAGCACTGCAAGCATGTAAAGACGCGATTAATCAAGTACCTGCACTTTCCACACCTCAAGTATCTCGGCTGCAAACGGTTGCAGTTGCACCAGCAAATCCTGTCAAACCTGCCCGTAAAGACTCTAGTAAATCCGACCCATGGCCAATATTAATTGCCATATTATTGGCAGGTGGTGCGGCTGCTTTGGTAGCAAATCCAAATGTGAAAAATTTAGCTTCAAATTTTACAGGTAAGGATACCACTTTAGCAAACAAATGCTCGGCTGTTGTCGTCGGAAATTCTAATATCCGTTCTGAACCTAGTTCGATAAATTCTGATAATGTTTTGCAAACAGTGGCTGATAACACCAGTTTCGAGGTGACTGGCAAACGAACAAAACAAGGTTGGATAGAAGTTAAACTTAAATCTGGTCGTTTAGCTTGGGTACACTCGGATGTGATCACCAATAATCAAGAATGGGGTTCTTGTCTGCGCGAAAAAGGCATTGCAACTAAAATTGTAGATGATAACACCCTGATTGCGACTCGACCAACTCCCAAGCCAAAAGCAAAATCTAGAGATGTGGCAACTCCATTACTAGAATTGCCGAAGGGGTCAACTTCCGACGCAGGGAAATCAGAACGATCGCAGTCTAATGATCACAGTGCCAATGTTATAGAACAGGCAAAAAAGAAGTATGATTCAGGAGATATAGTAGGAGCGATCGCACTTTTAAGGTCAATTCCGGCAAATGCTGCTTCTGATATCAAAGAGACAGGCAAAATGATTGCCCAGTGGCAGCAAGATTGGGCGAAAGCGGAGGCGTTATCTAATGAGATCAACAAAGCGCTGGATGATGGGAAATGGGATAAAGTTTTAGATTATAGAAACCATCCAGAAAAGTTGCCTAATACTCAATATTGGCGAAATAAAATAGAACCATTATTTAAACAAGCAGCTGAAAATCTAGCAAAACAGGCACTAACTAAACTAGAAAATCAAGGTGATCAGAAGAGTACCCAACGAAAACTTCCCAATCCGAACCAAGCTACCACTAAAGAGAGTCCCAATACCACAGAAACTCCTAAAAGCGGCTTTTAACAGTTACTAGTACGTCACGGCGGAAATAAGCTTAAAATCGCTAGACATCCTACCAAATCAGCGTTCTTTCTTTTTACTTTTGCCTTTTTACTTTTGCCAAGTTGTACTAGTGTTTACCTGGCTGGGAATCCCAATAAAAAACATTTCCAGGTTATACCTGGAAACGAAATTTTAAATCGGTGTTTATCTCTAAGTTTGATTTTCTCTATTAGTGCATTTCGTCGTATTCTGGGGCTTCAACTCGTCTTGCTTCCATCCGCGAAGCAGGCAGAAACTCAGCGCGACGGACTGGAACCAAGGGTGGTGTATTTCCTTGGTAGGGGTGAATCACTTGGACAGTGCGGGCTGGACGTTGCCGTGGTGAGAACAAAGCCAATACCCCTGCGACGACAACACCGCCACCAATAGTCAGAGTTGCGCCTCCCACAGCCCAAAGCATGGGTGAAGACCACCAGGAGGTTTGCGGCTGGAATGCTGCTACTTTTTGTTGGTTATACTGCTGGGCTTGTTGCCACTGCTGCTGAGTATTGAAATTTTGAACTTGGCCTTGGAGTTGTTGATTTTGCACTCTCAGCTGTTCATTGTCGTTTTTTAAACGCTCCAACTGCATCTGCGTGTTCAACTTCTCCATCTCTAGGCGCTGGTCAACATTGGCAGCAGTCGGTGGCTGACTAGTGGGATACATTGGTTGCCCATAAGGGCCGTAAGGATACATTTGTGGCTGTATTCCCGGCGCTACTACAGTCCCTGGCATTTGCGGAGCAACAGCAAAGTTAGATTGTAGGGGGGTATTTGTTCCTTTGAGCAATACGAGAGCCGCCAGCCCAGCTACGGCGACCCCGCCGATAAAAGCCATACTCTCACTCATCGCCTTTGCTCCTCAATTGCGACGTAACTATAACCATTTGCGACTGACTCACTCTCACACTCACACTCATAAATTATGCCTACTTGACTTCACATAATACTCAAACTATAAGCGACCGAATCAGCTAGTTTTTTTACATCATGATATCTGATGTTAATATTCAAAACCATAATGGTCAAATTGTCTACCAAATAAGGTTAGAAAAACTACGCTGTTATACTTTTTAATCTACTTTCTCCCTCTAATCAAGAGGAGTATTTGTACTGGTATTAGTCGTCTTGATGGCAGCCTTGAGACTTTGGCAAAATTGGGCGATCGCATTTAGTCCTTGCTCTGGTGAACCTTGGGCTAACTGTTTCACGAAAGCACTACCCACGATCACGGCATCTGCGCCCCATTCCCTTACCTGACGAGCTTGTGCAGCTTCGGAGATCCCAAAACCTACACCGATGGGTTTCTCAGTCACACCACGAATTTGTTTGAGTAAACCAGACACGCGGTTTTCCACTTGCGATCGCATTCCTGTAACCCCTGTGACGCTGACTAAATAAATAAATCCTTGGGAAGAATGAGCGATCGCTTCGATCCGTTCAGCAGAACTGGTGGGAGCTACCAATAAGGTGACATCAATTCCCATCTCCTTAGCTGGTTGGAGCAAGCCTGCTGCTTCTTCCAATGGCAAATCAGGTACTACCAATCCTGCTACCCCCGCCGCCGCAATTGAAGAGAGAAATTTTTCAATTCCCCGGTGCAAGATTGGATTGTAGTAGGTAAATAGGATGATAGGCGATCGCAGTTTCGGAGTAATCCCTTGCAACATTTCTAGCACCTGCTCCAGCTTTATCCCCCTTTGCAGGGCGCGGGTAGCAGCAGCTTGAATAACTGGCCCATCAGCCAGAGGATCGGAATAAGGTATGCCCAGTTCAATCATGTCGGCTCCACTATGATCTAGAATCTGCAACGCTTTTGCTGTTGTTTCTAAATCTGGATCGCCAGCAGTAATAAACGGAATCAGAGCGCACTCACGATTCCGCCCAAGGGTTTCAAAGCAATCAGAAATCGCAGTCATTTAGTCAAGTATTAATAGTCAGTGGTCATTGGTCAGTGGTCATTAGCTTTAGGCAAGTTACAAATTACAACTGACCAATGATAACTTTACACCTGAGATTGCTCTTCTTGTTCTATTTCAGCTTGAATTCGTGCTAGTTCTTCTGGAGTCAGCTCATCTAGCCGCTTTTGCAGAAAGTCTTGCTCATACTGTTCCCGTTGTTGGTGGTAGGTCATTTTTTGTCCCACTGCACGGAAAAAATAGGTCGCTAACCAACCAATTAAGCCACTGACTAGTAAGACTTGGCTCCATATACCAGCTTTCTGATTATCCAAGCCGACTAACTGCAATCCTAAGTATGCCAAGCCGCCGGCAATAAAAACACCAAAGCCAATTCCAATAGCGTCAATCCGTCGCATGAGAGTTATGACCTACCAATCTCGTTAAACTTGAATTTGTCGCCGTTGGGGTCGGAAATTTACAAACGGCGATAGAACCAACAAACCTGGAAAGAAGAAAAACACCAAAAAGTACATCAAGACACGCTCGATGGAGCTAGCGACATACCAACGCTGCTTTAGGTACAGCAAGACAGTGATCGGGATTACCAGAAGGTAAGCTCCAGCCAAAACCAGATACAGCAGGGCGACAATCATAACTTTCAAGTCTTAAGCATCTGTTTTCCATCATAGGCTGAACAGCCAAAGTGAGGGAAGTATAGTCATGATGCTTTCACCATAACTACCCCAGAATTTTTTATCTCCGGATTGGTTGATAAAAGATAATTTTATGCTATTATCGTAATTCTGCTAGCAAATGAATGCTTTAGTCAGACAAAATCGAAAATTCATCCAGGTTGATTGCGGGGAAACAAGGAAAACTTACAATTTTGGGAAACAATCGCACAATCTGAAAAAACATTTTCAATCTAGTTGGACAAAAGACACAATTGATGGTGGAATAGATAAGGGGGTATTTGCTGCCTCCAAAAAATAACTAGATTTATACTAGTTAATTGCCAAACACCTGCGGGGGTGTGGCGGAATGGTAGACGCTACGGACTTAGATAACTGAGCCTTGAAGGAGAAATCCCTCAAGTGGAAGCTCTCAAACTCAGGGAAACCTAAATCTGGTGACAGACATGGCAATCCTGAGCCAAGCCCAAAAATTTTAGATTTGCGATTAGTCTTAAATTCAAAATCTAAAATCCAAAATTACGGGAAGGTGCAGAGACCCGACGGGAGCTACCCTAACGTGAAGTCGAGGGTAAAGGGAGAGTCCAATTCTCAAAACCTGATTTGGCGATTGCCAGCAAGTAGCAGTGAAAACTGCGGGAGAATGAAAATCCGTTGACCGTAAAAGGTCGTGTGGGTTCAAGTCCCTCCACCCCCACTCACTGAAAATTGAAGCGGAGCGTCTCGTAGAGAAGGCAGGCTATTCGGTTAGGGTAAAATTCCCGATGGTTCTTGAGCCTGCCATACTCCTATGGGGATCTTGCTATGCGTAGCGTCCCGTAGGGAAGGACTGAAACTTTGATAACTGATAACTGATTTAAATACCCTTTAAGTAAAGAATTTCATAAGTTCGTAGTGTTATTAAATCTCGCAAAGCCTTACTAATAGGTTGCTCAATTTGTCACGAATTTATGAAATTCTGTACTTAGTTATGAAAATTATGCAAAGTCTAAATTGTTACTTGCCTAGGCGACTAGAAGTCGCGCGCCAGTTGCTCATGGGGGTTTCCCCCATGACTGCACTGGCTTGGCTATACGAGACTTTACCCACCTCCGTGGGTTAGAAAACCTTGATTTTTCATTCTTTCCACGCAGGTGGACAATGCTAGTGTAGTAGCGAATTATATTCGCCCAAAACTTTTCAAACATCCTCTAATAAAAAGGGGCAAGCGATCGCCCTCCTAAAATTCTTAGAGTCAAAGTTGCAGCGATCGCGACAAGATATGCTTAGGGAACTGGACACTTGCTCAATAGTAAAGAGTGAGATCAATTTGAGATTTGGAATTTTGGATTGAAGAAAAATCTAAAATTGACTAATTATTGTCATCTTGTAGCTTTTCCTGCAATTTATGATCATTCTGGCGTTGATTATCAGTCGGTGAGTTTTGCTTTTCTAGTGTTGGTACTACTACAGCAGAAGGATCTGAATGTTTGGATTGTGTTGGTGGTGTTGTTGGTATAACCACAGAATTTGACGGACTCAGTGGTTGAGGGGAGGCAGAATTTTGATTAGAAGCGGGTAAATTCTTTTGTGGCAATGGTGCGGGGGAAGCACTACGAGATGACCGGATCGCCCGTAGTTTTTCCACTAGCGAAGGTGTAGGTGAAACGCTAGGTGAAGGTGCGGATTGATCGGAATCGCCGCGTTGTGATTCTTTTATAGGGAGGCTAGGAGTTTCTTGTGGGGAAGAACGACGATTACGCCGCCGTTGCTTGGAATTAGAAACAGGTGCGGATTCGGTTTTTGAGGTGGTGTTAGTCTCTTCACCATTCTCGAGGCTAGGTACTTTTCCTGTGGGTTTTTGAGTTGGCTGTTCAAAAAGTGGGTTTGCAGTTGGCTGTGGTTGAGATTTGGATAAGATGCTAGTAATGCCAAAGCCTGCTGTCGCAGCAATCAGGGCTACACCTACACCAATGAGTATTTTAGATGATCCCAGTTTTTTCGCCAGTAGATTTTCCTTAGCGATACCTGGGTTGGGCTGCGCCAACGCAGATGATTGATAAGGGCGATTCTGGGCAGTTTTCCCAAGCAAAGTTGCAGCTTGTTGAGCAGATAAGTTGACAGTTGGCACTGCATAAGTGGCTAAAGCTTGCGGTGTCATATTCGCCCCATTTTCAGGTAACAGTTGTAACCACTCAGCAACTGTCGCTGGTCGAAAACGAGACTCTACCGCCATACCGCGCATTACTGCCTGGTTAACAGCAGCACTCAAGTGTGGTTGCAGTTCGCGGGGGGAAGGCATTTGTTCGCGATCGCGCAATAATGCTGGCATAGGAACTTGTGCTGTCAACAGTGCATACAAGGTTGCGGCTAAACCATAAACATCTGTGGCGGGTGTGCGCGGCGCTTGCGTCAAATACTGCTCAATTGGAGAATAGCCTTCCGAAACCAGACCAGTGTGAGTTTGCCTCACGCCGCCATTAAATTCCCTGGCAATGCCAAAATCAATCAGTACTACTTCCTGCGTTCCTTGACGAAGGATAATATTATCTGGTTTAACATCGCGGTGTAGCAAACCATTGTTGTGTACTACCTGTAAAGCTGCTCCAATTTGCCGGATATAATGGATTGCTGTAGCTTCAGGCAAAGTTATCCCTGGTAATACAAATGCATCTCCCAAGGTTTCGCCACGAATGTATTCCATCACCATGTAAGGCAGTCCAGCTTCCACAAAAAAGTCACTGACTCGGACTATATTTGGATGAATACACGTAGCTAATCGTCTGGCTTCATCTTGGAATTGGCGCTCGAATTTCGCAAAATCAGGATGTTGTCGCAGCCGTTCATTGATGGTTTTCATCACCACCTCCTGATCCAAGTAGTGATGGGTAGCTTTAAACGTAATGCCAAAGCCACCCCGCCCTATTTCTTGAATTAGGGTATATTTTCCATCTTGCAAAATTGTGCCTGCTAACATAAAGAGTCCTGAATCCTGAGTGAGCAGATAAATAGCGATTCCTGAGTCTTGAGGGATTCCTAAAAAATATATATAGTAGGTATAGGGTAGGGTTTTCACCTGTCTATGCTACGGGATGATTTACTTATTGGAACTCCTAAGTGAGAAAAACCTCCCCACGATCACAACAGTTTTATCTTTTTCATAGGATAACGCGGGAGTAGAGAAATTCTGAAGCAGAAAATAGACAACTCAATCCAATTCTCCGTGGTTTTGCTAACTATTATAAAGGTGCAGTTAGCAAAGAAACCTTTGACTACATTTCTTACAGAGTGTGGCAATACCTTTGGGGTTGGGCAAAGCGTAGACACCCCAATAAAAACGCCAAATGGGTAAGGAAACGTTATTTTAAAACCTTAAAAGACAAGAAATGGACATTCGCTTGCACTATCAGCGACCGCCGAGGGAAAGAAAAGAATTTAGTCCTTTACCCAATAGCGTACACATCCATTGAACGCCATATCAAGGTTAAGGGAGAAGCGTCACCTGATGACCCCTCACTAAAGGAGTACTGGGAAAAGCGTCATCAGAAAATTGTAAGAGTTACTGGGAGAAGAACTCTCGGAACTATAAAATAGCTCAAATCCAAAATTGGTCTTGTCCAATCTGCGGCGAACCATTACTTAATGGCGAGGAAATAAACACCCATCATATAGTACCCGTGGCTCAAGGTGGACTAGACGACATAGAAAACCTTCAGCATTTACACATAGCGTGTCACAAGCAGGTACATTCAAAAAACCCAAGTTTTTCTAGTTTGAAGTAAAGCTTGAGCCGGATGAGTGCGAAAGTCTCATGTCCGGTTCTTAGGGGAGGGGATGGAGGTGACTCCTGAACCTTACCCGACTGGATGCTGTTGGCGAGGTTCTATGAAGTTTCCACAGTCTTCAGCACCTCAATCGCTGGGCGAGGTTCTATGAAGTTTCCACAATCTTCAGCACCTCAATCGCTGACTGATATCTTTGGGTGAAGTCAAGATGTACCATTTTATCTAGCACTCTGGTCAATTCTTCAGTAGTATCTGCTAGTTCCCACCAATATTGCCAAATCTGTTCACCAGTTGGAGATGCTGTAGAAATGATGACTACACCAGTATTGACATCTCTACGAAAAACTTTTGGATATACCCCTGTTAAAGCTTGTATTGCAATCATTCCCAAAGCATAAATATCACTGTTGAGTCTTGGCGTACCACTCATTTGTTCACCAGGTGCATAACCATGAGTACCAATAGCGATTGTCTGATTTTCTTGCTCTTGGGGTTGCAGTTGGGGTTGAACCTGTTTCACAGCACCAAAGTCAATTAAAACAATGCGTGCATCCGTTTTACGCCGAATTAAGTTATTAGGTTTAAGATCTCGATGAATCACGCCATAGCTGTGGACAAAAACCAGTACCTGCAAAACTTCCTTGAGTATATTCATAACTTCGGCTCGTGAACGAGGTTCCCCAGGGATTAACTCTTGAGATAAGAGATGACCAAAAATAAATTCCTGGACTAAATAAAATTGCTGATTTTCTTCAAAAAACGCCAGCAAGTATGGTATCTGTTCGTGTTTACCCAAAGTTTCGAGAACATATGCTTCATTATTAAATAAGCGTCTGAGAACATTAATATATTCTGTATCTTGGCTGGCGGGTCGCATCTGTTTGACAACACACAGAGGATTTCCCGGTCGTTGAATATCTTTAGCCAAGTAAGTATTGCTAAATCCTCCACTACCTAAACTTTCAGTAATTTTGTAACGTTTGTTAAGTACTGTATTCAACGAAATTTCTTGTCCTACAGGATAGAGAGTAGGACTGACGCTCGACCCATAGGCTTGCATCTGAGCAATTAATTCTTTTTGCTCAAGCACCCGCTGCATGATTTTTTCTTGATCTTGCTTGCTTTGATATGCGGTATAGGCCAACACACTACCGGCTGCAACTACTAAACTCAGTGCGGGAGAAACTACCGCAAACCAGCCTGCTTGGGTGAAAATCACA
>Ga0116226_10006306_pt1 | contig 10655 bp, 11 predicted proteins | sample S1TSphfallax_FD_89692 | JGI IMG/M metagenome (GOLD analysis project Ga0116226, IMG submission 89692) | Host-associated microbial communities from peat moss isolated from Minnesota, USA - S1T2_Fa - Sphagnum fallax MG | ecosystem: Host-associated > Plants > Peat moss > Unclassified | place: USA...
ATGCAAAAGCTTCGGCACTCGCTTCGCGTTGCCATCACGGACAAACATATGGGGGCACTGTCGAGGGTGAAAGGATTGAATACATCAATCACATCGCCAGTGTGGCGGTCGCGGGCGGGGCACTCGCCTTGACCAAAGATGAGAATATCGCGGACAAGACAGAAAAAATCGCAGACAGCCTGCACCGCATCAAACTCCAGCCACGAGAAAGCTGGATGGTGAAGTTGGCTGATCGCGTGACGAATCTTCCATCTGCCGTTTTACTGGGACAATCAGAAGAACCTGTCTTATCGTGATGAGGCGGCGTTGATCCAAAGCAAATTGCATGAAGCCAGCCCAGCCTTAGCGAAAAGACTGCATTCGATGATTGATCGGCATCTGCAATTTCTTCTCTAGCAATTTCTTCTCTAGCAATATCGCTGCGATCGAGGTATCGTCCTAAATATATCTGCGGTCAGATTCCAGGTGAAAGACAAACGTCACGAACAATTGATAACTTGGCTCAGTCGAGTTATCAACCTATGGAGCACACCTAGAACAAAAAGAATATCTCAGTAGGTGCATCCATGCATCGGAGCGATCATTTCCACTCTGAAAATTCCAACCATGGACTAAAAACGCGTTTGGCTTCCCCAGAAGCTTGTTCGAAAAACCAATTCAACAGTTCGTTCTTGCGAGATATTTCCTCGTTCGTTAGACTACGCGACGACTGCTCGACAAAAATTGCCTTTAGCTGCGCTCTCTTTTCCCAGATGTCCTTCAGATATTTTTCGACTTCAGGGCCAAACAGGAAACCAGCTTGCGGAGTCATGTTGGTGAAATCGGGAGCAAAGGGAGCCGTATTATTTACATTTGTGCTCTCTGACAAAAATCGCCACGCACTCTCGAATACAGAGTAACGCTTTTCAAACAGATCCAGTTTGAGCTTTGCCTTCGCTGTTTTGTATTGCTTATAGGAGATACCAATTGCTATTAGACCGACTACCAATGTGACAAAAGCAGCAGGAAATCCCTTTGCCATTTCAAAACAAAGGGCCCCCTGTTCGCAACACATACTATTGGAGTTATCTGAAATCGAACGAGTTAATTCGACGCGATCAGTGCTTGATAAACTTGGATTCCGTCACAGTCACCAGCGATCCCGGCAAACTACCAATATAAGCAGCAACATCGCTGATTTCCTTATCGCTCAACTGCTTCGCCATCGGCCCCATGACCGCTTGCACGCGGCCATTGGCGTTTGTGCCTTCGTTGCCGCGGCGATAGGAAACCAGGGCGTGGGAGATATAGTCAGGCAATTGGCCTGCCAGTTTCGGGTAAGCCGGATCAATCGGGGTCTGCATGTCTGCGCCGTGGCAGCTGTTGCATGCATATTTGGCGACCACCGCCTTGCCAGCTTCGATATCGCCGCCAGCCATTGCATTCATCGATACGCATGCCAGCACGCAGGTGAGAGCAGTAATGATTTTTTTCATGTCGGCGCTCCCTTATTTTTGCTGCGAGTAGTAAGCGGCGATATCGGCGATGTCCTGGTCGGACAAGCCACGGGCGATACCGTCCATGCTTGGGTTCTTGCGGTCACCCTTCTGGTAAGCCTTCAATGCGCTTTCAATGTACTTGGCAGACTGGCCGCCGATCTTGGGAACCGGGAAGATTTCGGGGAAGGTGGCTTTGTAGCCGACGATGCCGTGGCATCCGACGCACATGGCGATTTTGTTTTCTGCCGCTTTGGGGTTTGCCGTCACGTCCGCTGCTGCGGCGTAACTGGCAACTCCGGTCAACGCAAGGAATGCAATTATTTTTTTCATGGTAGAAGAAGTAGTTAAAGCAAAAAGCGAAACCAACTCTGTTCAAAACCACTGCGAGACTGCCAGACACACGTGTTAAGGCCAGCAAACGCTCCTGCCGCACCTTGCTACGCGGAACAAAAACCGCTCGATTCTAACCCAAGAACTTACGCCAGTCCAATAATGCACCATGGTCGGTGTCACGCTGTAGATATATCGTACTGGTTATAAGCGTCGTCTTTCGCAGTGCAGCAGAGCAAGCAAGGGTATTGCTACCCGACATTTCCGCCCGTCAAGCTGTAATGAACCTGCATTCACATTCTCGCTTATACTTATTTTCATTTCCCCACCCTTTTGACTATACCCGTCATCATGCAACAACCAACACGCTTTGAAGGCTCCCAGAGCTATGTCGCCACTGCCGACCTGAAACTGGCGGTCAATGCCGCGCTGACGCTGCAGCGCCCACTCCTGATCAAGGGCGAACCCGGCACCGGTAAAACCATGCTGGCCGAGGAAGTGGCTGCTGCGCTGAATATGCCGCTGCTGCAATGGCACGTGAAATCGACGACCAAGGCGCAGCAGGGTTTGTACGAGTACGACGCGGTATCGCGCCTGCGCGATTCGCAACTGGGTGACGAGCGTGTGAAGGATATCCACAACTACATCGTCAAGGGTGTGTTGTGGCAGGCGTTCACATCCAACGAGCAGGTGGTATTGCTGATTGACGAAATCGACAAGGCCGACATCGAATTTCCGAACGATTTGCTGCGCGAACTCGACCGCATGGAATTCTACGTGTATGAAACGCGCGAGATGGTCAAGGCCAAGCATCGCCCGTTGGTGATCATCACATCGAACAATGAGAAGGAATTGCCGGACGCGTTCCTGCGCCGCTGCTTCTTCCATTACATCAAGTTCCCGGACAAGGATACGATGCAGCAGATCGTCGATGTCCACTTCCCGACACTGAAGAAGGATTTGCTGGCGCAAGCCTTGCAGACGTTCTACGAGGTACGCGAAGTGGCTGGCTTGAAGAAGAAGCCATCGACGTCCGAATTGCTGGATTGGCTGAAGCTGTTGATGGCTGAAGACATCCCGCCGGAAGCGCTGCGCAGCAAGGATACGAAATCCGTCGTACCGCCTTTGCATGGTGCGCTGCTGAAGAACGAGCAGGACGTGCATCTGTTCGAACGACTGGTATTCATGTCGCGCACCAATCGTTGAGGATGCAGTAATGGCATTTGTCGAACCGATTACGCTGACCGGCGAACATACAACACTGAAGCCATTGACGCCAGAGCATCACGATGCGTTGTGTGAGGCGGTGCGTGATGGCGAATTGTGGAAGCTGTGGTACACCAGCGTGCCGAGTCCCGAGGGCATGGAGGCGGAGATTGCGCGACGATTGAACCTGCGCGAGCTCGGTACGTGGTTCCCTTTCGTGATCCGCCGTAACGACACCGGCAAGGTGTGCGGGATGACGAACTTCCTGAACATTGATGCGATCAATCGCCGCGTCGAAATCGGCGGAACCTGGTATGCAGCCAGCGCGCAACGCTCCGGCGTCAATACCGAGGCGAAGCTGATGCTATTGACGCATGCGTTCGAGCAATTGCAGTGCGCAGCGGTGGAATTCCGCACACATTTCATGAATCACCAATCACGCACGGCGATTGCGCGGCTGGGCGCGAAGCAGGATGGCATCTTGCGTAATCACGTGCTGGTGCCGGGCGTCGGTTATCGCGATACAGTGGTGTTTTCGATCATCGAATGCGAATGGCCGACCGTGCGCCGCCATTTGCAATACAAGCTTGGCCGATGAAAATAAAGGCAACGAGGTAGTTATGCTGATCGATTTCTTTTTTACGCTGAAAGACGCGAAAATTCCCGTCTCGATCAAGGAATTCATGATCCTGATGGAAGCGATGCGCGAAGGCGTGAGCGAACCATCGCTCGACGAATTCTATTACCTGTCGCGCATGACGCTGGTCAAAGACGAGGCGCATTACGACAAGTTCGACAAGGCGTTCGGCTTGTATTTCAAGGGCATCGAGACGGTGTTCGAGAAGGCTGCAGAGATTCCGCTGGACTGGCTGGTCAAGCGCATGCAGCGCGAACTGAGCCCGGAAGAATTGCAGAAGCTGGAAAAGTTCGGCTACGACAAGCTGATGGACCGCTTAAAGGAATTGCTGAAGGAACAGAAGGAACGTCACGAAGGCGGCAACAAATGGATCGGCACCGGCGGCACATCGCCCTTCGGTAATGGCGGGCAAAACCCGGAAGGGATACGCATCGGCGGCGAAGGCGGTAATCGCAGCGCGGTTAAGGTATGGGAAGCGCGCGCGTATCGCGATTATGATTCCGAACGCGAACTTGGTACCCGTAACATCAAGGTGGCGCTGCGCCGTTTGCGCAAGTTCGCCCGCGAAGGCGCAGAAGAAGAATTGGCGCTGGACGATACGATACGGGCGACTGCGAATAACGCCGGTTACCTCGACATCAAGATGCAGCCGGAGCGCAAGAACAATATCAAGGTGCTGATGCTGTTCGACGTCGGCGGCACGATGGATGACCATATCCAGCGCACCGAGGAATTGTTTTCAGCATCGAAGACCGAATTCAAGAACATGGAGTTTTATTACTTCCACAATTGCGTGTATGACTATCTGTGGAAAAACAATCGCCGTCGCCATGCAGAGCGCTTCCAGACCTGGGACGTACTGCGCAAATACAAGCCGGATACCAAGCTGATCTTCGTCGGCGACGCAACGATGAGCCCTTACGAAATCCTGCAGCCAGGCGGCTCGGTCGAGTACAACAATGAGGAAGCCGGGGCCGAATGGCTGCAACGCTTCACCCAGACATTCCCAAAATTCGTCTGGCTGAATCCCGAACCAGAAGGTCTGTGGCAGTATCGGCAATCGATTGCGGTCATACGGCAGTTGATGAATAACCGGATGTTTCCACTGACGATTGAGGGACTGGAACGGGCTATGCGTTTGCTTAGTAAATAAAGATATTCCGCGAAAAATCCCGACCTACTTTTGCTTAACGACTCTAACTACAAAATGTTACCTTGGGATCTCGAAGATTGGATAACTGATACAGGCGCCGATATTCTCGACAGGCGTTTAGCAAATCCCAACTCACTATCGCCTATCGAAGAGCTTGTCTATCAAATTTGGCTTCTGGACACTGAGACTCGGAATGGAGGTCTGTCCCAATATTTCTGCAATTGGGGGATTGAGCAGTGGCGAATTTGCTCCGTTTGTTAATGTCAAACGAAGGAGAGAAACTTAGCCTCTATTGGCACAACTTCGTGCCGCTGTGAGGGAAAATTTCACATGATCGATTGCTATCAACGAAAGCAATTCTGTACAAGCAGGCTTTCCACACATCGGCTAGGATGGCAATTAATCCCGCTCCACCGAATTGCTCATGCTCCCGAAAACCCCTTTGTCCGAATTCGTCGCTGGCACGCGCGATACCGTGCCGATGCTGCTAGGCGCCGCACCGTTTGCGATCATCTTCGGTTCGCTCACACCCTCCGCACATCTGGCCTTGTGGCAGGGGCAAATGATGTCCCTGACCGTGTTTGCCGGGTCGAGCCAGTTCATTGGCGTAGGCTTGATGGCAAGCGCGGCGAGTATGCTGGTGATCTGGCTGGCGACTTTCATCGTCAATCTGCGTCATACGCTATATGCAGCAACGCTACTGCCGCAAGTGCGTCACTTGCCATTCCGCTGGCGCTGGCTATTGGGCTTTCTGCTGACTGATGAGACCTTTGCCATCGTCAATAGCCATTACATCCGCCATCCCGATAATCCGCTGGGGCATTGGTATTTCCTCGGCTCCGGCTTGGCGATGTATATCAACTGGCAGTGCTGGACGCTGATCGGCTTGATCTTCGGCGCAGCATTTCCGCAACTACAGAACATGGGATTGGATTATGCGATGGTGGTGACTTTCATCGCCATTGTCGTGCCGCAATTGACGAAGGTGCCGCAACTGGCAGCAGCATTAACTGCAGGCGCAGTCGCCTATCTGTTACAGGGGCTGCCTTACAAGCTGGGCTTGCTGGCAGCGATTGCTGTAGGCGTCACGGTAGGGCTGGCCTTGCCGAAACCACAGGCACAGACTCTTGCCAATCAGGAGAATGCATGAACGAGACCATCACCGTCCTCGGGATGGCCTTGATCACCTTCGTCATCAAGGCGCTGGTGTTCTTACTTGGTGACCGTGTGCGCTTTCCACCTTTACTGGTACGTGCACTAGGCTTCATTCCGGTGACGGTACTCACCGCAATCATCGTGCCGATGATCTTATCCCCGCATGGTCAAGGGCTGGAGATCAATCTGCATAATCCGCAATTGATTGCATCGATTTTTGCGGTATCGGTGTGTGTGGCAACGCGCAGGCAATTACTGACCATCATCGCAGGATTGGCCGTCTTCTTCACCTGGCAAACGTGGATGTAATGGTTTAGCGCTCAACGCGACAATGCTGGTAAGAATTTCTTCAGAACAGCCAGCAAATGATGGCTGGCAATCGGTTTGTTCATGAAGCCATCGACCTTGCAGGTGCGTGCGCGTTCGGTCTCATAGACAAAGGGCTTGCCGACGAGGAACACAACTTTGGTGGTATCGATTGCGCTGATGGTCTTGATATCGATTGCCAGATCATACGGCTCGATGGCGGGTGTCGAGGTGTTGATCAGCACTACCGAGATTTTGTGCTCTTCACACAAATCCAAGGCGGCGCTTTCGTCCTTGACCCATACCACGGGCACGTTGTAACGCACCAGCAGTTCGGATACATAATCGCGGAATGCAGGATTCTTGTCGATCAGCAAAATGCCGCCGTCAGAATTTCCAGTCCGCATGTTGCGGTATTCAGTGGGGTCGGTCAGGTCGAGATCAAGTCGGTCGCGCCGTCTGCGTTCCGGCACCGACACGATGCCCGATGCGCCAAGGCGCGACAACGCATCGGCGCGCTTTTCGACCAGAGCATCAAGAGCTTGAAACAGCCGGTTATTCTGCAAAGGACGCGTCAGGCAGGGATAAGGCAAATCAAGGTTGGGTCTGCCAACTAGCAACGCAGGACGCGCGTCAGAAGGCGTCAGATCAGACAAGGTAACGAGCGCACGCAACTCATCCGCATTCACCAGATACAGGTCTGGATCTTGCAGATTATCGTCCAGCAGCCGGAAATAACCATAGCTTTTGCCCTGTTCAACATCGAAACTTGCAGCAATTGCATTGGCCTCTGGCTCGGTAAAGCCTATCATCCGAACGGCAAAGGGATAAGTATGTACATGCATCGTGTCGCACATTTTATAAAGGTTTGGCACCCTTTCGCCATTTTATTTGGTTATAACGACAAGATGTAACATTGTTTAACAATTAACTTACGGAAAGTTAATAAGATAAAATACCGAGTATCCATCAACAACTGGATCGCACTTGGTCTGGCATGGGAAAAACAAATCAATATTCTGAAAAATATTTAATCAGCAACTGATTTTCCCCAGGAAATGTTTTTGCTTTAACAACGCGCCAAGCCCGTCTCCTATTCGTTTTTTACTATCGAAACGTAACTCGTTCTGCCAAAACCCGCATTTTTCTTTAGAATGCAGACACTTTTATCGATGATGGCGCAGTACGTCCACATTGATGCAATAACTCTAACCTGTCGTCCCCTTTTGCATGGCAACCAAAAAATCCTCTGCGTCCGATTACAGCGAATCATCCATCCGCGTCCTGAAGGGACTAGAGCCGGTCAAGCAACGCCCCGGCATGTACACGCGTACCGAAAACCCGCTGCACATCATCCAGGAAGTGATCGATAACGCGTCCGATGAAGCCTTGGGCGGTTATTGCAAGGAAATCGTCGTCACCCTGAACACCGATGGCAGCGTCAGCGTCGAAGACGACGGGCGCGGTATTCCAGTCGGCATGCATCCCGAAGAAAAGGTGCCGACGGTTGAAATCGTCTATACCCGCCTGCACGCAGGCGGCAAGTTCGACAAAGGATCAGGCGGCGCGTACTCCTTCTCCGGCGGTTTGCACGGTGTCGGTGTCTCGGTGACGAATGCGTTATCGACACGACTGGAAGTGATGGTCTGGCGCGAAGGTGGCGTACACACCATCGGCTTTGGCGATGGCGACGTCGTCGATAAGCTGAAGACACGCCCGCAAACGCGTGAAGATAAAAAATCCGGTACACGCGTCACCGCATGGCCGAATCCAAAGTACTTCGACTCGTCGGTGATCCCGCAAGGTGAGTTGCAACGCCTGTTGCGCTCGAAGGCAGTGTTGCTGCCGGGCGTAAAAGTTACGCTGACCATTGCAAAGACTGGCGAGACGCAATCGTGGCAATACGATCAGGGCCTGCGCGGTTACCTGATGGAGTCGTTAGCGCAGACCTCGAATGGCGAACCGATCATCCCGCTGTTTGAAGGCGAACAATACGCCGGTGCCGATGCAGAAGGCTTTGCCGAAGGTGAAGGCGCAGCTTGGGTCGTGGCGTGGACGGAAGATGGCAATATCGTGCGCGAGTCCTACGTGAACCTGATCCCGACCTCCGCTGGTGGTACGCATGAATCCGGCTTGCGCGAAGGCTTGTTTGGCGCGGTGAAGAGCTTCGTCGAAATGCACTCGCTGCTACCGAAGGGCGTGAAGCTGTTGCCGGAAGACGTGTTCGCACGCGCTTCCTTCGTGTTGTCGGCCAAGGTGCTCGACCCGCAATTCCAGGGCCAGATCAAGGAACGCTTGAATTCGCGCGATGCGGTACGACTGGTATCGAGCTTTACCAAGCCGCCGCTGGAACTGTGGCTGAACCAGCACGTCGATTTCGGCAAGAAGCTGGCAGAACTGGTGATCAAGCAAGCGCAATCGCGCCTGCGTTCGGCGCAAAAGATCGAGAAAAAGAAATCCTCCGGCGTCGCCGTGTTGCCGGGTAAGCTGACCGATTGCGAGTCTGACGACATCACTCGCAACGAAATATTCCTGGTCGAAGGGGACTCCGCAGGCGGCTCCGCCAAGATGGGACGCGACAAGGAATTCCAGGCGATCCTGCCATTACGCGGTAAGGTGTTGAATGCATGGGAAACCGAGCGCGACCGCCTGTTTGCAAACAATGAAATTCACGATATCTCCGTCGCTATTGGCGTCGATCCGCACGGCAAGAATGACACGCCGGATTTGAGTGGCTTGCGTTACGGACGCATCTGCATCCTCTCTGATGCGGACGTCGATGGTTCGCACATCCAAGTGCTGTTGCTGACGCTGTTCTTCAAGCACTTCCCGAAGCTGATCGACAAGGGCCATATCTGCATCGCGCGTCCACCACTGTTCCGTGTCGATGCACCGGCACGCGGCAAGAAACCGGCGCAGAAGATTTACGCGCTGGATCAAAGCGAACTCGAAATCATCGAAGACAAGCTGCGCAAGGAAGGCGTCAAGGATGGCGCATGGAGCATTTCCCGCTTCAAGGGCTTGGGTGAAATGAATGCCGAACAATTGTGGGAAACCACGATGAACCCGGACACACGCCGTCTGATGCCTATCATGCTCGGCAATTTCGATCTCGACAGTTCCGAAGCACGCTTCAACATGCTGATGGGTAAAGGCGAGGCAGCATCGCGCCGCGCATGGCTGGAAGAACACGGTAACGAAGCCGAGGCGGATATCTGATGATGCGCCGTCTATCCGCTTACTCGCTGCTGCTTGCACTGACGTTGTCAGCAACGGTGGCGCACGCGGATATCTACGGCTATATCGATGAAAACGGCGAGGGCCACTTCTCGACCGAAAAGCTCGATGCACGCTACAAATTGTTTCAACGCAGCGGACAGGAGTTCGACTCGACCAAGCTCGGTAGCATGGATGCGACAGAGGAAACCAGCCCGCAACTGGCACGTTACCTGACGCAGCATCCAAACCTGAAGAAGTACGAGCCCTTGGTCAATGAAGCAGCACAGGAATACGCAGTCGAACCGGCCTTGCTGAAAGCAGTGATGGCAGCCGAATCCGGCTTCAACCCGAATGCAGTGTCACCCAAGGGCGCCATCGGCCTGATGCAATTGATGCCTGCGACTGCGCAGCGTTACGGTTTGCAGCCTGATCGCAAGAAGAATATGCAGCAGAAGCTGACCGATCCGAAGACCAATATCTGGCTGGCCGCACATTATCTGTCCGACCTGGGCAAGATGTTTGAAGGCCGTCTTGATCTGGTTGCGGCGTCATACAACGCTGGCGAAGCTGCGGTGCAGAAGTACAACAACGCAATTCCGCCTTATCCTGAAACGCGCAATTACGTTGAAATCGTCACGCGCATCTACAAGATGTACAAGCCTGCCGATGACGCGAAGAAAGATGCACCGCTACTGGCTGCATCCAGTAATGTAATTTCGCCGAGCCGTATTCATATGATCATCCCTGCCCGTCCGCATGTCGAAGAGCAGGCACAGAATACCATTCCCGATCTATAACAAGATTTATAACGAACAAGCAGAATGAACGAACAAGCTTCCCTGTTTAGCGAGCCACCTCCACCGGAAGGCGGCGATACTTTGACGCTGGCCAGTTTCGCCGAACGCGCCTATCTCGACTATGCAATCTCGGTCGTGAAGGGCCGCGCCCTGCCCGACGTTTGCGACGGTCAGAAGCCGGTGCAGCGCCGCATTCTGTACGCGATGAACGACCTTGGTTTGAACTCTACCGCGAAGCCGCGCAAGTCTGCGGCCGTCGTTGGTGACGTGCTCGGTAAATTGCATCCGCACGGTGACCAATCGGTGTACGACGCCATGGTACGTATGGCCCAAGACTTTTCGCTGCGCTATCCGCTGATCGACGGTCAGGGTAA
>Ga0116226_10006307_pt1 | contig 10654 bp, 7 predicted proteins | sample S1TSphfallax_FD_89692 | JGI IMG/M metagenome (GOLD analysis project Ga0116226, IMG submission 89692) | Host-associated microbial communities from peat moss isolated from Minnesota, USA - S1T2_Fa - Sphagnum fallax MG | ecosystem: Host-associated > Plants > Peat moss > Unclassified | place: USA...
ATCTGTTCGATATCGGCGCGGATTTATGTGTGCCGGGCGAAATGGGCGCCCGCCTGCGCGTGCGCGCCGCCATGGCGGACCGGCTGGAAGCGGAGGTAGCGGCTTTGAACGAAAACCTGCCAGCGCTGACGAGTTTCATTCTGCCCGGCGGCTCTGCCGCGGCGGCGCACGCCCATCTGGCCCGCACGATCGCCCGCCGCGCCGAACGCCGCGTCGTGCGCCTCGCCGAGATCGATGTGGTGAACCCCGAAGTGATCCGCGCCCTGAACCGTCTTTCGGATTTCTTGTTCGTCCTGGGCCGCCACTTGAACATTGCCGAAGGCGACGTTCTATGGATACCAGGCGGCAAGTAACCGGCCAGGTCCCGTATTGTTGAACCCGCGCAGGAAATAAAAGTCTTTTGCTTCTTTTCTTCAGAAAAGAAGACTTTCTTCCCTTACTTCCAGTGATCCGCAACCTGCTGCCACCACGGCTTCGGTGGCACCCGGGGCCGCACCGGTGTATCCCCCAGCCCCGCCGGGTGATCGGCCAGAAGATAGGGCTCGGCAAAACACTCGGCCATGCCCAGGGTACGCGTGCAGAAGGGCTGCGCCACCGGCCGCGGCGGCGGGGCCGGGTGGCAGCCGCCCAACAGCACGATGATCCCCATTGCCCAGCGCATGGCGGCACCGTAGGGCGGATGCATGAAGGCGGGGTTTCGCTCCCCGTTCGGCGCCGCTATGGTCCGGCCGCATTCGAGCACGGACGGGATACGCGTTGCCTGATATTTTCGACGAAGTGGAGGAAGACCTGCGTGCCGAGCGCGCACGCTCGCTCGCCCGGCGCTTCGGCTGGCTTGCGGCGCTCGCCATGCTGGTGGTGGTGGCCGGCACCGGCGCCTATGTGTGGTGGAGCCAGAGATCAACCGAAACGGCGGTTGAGGTGGCCAACAGCTTCATCGCAGCCGGGCAGCTCGCCGATAAATCCGTGCAGCCGCTCACCGGGGTAGACCACGCCAAGGCCAGCGAGGCGGCAGCACAGTTCGCTGCCATCGCGGCGCATGGCCCGGCGGGCTACGCCACCCTGGCGCGCCTTCGCCTGGCTTCGCTGCAATGGGAGCTGGGAGAACAGCCGGCCGCGGTCGCCACCTGGGCCGCGGTATCGAATGATGCCGGCGCGCCGCAATTGCTCCGCGATCTCGCGACCATCACGAGCGCCCAGCACCAGGTGGATACCGGCAACACCATACTGCTGAAACAGACGGTGGAAGGCCTCACCGCCCTCGATAATCCCTGGCGCCCGATCGCCGAACAGGTGATCGCGATGATCGATCTGCGCGAGGGCCACACGAAAGAGGCCGCCGACATCCTGCGCCGCCTTTCCACCGATCCATTGGCCCCCGAAGGCATTCGCCAGATGGTGGCGGACATCCTGACCACGCTGCCAGCAGAGTCTGCAAAACCGGAACCCGCCAAACCCGCGCCCACCGCCAAAACACCCTCCCCCGCCGCCGCTCCTGCAAAGCCGGCAACGCATGGATGACCATCGCTTGAGCTCGCCTTCCCAACCGCGTCCCGCCGGACTCACCCGCCGTACCGTCGCCACACTCCTGTTGCCCGCGGCCCTCGGTGGCTGCAGCTGGTTCGATTGGCTCACCGATGAAGAAAAAAAGCCGGTGCCGGGCAATCGCGAGCCGGTGCTCGCCCCCGCCCGCGGCATGCGAATCGATTCCGCCGACCCGGTAACGCTGGTGCCGCCGGAGGAAAACGCCGCCTGGATGCAATACGGCCGGGTGGTGAGCCATGTCGGCGGCAATTTTACGGGCGGACTTACCAAGGCCTGGAGCACCTCCATCGGCCGCGGCGGCGATTACCGCACCCGCATCACCGCCCAGCCGCTGATCGCGGGCAGCACGGTTTACGCCATGGACACGGATTGCGTCGTTTCGGCGCGCGATCTGGCCACCGGCCGTGAAATCTGGCGCACCAAGACGCGGCCGAAAAAGGATACCAGCAGCAATGTCGGCGGCGGCATCGCGCTGGCCGATGGTGTGATCTACGTCACCAGCGGTCTTGCCGAAGCGCTGGCGCTGAACGCGTCCGATGGCGCCATCATCTGGCGCGTGCCCCTGCCCTCGCCCGCCCGCAGCTGCCCTACCGTGGTGCCGGAAGGCGTATTTCTCTGCACGATGGCGCAAGAACTGATCGGGCTCGCTGCCAAGGACGGCAAGTTTTTGTGGAGCTACCAGGCGACGCCGGCCAATACCGGCACGCTCGGCCAGTCAGCCCCCGCCTATGCCGATGGCGTGCTGGTGGCCGGCTTCGAATCGGGCGATCTCGCCGCCGTGCGCGCGGATAGCGGCACGCTGGTCTGGACCGACAATATGGGCGGCGTGAAGGGCTCCGCCTCGCTTTCGGAGTTCGCTTCGGTGCGGGCGGCCCCGGTGATCGATGGCGGGCTCGTGTTCGCGATCGGGCTCGGCGGGCTGATGGCCTCGCTCGATCTGCGGTCCGGCCGCCGCGTGTGGCAGCGCGATATCGCGGGCGCCAACACCCCCTGGATTGCCGGCGAATTTATGTATGTGGTCGATACCGAGCAGAAAGTTGGCGCCATCGACAAGAACGATGGCACGGTGCACTGGGTGGAAGATCTGCCGCGGTTCAATAACCCCAAGCGCACCAAGGGCCTGATCAACTGGTATGGCCCGACGATGGTGGGCGGCAAGCTGCTGCTGGTGAGCGACAAGGGCAAGATGGGGGTGCTCGATCCCATTTCGGGTGCGCTCGTCACCTCGTCGGATCTGGAAGCCACTGCCTCGCTCGCCCCCGTGGTCGCGCAGGGCTACGTCTTCGTGCTGACGGACGATGCTGTCCTGACGGCGTATAAGTAGTAAGGGAAGGAAGCACTTCTTTTCTGAAGAAAAGAAGCAAAAGACTTTTATGTCCTGAAGTAAAAGTTTTTTGCTTCTTTTTTTCAAAAAAGAAGTGCTTCCTTGCTTACCGGAGGCGTGTTCATGCTGCCTGTCGTCGTCATCGCCGGGCGCCCCAACGTCGGCAAATCCACCCTGTTCAACCGGCTCGCCGGGCGGCGCTCCGCAATCGTGTCCGATACCCCGGGGGTCACGCGCGACCGCAAGGATGCCGAGGCGATGCTGCGCGGCCGCAACGTGCGCCTCGTGGATACGGCTGGGCTGGAGGAGAGCGATCCGGAGGCGATTTACGGGCGCATGCGGGCCTCTTCGGAAGCCGCCGTGCAGGGAGCCGACCTGATCGTGTTCGTGATCGATGCGCGCGAGGGCATCACCCCGGCCGACGAGCATTTTGCCAACTGGCTGCGGCGGCAGAACCGGCCGGTGCTGCTGGTGGCGAACAAGGCGGAAGGCCGCAGCGGTGTTGCCAACGCGCTGGAGGCCTATTCGCTCGGCCTCGGCGATCCGCTGGCCGTTTCCGCCGAACATAACGAAGGCATCGCGGATCTGATGCGCGAAATCGCCGACATGCTGCCGCCCGAGCATGCCGAGGGCGAAGCGCCGGAGGGCACCCGGCCGCTGAAACTCGCAATCGTAGGCCGACCGAACGCCGGCAAATCCACGCTCTTGAACCGCCTGGTCGGCGAGGAGCGGATGATCACCGGCCCCGAACCCGGGCTGACCCGCGATGCGGTCAGCGTGATCCTGCGCGATCCCGCGGGCGACGTGGAACTGGTGGATACCGCCGGCCTGCGCAAGCGTGCGCGCATCGAGGAGGCGCTCGAAAAAATGTCGGTTTCGGCCAGCATCGAGGCGCTGAAGATGGCCGAAGTGGTGGCGCTGACGGTGGATGCCTCGCTCGGCCTGCACGAACAGGATTTGCAGATTGCCCGGCTGGTGGAAAAGGAAGGGCGCGCCTGCGTGCTCGTTTTGAACAAATGGGATGCGGTGGAAGATCGCAACAAAACCCGCAAGGCCATCACCGACCGGCTGGAAACCAGCATGGCGCAAATGCGCGGCATCCCGGTCGTCACGCTATCGGCCGCAACCGGCGTCGGCGTGGAGAAATTCCTGCCGGCGGTGCGCGCCGCCTCCACCGTGTGGAACACGCGCGTGGCAACCGGCGCGCTCAATCGCTGGTTCGAAACCGCCATGGAACGGCACCCGCCGCCGCTGGTGGAAGGCCGCCGCCTGAAATTGCGCTACGTGACCCAGGCGAAGGCGCGGCCGCCGACATTTCTGGTGTTCGGTACCCGGGCGGAGCAAATGCCGGAGGATTATTCGCGGTATCTGGTGAATAGTTTGCGGGAAACGTTTGACCTGCCCGGGACGCCGATACGCATTTTTGGGCGGGGGACGAGCAATCCGTTTGCGGAAGAAAAGTAAGCAAGCACTTCTTTTTTGAAAAAAAGAAGCAAAAAACTTTTACTTCTGAAAACGTTGCTACGACCCGGTTGTGTCGCTTCGTCAGTACCGGCGAGGAAACAAACGTTTTTTGCTTCCCGCCGGGCGGGCTCCGCCTTGTTCAAAAAAGAAGTGCTTGCCTTCACTTCCCTGCCTTCGCCATTTTGCGGGGCCGCCATACCGCGGGCGCAGTGCAGGGTAAGGGGTATCCTACATGACGACGATCAGTTGGATTAACGCCGGCAGCGGCGATTGGAGCAACGGTGCCAACTGGTCCGGCGGCGAGGAACCAGGGGCCACCGATCTCGTGGCCTTGTCCGGAACCGATGCCTATACGGTGACGCTGGATGTGGCGGACAGCATTTTGGGGCTGACACTTTCCGATGCGTCCGCGGCGCTGGTGCTGGACCAGACGCTGAGCCTGCAGCACACGCTTTCGGTGACCGGCGGATCCGTGCAGATCGAGGGGGGCGGGGGACTGAGCGGCGGCACGCTTGCGGTCGGCGCTGCGGGTTCTGCCGTGCTGAACGGTGGATCGCTGAGCAATGTGCGGGTGGATGGCACGCTGATCGCAACCGACGCCAATAGCGTGCTGACCGGCAAGATCAGCTTTGCCGGCATAGGCGGTTCGGGCAGCGGCGTATTCGATTACGATTACGGCAATTTCTACGCAGATAATTATATTTATGCCGTGGGCAATACAACGCTCAGTGGCGCCACGATGAATATCGGGAATACCGGCACCGGCGGGTCGGTGAACATCCTGGATAATTCGGATGCCGCCGGCACCGGCGCGACACTGACACTCGCCGCGAATTTCATTCTGAACGAGGTTGCCGGCAATTCCGCGCTGGTGGGAACGGATGGCAGCAACGACGCGATCGTGAATGACGGCACGATCGATGCCACCACCGGTGGCGGCGACCTGCAGATCGATGCCACGCGGTTCATCGACAAGGGAACGATCGCTACGGCGAATGGCGGGGTGGTGTTCTTCACCGGCAGCATGTCCGCAAAGTTGCTCGATAGCGTCACGATCGGGAGCGGCGGCTATGCCGGCATCGACGGGACGGTGACGGGCGGCACGCTGGTGACGCCGGATGGCCAGATCGGTTCGTATGGCGGCAGTGGCGAGTTGGATGGCACCACCGTGTGGGGCACGCTGACGATCGGGGATGGCGGCTTTACGCTGGCCGGCAAGAACGGGTTTGCGGGGGCCAGCGGCACCGGCACGGCGACCCTGAATTTCGACGAGGGCAATTACTATTCCGCGAATTACCTGACCGCGCTGGGCAGCCAGACGCTGAACAATGCCGTGCTGAATATCGGCAATACCGGCACGGGCGGATCCATCAATATCCTGCAAAGCAAGGATGCGACTGGGAGCGGTGCGACACTGACGCTCGGCGCCGGCTTCACGCTGAATGAAGTGGCCGGCAATTCGGCGCTGGTGGGCAGCGATGGGGCGCAGGATGCGATCGTGAATTTCGGCACGATCGACGCCACGACCGGCGGCGGCGATCTGCAGATCGATGCGACGACGTTCAGCAACAAGGGCGTGATCGATACCGCGAATGGCGGCGTGGTGTTCTTTACGGGCGCGATGAACGCGTATTTGCTGGATAGCGTGACGGTGGGGAGCGGCGGCTATCTGGGCATCGACGGGACGGTGACGGGCGGCACGCTGGTGACGCCGGATGGCCAGATCGGTTCCTATGGCGGCAGCGGCGAACTGGACGGCACGACCGTGTGGGGCACACTGACGATCGAGGATGGCGGCTTCACCCTGGCCGGCAAGAACGGGTTTGCGGGAACCGGCGGCACCGGTGTGGCGACGCTGAATTTCGACCAGGGCAGCTATTATTCGGCCGATTATCTGACCGCGCTCGGCAGCCAGACTTTGAACAATGCCGTGCTGAATATCGGCAATACCGGGTCGGGCGGCTCCATCAACATCCTGCAAAGCAAGGATCCGACAGGCAGCGGTGCAACGCTGACGCTCGGCGACCACTTCACGCTGAATGAAGTGGCCGGCAATTCGGCGCTGGTGGGGAGCGACGGGACGAAGGATGCGATCGTGAATTTCGGCACGATCGACGCCACGACCGCCGGCGGCAATCTGCAGATCGATGCGACCACGTTCAGCAACAAGGGCGTGATCGATACCGCGAATGGCGGTGTGGTGTTCTTTACGGGCCCGATGAACGCGAAGCTGCTGGACAGCGTGACGGTGGGAAGTGACGGCTATCTGGGGATCGACGGGACGGTGACCGGCGGCACGCTGGTGACGCCGGATGGCCAGATCGGTTCGTGGGGCGGCAGCGGGGAGCTGGATGGCACCACGGTGTGGGGCACGCTGACGATCCAGGATAGCGGCTTCACCCTGGCCGGCAAGAACGGGTTTGCGGGGATCAACGGTTCCGGCGATGCCACGCTGAATTTCGAGCTGGGCAGCTATTATTCGGCCAATGACCTGACGGCGCTCGGCAGCCAGACGCTGAACGATGTTGTGCTGAACATCGGCAATACGGGGCTGGGGGCTTCCACCAATATCCTGTTCAGCAAGGATGCCAGTGGAACGGGTGCCGTTCTGCGGCTGGGTTCGGGCTTTATCCTGAATGCGGTGCAGGGCAATTCCGGTATCGCGGGCACCGATGGCAGCGGCGATTCCATTATAAATGGGGGCACGATCGAGGCTGTGACATCGGACGCGTATCTGCAGATCGATGCCACCAAATTCTCGAATAACGGGGTGATCGAGACCGGCAATGGCGGCGTTGTGTATTTCACCGGGAAAATTTCGGCCGGTCTGATCGACAGCGTCAAGAACGGCGCGGGCGGTTATACGGGGATCGACGGCACGGTGAAGGGCGGGACCATCGTTTCGCCGGACGGCCAAGTGGGCTCCATCAACGGCAATGGCGTGCTGGACGGGGTGACCGTGCAGGGCACGCTAACGATCGAGGACGACGCGTTTACCCTTGAGGGCGCCAACACGTTTGCCGGTGTCGGCGGCGGGGGCGGGGCCACGCTGAATTTCGATCAGGGGTTATCCTACGCCACCAGTTATTTGTATGCCGACGGCAACGAAACGCTGAACAATGTGCTGCTTAATATCGGCAATACCGGACTTGGCGGTTCCACCAACGAGCTTTTCAACCAGGACACGACCGGCAAGGGCGCGACCCTGACGCTCGGCAGTGGGTTCACGTTGAATGCCGAGCAGGGCAATTCCGAAATTACCGGCACCGATGGGGCCGGCGATGCCATCATCAATCATGGCACCATCGACGTGGAGACGAACGGCGCTGTTCTGACTATCGACGAAACCAAGTTCACCAACGATGGCGTGATCAACGTGGGCAATGGTGGCACCCTGAACATGATCGGCACCAGCGCCGCGGCAGGTGGGATCGCGCTCGGCAGCGGCGGCAGCATCGTGATGAATACGGCCCATGGCCTCGATGCGACCATCAGCGGCTTCGGCGCGGACGACACCATCATGGTCACCGGCCAGGCGATCAGCTCGGTGCTCTGGGTTCAGTCGTCTGCGACCGGCGGCACATTGCAGCTGATCGGTGCCGGCGGCATTCTCGGCGATCTCTCGCTCCACGGCAGCTATGCCGCGGCGAATTTTGCGGTTTCCGCCGACATGCACCACATCGGCTTCGTGGCAGCATCGCCGCAAGAACAGGCGATCTCGACTGCTCGGCTGCCGTTCGATGATCTTTCGGCGCCGAGCTGGATCCCCGCGTCACATCACTCGTAAGACAAGAAAGCGCCGCCTAGAAGCCATGATCGAAAGGCTGGGAGAGCAGGCCTAAAACAGGAAGCGTGTTCTTTTCTGAAGAAAAGAACCAAAAGACTTTTATCTCCTGCGCCCGTTCCACATTACCGGCCAGGGCCCGGATCTTTCCGCTGGCGCAGGAGATAAAAGTTTTTTGCTTCTTTTTTTCAAAAAAGAAGTCTTTCTTATAGCGTCCGGCTCGTCACACGCTCGATTTCCGCCCGAACCATACGCTCGACCATCGGCGCCAGGTTCTCATCCAGCCAGTTCTTCACCAGCGGCCGCAACTCGTCGCGCACCAGGTCTTCCAGGGTTGGCCCGCCCCGATACACCTGCGTCTGCCGCTGGCCGAGCACGCGCACCAGCGCACCCAGGGAGGCGCTCGCCGCCGCCTCGGTCGACGGCGCGATCAGCGGCGCCTCGTCGAGAGAGGCCTGCAGCGGCGGTTTTTGCTCTGCCATTGCGGGCGTTGCAGGATCGACCGCGGGTTCGCGTGGCTCTTCAATGATCATGCTGTGATCCAACTCGAAAACGTCATCAACCGTGGCCGCTCCAGTGGCGGCAGGCGCGTCATCGGGCGATCCGGCCGTCTCGTTGTCGTCGTTCAGGATACGGCGGATGGAAGCAAGGATATCTTCCATCGAAGGGTCGGCGCCCCCCTCCCCCGATCCCTCGGCTGGCGCATCCGGCGCCGCGCCCCCGCCTGCACTTTGGATCATGCGACTTGCGCCATTAAAATTGCCGTCCCGGCGGGTCTAGGGCATGTCGTCAAATGTGGTCTGGCGAGTGAGATGCCGTGTGTTTTTGAGCACCGGAGTGGAGCGGCCGTTTGGGCCGTGAGCACCGGAGCACAGAAAACGCGCGTCAGATGGCCGCCAGAGCGCATTTGACGACATGCCCTAACGCCCTGGCTGGCTGAGGGCATGGTCGCCGGTGCCCCACAACTTGCCTTTCACCGCCTTGTAATAGGCGGTCTCGTCATAGAGCGGCACCTGCAGCCCGAGATCGACGGCGGTCAGGCGCCCGATCGCCGAAGCCACGCCGTAGGAGGCCGTCACCATGCTGGTCACATCCTGCACCAGCGTGGTTTGCGCGGTCAGCAGGTTTTGCTGGCCGATCAGAACTTCCTGCGTGGTCGCCGAGCCCACCAGCGCCTCGCGTTCCAGCCCTTCCAGCGCAATCTCGCTGGCCCGCACGCCCACCCGCGCACTATCGATCGAAGCGCGCGCCGCCTGCAGCGTCTCCCACGCCTGCACGGCAAGCTCGCGCGCCTGCCGCTGGGCATCTTCGGTCTGCCGCACCGCCTGCAGATAATTCTGCCGCGCCTGCCGGATCGCCGCGTATTCCGCCCCCCCCTGGTAGATGGGGATGGTGAACGTCAGCACCGCCTGCCCGCCATAGCTCGTGATATCGTTCAGCGACTGGCCCTTCGCATACAGCGCCGAGGCCTGCATCGCGATATTCGGCCCCAGCGCGGAAAACGCCACATCCACCGCATCGCGCAATTGCGACTGGTTGAACTTGGCCGCGATCACGTTCGGGTTGTTGTCCAGCGACAGACTAACCGCCTCCTCCAGCCGTTTCACCGGCAATTGCAGGGGTTGCGGATCGGCCAGATCCGCCGGCGGCTGCACGCCCACCTGTCGCACGAAGGTCGCCTGCGCGGTCGCGAGCGTGCCTTCCGCCGTCTGCCGTGTCGCGATGGCGGCGGCCAGTGCCGCCTGCGCCTGCGCCACATCCGTGCGCGTCAGTTCGCCCACCTTGAAACGATCGCTGATGGCGCGCAGTTCGTCACCCAGAACGGCTTCGTTGGCGCGGTCCAGCTCCAGCAACTGCTTGTCTTCCACCACCGAAACATAGGCGTTCACCGTGTCGGTGAACACCGTTTCCTCTTCGGCGATCAGCCGCGCCCGCTCGGCAAAAACGCTGTTCACCGCCTCATGCGTGGTCGATGTGGTTTTCCCGCCGCGATACAGATACTCGGTCACCGTGGCGGTGCCCGCCATTTCGAAGCGGTTGTTCCGCGTAAATGTGGTCTGCGAAGGGTTGAACGTATTGGGCTGCAAATAGCCGCCCGCCCCGTAGCCATAGGTGCCCGTCACCGAAACGGTCGGCCGCCAGCCAGCGAGCGCCGACGGCACGTTCTCGTCCACCGAGCGCAGATGCGCCCGCTCGCCGGTCAGTTGCGGGTTGTTCTCGTAGGCTTCGGAAAGCGCGTCGGAAAGCGTGTGCGGCACGTTATCGGGCAAATCGGTGGGGATCGTGCTGGCCATGCCGGGGCCCGCCGGAACGAAATTGCGGGCTTGCTGCGCCAGGGCAACGCAGGGGTTCAGCCCCGTGCTCGCCAGCAATCCGGTGGTCAAAACAACGCGCAATCCGCGCATGCGCCAAACTCCACTGATGGACGAACCCGACTGTGCCACACTCCGGGCCGGAGTGCCAACGCGTGCCGGCTTGCCGGATAGATAAAGAAGAAAGCATGTTCTTTTCTGAAGAAAAGGACCAAAAGACTTTTA
>Ga0116226_10006308_pt1 | contig 10653 bp, 10 predicted proteins | sample S1TSphfallax_FD_89692 | JGI IMG/M metagenome (GOLD analysis project Ga0116226, IMG submission 89692) | Host-associated microbial communities from peat moss isolated from Minnesota, USA - S1T2_Fa - Sphagnum fallax MG | ecosystem: Host-associated > Plants > Peat moss > Unclassified | place: USA...
GCAGGGCGTTCACCGTCATCTCCAACCGCTGGTCCCATTGGCCGTTGGCGACCGTCAGAGCGAGATTGACGAGCTTGGTGAGCACGACGCGGTGTTCGTTGATCGGGCGAAATAGCGTCGCAGGCGAAAATGACCCCCCGTACCACGGCTCCAGCGTCTGCACCCCCTCGTCATCCCACTGATCCGCGTCCGGCAGGGTCCGGCCGAATTGTCCGATCGCCGCCCATCGCCCGCCGAGTACGATCAGAAACAGGAGCGCCGTCGCCCCGCCCCAGACGAGGCGGCTTTGGCCGCGGGTCAGGACGCGCCGGCTAAGCCGCATCGGAGCCCGCTTTCACCGTCGAGGCCGGAGCAGGCCGCGGCCGCAACCACAGGTCGCTCCATTCGCCCAACGTACGGGATTCGAGTAACCCATGCGGGGCCAGCGCCGCAAAAGCGGCCCGCACCTCGGGGAGCTCAACCGCCAGGATCCCGCTGAGGATCAGACTGCCCCCGTCCGCCACCGCCGCGAGGAGGGCCGCGGCGTTCTGCCGGAGAATATCCGATTGGATATTCGCCAGCACCACCTCGGCCTGTCGCCCGGCCAGACCGATTTCCAAGTCGGCCGTGAAAAATTCCACCCGGTCCGCCAGCCCGTTGGCCGCCGCGTTTTCCCGGCTGACCCGCACCGCCTCCGGATCGCAATCGAAGGCAGCGATCGGGTCGTAGCCCAGCAGGCAGGCGGACAAAGCGAGGATGCCGGAGCCGCAACCCGCGTCGATCACGCGGCGAGACCGCAGCGCAGGGAGAATCCCGGAACCGGAAGCACTCCCATCCCGAGCGGCGGCGGCCAACTCTTCCAGCGCCACCAAGCGCTCGATGCACAGCCGGGTCGTCTCATGGTTGCCGGTGCCGAAGGCCAGGCCCGGATCCAGCCAGAGCACCGCATCCCCGGGCGGGAGCCGGAAGGCGGGCCGCTCCCATTCGGGCACCCAGTGCAGCCGGCCGAAGGTCCAGGCGTGGAAGTGGGCGCGGTAGCTATCGCGCCAATCCACCTCCGGCAACGCGTGCGGCACCGGTTCGGCCAGCGGAGCGGCCGGCAGCTGCGGCCGGAGTTCCGCCCAGCGTCGCTCCGCTTCGTCCGCGTCACGGAAGATCCCCACGATCCAGGCGCGCCGGTCGATCGCATCTTCCAGCAGACTCCAACCCTCGACCGCCAGCTCGATCAGCAGATCGTCGACCGCCTCAACGGAGGTAGCCGGAATCTCCGCCTTAATTTCCACGAGCATCATGAGAACGAAAATTTGAGGAGAAATGGAAAGGAGGGGGTTTACCCAGGAGCCGCGCTGCACCAACCCCGCGCTCAGAGCCCTCTGGCCGGGTCAGAGGCTGCTGCGACTGTGCTAAGCCGCGCGATCACTGCAGGCAGCAAGGCATGCTCGGCGGCGTGGACCTTCGCGGCAAAGCTCTCCAACGTCTCGCCGGGCTCGATCCGGACCACCGCCTGGTCGAGGATGGGACCGCCGTCCACTTCGGCCGTCACGCCATGGACCGTGCAACCGGAGACCTTGACTCCGCGCCGCCAGGCCTGCCCGATCGCGTCAAGTCCCGGGAAGCTGGGCAGCAGGCTCGGGTGGAGGTTGATGATGCGGCCGGCCAACGCGTTCAGGAAACCCGCCTTCAGCACCCGCATGAAGCCCGCCAGGACCACCAGGTCGGGCCGCTCCGCGGTCACGGCCGCGATGAAGCGCTGCTCGCCCGCTCCCTCGAGCTTGGTGCGAAAAGGCGCCGGATCGACGAAACGGGCGGCCACGCCGAACCGCGCTCCGAGGGCGAGGAAGGGCGCGTCCGCCACATCGGAAAACAGGGCGACCACCCGCGCCGAACCGAGCCGACCGGCGGCCTGCGCCTCGAGGATCGCCTCAGCGTTCGAACCCCGCCCGGAGCCGAGGATGACGACGCGCATGCCCCTCAGAGTTCGCCCGCCGCGGCGATGCGGCGGATCAGTTCCGTGGTGCTGAAACCGGGGAGAAAGGGCAGGAATTCGATCCGCGCGCCCGCGTCGGCGAGCGCCGCGCGCTCCCCGGCGTCGAGGCGCGCCAGGTCGTAATCGCCCGCCTTGCAGTACACGTCGGGGCGCAGGGCGCGGATCTCCGCGGTCAGACGGGGCTCCGGAAAGATCACGATCTCATCGACGCACCAGGTCGCGGCCAGCGCATAGGCGCGCACCGCTTCGGACTGGATGGGGCGGGAGGGCCCTTTGAGCGCCCGCACGCTCGCATCGCCATTGAGCGCGACCACGAGCACGTCGCCGAGCGCACGCGCCGCCTGGAGGCAGTAAAGGTGGCCGGCGTGCAGGAGATCGAACACTCCGTTCGTCAGGACCACCCGGCGCCCGGCGGCGCGGTGGCGATCCCGCTGCGCCACGGCGGACTCAAGCGAAAGCAATTTGGGATTCGAGAGAGGTCGGGGGTCCACGGTTGACGGAAGAGAAGACACCGGAAAGCGAAGAAACCGGACGGCGTAAAGCCGGAGCGCACGTCCGGGAAACGAGGGAGACTTTTAACGGCGGTGGGGCGAAAGACGGAGAGGGGATGACAGCGGCGGCGGGGAACCGGGCCGCGAAACCTCAGAAGAACTTTTTCGCCTTCTCGAAGAAGCTCCGCGAGGTGGGCTCTTCCGCATCGCCGCTGACCCGCGCGAACTCCTCCAGCAGCTTGCGCCGCTCCGGGGTGAGGGACGTGGGCACCTCCACGTGCACGCGCACGAGCTGGTCGCCCTGGCGACCGCCGCGGAGGCTGGGCATCCCCCGATCGCGCAGCCGGAAGGTCGTGCCGCTCTGGGTGCCGGCCGGGATCTTCAACGCGGCCTTGCCCGACAGCGTCGGCACCTCGATCGAACCGCCGAGCGTCGCCAGCGTGAACTTGATCGGAATCTCGCAGAACAGATCGTCGCCCTGCCGCTCGAACAGCTCGTGCTCCCTGACCGTGAGCACAATGTAGAGATCGCCCGGCGAACCGCCCGCTCCGGCCGCCTCGCCGTTGCCCGAGGAACGCAGCCGGGAACCCGTCTCGACTCCCGGCGGAATGCGCACCTTGAGCTTGGTGGTCTGCGGCCCCCGACCCTCGCCACGGCACACCGTGCAGGCCTTGTCGATTTTCACGCCGGCCCCGCCGCAGGTCGGGCAGGTCTGCGTGAAGACGATGATGCCGCCCGAGCGGCGGATCTGGCCGGACCCGCGGCAGGTCGGACAGGTCGTCCGTTTCGAGCCGGGCTCGGCGCCCGAACCGCTGCAGTGCTCGCACGCGACGAGCTTGCGGAAGGAGATTTCCTTTTCGATGCCGGCGGCCGCCTCCTCGAGGGTGATCTCGAGATCGTAGCGCAGGTCCGCGCCATCGCGGCCGCCCTGCTCGCGGCCGCCGCCGCCGAACATCTCGTCGAAGATGCCGCCCCCGCCTCCGCCTCCGCCGCCGCCCTGGCCGAACACCTCGCGAAAAATATCGAAAGGATCGTGAAAACCGCCCTGGCCGGGCCGGGCGCCGCGCGCCGCGCCGCCGCCGGGCCCCTGGAAGGCGGCGTGGCCGTAGCGGTCATAGGCGGCCCGCTTGTCGGCGTCCTTCAACACCTCATAGGCCTCCGAGACCTGCTTGAAGGTCTCCTCCGCCTCCTTGTTGCCGGGATTCTTGTCCGGATGGTACTGAACGGCCTTCTTGCGGTAGGCCTTCTTCAGCTCCTCGTCGGTGGCGGTGCGCGCGACGCCCAGCAGTTCGTAGTAATCGGCTTTGGCCATGCTTCAGCTCGCCCGCACGTCCCCGGCCGCGCCGCTGGAAACGACCACGGAGGCGGGACGCAGCAGGCGCCCATTGAGACTGTAGCCGGCCCGGACCACGGTGAGCACGTGGTCGGCCTTGACCTCCGCGCTCGGCTGATGGGACAGCGACTCATGCTGGTGGGGATCGAACGGCTGACCCAGCGGATTGATCTCCTTGAGTCCATGATTGGCGAGCAGCGATCTGAGTTGCTGCAGCACCATCTCGACCCCGCCCGCGAGCGTCTTCAGGTCCGCGTTCGGCTGCTTGGTGGCGGCCAGTCCCAGTCCGAGATTATCCAGCACGGGCAGGAGATCCTCCAGCACCTTGGAGGCGGCGAAGAGGCGCAGTTCATCCTTCTCGCGGACGGTGCGGCGGCGAAAGTTCTCCAAGTCGGCCGTCACGCGCAGGAAACGGTCGTAATGGTCGGCGGCCTCCTTCTTGGCGGCGGCCAAGGCGTCGGAAGCCGGTTCGGGAGCCGGCGGCGAGGCCGGGTCGTGAGTCGGTTCGGCGGTATTGGAGTCAGTCATAAAGGCAAAAGGATCGAAGCACAGGCAAGCCAACCCAGGGGAGATAGCAATCCACGTTTTGTGCGGCGCGGGCTTGCCCGGCGGAGCGGTTCCGCGCAGAAGGGTCGTGGGATGCGCATCCTTGTGATCGAAGATGAACGCCAACTGGCCCGTCACATCGTCCGGGCGCTGGAGCAACAGGGCCACCTGACCGCAGCCTGCCACGACGGGGCCGAAGGCCTGCGCCAGTCGCTGGCCGACCCCCCCGATCTCGTCGTTCTCGACCTGAATCTGCCCGGCCTGGATGGCCTCGCCTTGCTCACGGGACTGCGCCGGAACCAGTCCACCGCGCGGGTGCTGATCCTGACCGCGCGCGGGGAGGTGGAGCATCGGGTCCAGGGGCTGAAGGCGGGAGCCGACGACTATCTTGCCAAACCGTTTGCCATGGCGGAACTCATCGCGCGGGTGGACGCCATCGGACGGCGGGGCGCGACGCCGACGGCCCCGGACCGCCTGAACGTGGCCGACCTGCTCATGGACGTGCACCATCGGAAGGTGACCCGGGCCGGCGCGCCGATCCCGCTCTCGCCGCGGGAATTCGACCTTCTGCACGTGCTGATGCAGGAGCCCGGCCGGGTCTTTTCGCGCACGGAGCTGTGCGAGCGGGTCTGGCAGCGCGATCACGCCTATGACACGCGCACGGTGGAGATTTTCATCACGCGGCTGCGCAAAAAGATCGAGCCGGGGTCGGCCGCGGCGCTGATTCACACGGTCCGGTCCGTCGGTTACAGCATCCGCCCGCCCGTATGAATCTGCCCAGATCCAATCTCCTGCTCGCGTGGGCTCTCGGACTCGCCGCCTGCGCGGGCGCGGCGCCGCTGCGCGCGGCGTCGACCGTCGCGGGACGGGTGGCGCTGCCGAAGCCCCTGGCCGCACCCGTCATGAATCAACGCTACGGGATCGTCGCCAGCGGCGGCGTCCTGTCGCCCTATCCGCCGGTCGCGGTCGTATACCTCGAAGGCGCCTTCCCGCCGGATGGACCCCGCCCCGAGGGCCGGATGGCGCAGCAGGATTTCAACTTTGTGCCCATGCTGCTGCCGATCCGGGTCGGCACGCGGGTGTCCTTTCCGAATCTCGATCCGGTCTACCATAATATCTTTTCGTTTTCCCCGGCGAAACGCTTCGATCTCGGCCGGTATCGCTCCGATGAGCGCCCGATTCCCTCCGTGTTGTTCGACCAGCCGGGCCTCGTCACGCTGCGCTGCGACATCCACGAGCACATGCGGGGGCTGATCCTGGTGCTGGACACGCCGTATTTCGTCCTGAGCGGCCCCGACGGCCGGTACCGGCTGGCGGGCCTGCCGTCCGGCCATTATCGGCTGAAGGCCTGGATCGACAGCCGCACGACCCGCACGCGCGAGGTCGACCTCGACGGCCGGGGCTCGATCCGGATGGACTTCCCGTGAAGCCCGGCGCGGCGAGCCAGCCCGCGGGCGTCGCCAGCTTTCGCGTCCGGCTCGTCCTCGCGATGATGCTGCTCGTGTCGGTGGTGGCGACGGCCGGCCTGCTGTTTGCGCAGCACAACGTCGCCGCCACCGTGAAGCAGGACTTCGAGCGGGCGTTTCGCGCGGAGGTGGCGGCGCTCGACGCCGGGCGGGAGATCCGCCACGCCCTGCTCGCGGAACGCGCCCGCGCCCTGGCGCGCCGCCCGCGCATTCACGCCGCCCTCGAGGACGACGCGCTCGATCTGCTGTATCCCAGCGCTCGCGACGAACTGTCCGACGTGATGGCGCCGGGCGCCGGGGCGGCGCGCGAGGGGGGCGGAGCGGCCCTGCGCGCGACCTTTTACCGCTTCCTCGATGCCCGCGGGCGGGTGCTGCCTCCGCCCGACGAGAAGGAAGTGGGCGCGCTCGATCCGGCGGTGGAGGCGCGGCTGTCGCTCGCCCGGCTGCCGGATCGGCCCCAAACCGGCTACCTCGCGCGTGCGGGCGGCGGGAGCGAGGACGAAGTGGACGAGGTCATCGCCATGCCGATCATCTCCAGCGAAACCGGGCAGACGATCGCGGCCCTGGTCCTCGGCTTCCGCACGCCGGATCTGACCCTGGCCCCGGGCGCGTCCGGGATCCTGCGCGGGGTGTGGCTCGACGGCCGGCTCCATCTGCCGGCGCTCCCGCCGGCGGAGCGCGCGGCCCTCGCCCGCGACGTCGCCGTGGCCGCCGGCGCCCGCGCCGAGGGCGGCGGCAGCCTCTCCGTGCGGGTCCTGGGCGCGCCTTACCTCCTCTTCTACAAGCGGCTCAATCCGGATTCATCGTTTCCCCCGGCGTTGGGTCTGTCGCTCTATCCCCTGGCCGCCTCCCTCGCCCGGCAGCGCCAGCTGCTGTGGCAATTCGCGGCGGCGGGGGCCCTGCTCTGGCTGGTGGCGCTCGGCACGAGCAACGTGCTTTCGCTGCGGCTCGCCCGGCCGGTGGAACGCTTGGCGCTGGATTCGGCGGCGGACCGCTCGGAACGCGCCCGCGCCGAGGCGGCCCTGGCGACGACGCACCAGGAATTACTCCGCGCGGCGCGGTTTTCGGCGGACGCCTCGCATCAACTCAAAACGCCGGTGACCGTGCTCCGCGCCGGGCTCGAAAGCCTGCTGGCTGAGCCGGGACTAGGCGCCGCGGCCCGCGAGGAACTCTCCGCGCTGGTCCACCAGACCTATCGGTTGACCGGCGTGATCGACGATCTGCTGCTGCTCTCGCGGCTCGACGCCGGCCGGCTGCGGCTCGACCTGCGGGCGCTCGATCTCGTGCCGCTCATCGCCGCCGGACTCGACGATCTGGGCGCGCTGCCGGAAGGGGCCGGCCTGGAGGTGGCGGCCGAACTTCCCGCCGCGCTGCCGGTGCTGGGCGAGCGCAATGCCCTCGCGCTGATCATCCAGAACCTCTTTGAGAACGCCCACAAATACAACCGACCGGGCGGCCGGATTCGGGTCGCGGCCCACGCCGGGAACGGTTGGGCGGTGCTCACCGTCGGCAACACAGGCCGCGCCATTCCCCCGGACGCGCAGGCGGCCGTCTTCGAACGCTTCCACCGCGGCGCGGTGGGCGAGGACGTCCCGGGTCACGGACTCGGGTTGAATCTGGCGCGCGAACTCGCCCGGCTGCAGGGGGGCGACTTGACGCTGGAGCGCTCCGCGGGCGACTGGACGGAATTCGTGGTGCGTTGCCGGCTGGCCGAGCCGGCCGCGGCTCCGGTCGGCGCGCCCGCATGAAGCGCCTGCTGCGACTGGCGGTGCTCGGATTCTGGGGCGTCGCGGCGGCGTGCGCCGAGGACGATTTCATCGACCGCATCGACGACGCCCTGGCGGTGAGCGCCTGCGGGGACCAGGTGCGCGGCCGGTTGAGCGGAACCCTGGATCTCGAAGCCTACGGCTTCGCCGGACCGGCCCAGGGCCTGATCGAGACGGACCGTCCCGCGCTGTTCAATCCCCGTCTGAGCCTGTTTCTGGACGGCCAGGTCGGCCGGTGGATTTACGTCTTTGCCCAAAGCCGCGTCGACCGCGGATTCGATCCGGCCGACCGCCGCCTCGAGCTCCGCCTCGACGAGTACGCGCTGCGGATCAGCCCGGGGACCGGGGCCGCCTTCAATCTGCAGGTGGGTAAATTCGCCACCGTGGTCGGCACGTGGACGCAGCGGCACGATTCCTGGGACAATCCCTTCGTCACCGCACCGCTGCCCTACGACAATCTGACCGGCATCTGGGACGCGGAGGCCGCCCGCTCCGCGCCGGAAGTTCTGGCCTGGGCGGGGGTGCGGCCCAAGCCCGACCGGGGCGGCGCCTACCTGCAGCCCGCGCTCAGCCTGCCGGTCATCTGGGGGCCCAGCTACGCCAGCGGCGCCGCCGCCTTCGGCGTGTGGGGGGATTTCAACTACGCGGCCGAACTGAAAAACACCGCGCTCGCCTCCCGCCCCCAAACCTGGAGCCCCACCGCCACGAACGGGTCCCATCCCGCCTTCAACGTCCGGCTCGGCTATGCGCCGACCCCCACCTGGAATTTTGGGCTGTCCGGCGGCACGGGCCCGTATCTGCGGGACGGCGCCGCCCCCACGCTGCCCGCGGGGCGCGGGCTCGGCGACTACCGCGAAACGCTCTTCGGCGAGGACGTCTCCTTCGCCTGGCATCACTGGCAAGCATGGGCGGAGGTGTACGAGACCCGCTTCGCCGTCCCGGCCGTGGCCCCGCTCTCGACCACCGCCTACTATGCGGAAGGCAAGTACACGTTCACCCCGCAATGGTTCGGCGCGCTGCGCTGGAATCAGCAGCTGTTTTCCTCGCTGCCGAATGGCCAGGGCGGAACGGACCGGTGGGGCCGGAACGTCTGGCGGATCGACGCCGGACCCGGCTACCGTTTCACCCCCCACAGCCAGCTCAAACTCCAGTACAGCCTGCAGCGCGAAGACGCGGACTCCCGTCGTTTCGGCGACTTGGTCGCGCTGCAGTTCACGGTCAGGTTTTGAGCGGGAGTCGAGCGGGCGCTTCGGGCCCGACCGCACCCGCGGGCGGCCGGGGCGGGCCGCCGCCGCGGTAACAGTCTCGTTACCGTAAGCGGCTTTCGGGCGGAGGATTCTGCGGGAACGATGGCCGCAAACGAACACCCGGCCCTCCAACTCCCTCCACTTCTGCGTCCCGTTGCTCGCGGCGCTGCTGGTGCTGCGCTCGCCGGCCCCCAAGGCCCGCGCCGACGGCAGTCTGGCCTATAAATACGAGGACTATCGCGAAGCCGACGGGCGCATCGCCGTCCGGACGCAGAGCACCTCCGCCGAGCAGGACCTGGGCTTCGACACCCGCCTCAAGCTGACGGGCACCCTCGACGCCATCACCGGCGCCACGCCGACCGGGCAACCGGCGCCGGCCGGCAGCGGCCAGGTGGGGCTCACGCAGCTCCATGAGCGGCGGAAGGCTTGGAGCGGCGATCTTTCGCACCAGTTCGGACCGGTCAACCTGGACGCCGGTTTCGCCGAAAGTCGCGAGGGCGACTACGTTTCCCGCGGCTGGTCGGTCACCACGCTCACCGACTTGAACGACAAGAACACCACCGTCCGGGCCGGACTCGCGGGCACCGACGATCGGGTGGAGGTCTTTTTCGAGCCCGCCTGGCTGCCCAAGCACACCCGCGATGCCATCCTCGGGGTCACCCAGCTGCTCAATCCGCTCACGTTCGTCACCGTCAACCTGTCGGGCGGACAGGCGAACGGCTACCTCAGCGAGCAGCACAAGCAGGTCGAGAAAACGCTGCAGCTTTTCCCCGGGGTGTTCCTCCCGGAAGCCTTTGCGGAAAACCGGCCCGACCACCGCACGAAGGGGCTGGCCTACCTTTCCGCCAATCGCGCGCTGCCGAAATTGCACGCGGCCGTGGAGGGCAGCTACCGGTTCTATCACGACACCTATGGCGTCACGGCTGAGACGATTGAACTCGCCTGGTTCCAGCATCTGGGCCCGCGCCTGATCCTTCAGCCCTCGGTCCGCTACTTTCAACAGACCGCGGCAAGCTTCTATCACTACAATCTGGACGACACGGCCATCGTGCCCGTCCGCCTTCCGAACGGACAGGGTCAGCTCTATTCGTCGGACTTCCGTCTCTCGGCCCTGGATACGTGGTCCTACGGCCTCAAGGCCATTTGGACCGTCGCGGACTGGCTGCAGCTCGACCTCGCGTATGCCCGCTACGACATGCACGGGCGCGACGGCGTGACCCCCGCGAGCGCCTACGTGCGTGCCGGGATCACCACGGCGGGGATCAAACTCTTATGGTAACCCGAGAACCAACCTGGCCCCTGGCGCCCCGGCGGCCCTGCCCGATCCGCGGCCAGCTTCGGCGCTCGCTGGGCGCAATGGCCTGGCTGGGCGCGATCGCTGGCGCCGCCCTGACGCCTCCGGCCGCCGCGCAGATCCGGCCCGGCGACTCGTTCCCCTCCCTCGCGCTGACGGCCGCACCCGGTCCCCTTCCCGCCACCAACGGACAGGTGGCCGTGATCGATTTCTGGGCGTCCTGGTGCGCGCCCTGCAAAGCGTCCTTCCCTTTCTATGCGGCGCTGTCCCGCGAGTACGCGGAGCGGGGCGTGACGCTGGTCGCGGTCAGCGTCGACGAGGATCCCGCCGCCTACGCGGCCTTCGTGGCGAAGTTTCATCCTCCCTTCGCGACCCTGCGGGACACCGCGCACCGGCTGGTCGAGGCCGTGCAGGTGCCCACCATGCCCACCTGCTTCCTGGTCGATCGCCGCGGTCGGGTCCGCTTCATGCATGGCGGTTTCCATGGCGCGGCCACCGAACGCGAACTGCGCGCCGAACTTGCGACCCTGCTCGCCGAAACCCC
>Ga0116226_10006309_pt1 | contig 10652 bp, 6 predicted proteins | sample S1TSphfallax_FD_89692 | JGI IMG/M metagenome (GOLD analysis project Ga0116226, IMG submission 89692) | Host-associated microbial communities from peat moss isolated from Minnesota, USA - S1T2_Fa - Sphagnum fallax MG | ecosystem: Host-associated > Plants > Peat moss > Unclassified | place: USA...
CCGACATCCACGCCCGCCGTCGGGTCCTCGGCGATGAGCAGCCGCCGCCCGGTCGCGAGCCAGCGGCCGACGACCACCTTCTGCTGGTTGCCGCCCGAAAGCCCCTCGATGGCGAGGTCAGGGTCGTTCGGCTGCAACCCCACGGAGGCGCCGAGCGCCCGCGCCTGCACCGCCTCCGCGCGCGGCGACAAGGGTTGGAACAGGCCACGACCGCAGGCGCCGGGGTTGAGGAAGGCGTTCTCGCGAATGCTGAGGCTGGGCGCGATGGATTCCTCGGCCCGGTCCCGCGCCATCAGGCCGATGCCGGCGGCGAGCGCGGTGCGCTCCGAGGCGAGGTTCGGAGCTTTGCCATCGAGGGTGACGCGGCCCTTATGCGGCAGGGTGCCGAACAGCGCCCGACCCACCTCCTCCTGCCCTGCCCCGCGCAGACCAATCAGGCCGAGCAACTCGCCCTGGCGCAGCTCGAAATCTACCGGGCCGGCATTCGGCGTCGTCAGCCCTTGCACGGTCAAGCGCACCGGACCCGGCCGCAGCGGCGCCTTCTGGAATAGATCGAGATTGGAACGGCCGACGATGAGCGCCACCAGCGCCTCCGGCGTTGTCTCCGCCACCGGCTTCTCGCCGACCTTGGCGCCGTCCCGCATCACCACCACGCGGTCGGCGATGCGGAAGATCTCGTCGAGACGATGGGAGACGTAGATCATGCCGACACCCCGCGCCTTGAGGCGGCGGATGGCGGTGAAAAGCCGCTCCACCTCGTTGGCGGGCAGGCTCGCGGTGGGTTCGTCCAGCACCAGGAAGTCGCACTCCACCACGAGAGCACGCGCGATGGCGACGAGCGACTTCTCGGTGCGGCTGAGGCTCTGGACGCGCGCGGTGGGGTCGATGTCACAGCCGATCAGCGCCAAGGCATCGGCCGCGCGCTTTTCCGTGCGCCGCCAGTCGATGGCGCCGAGCAGGCTCGGCCGGGCGGCGAAGCCCTCGGCGAGGCTCATATTCTCGGCGACCGTCATCCACTCGATGAGGCCGAGATCCTGGTGGATGAAGGCGACACGATGCGCCGCGCCCGCCGCCTGCACGCGATGACGGTAGACGGTGCCGCCGATCGACACCGTACCCTCGTCGGCGCGCACGATGCCCCCCAGCACCTTGATTAGGGTCGACTTGCCGGCGCCGTTTTCGCCCAGGAGCGCGACGACATCTCCCCGCGCGACATCGAAGCTCACGCCCTTCAGCGCACGCGTGCCGCCGAATGATTTGACGACGTTGTCAAATCGAAGATTGCCCTCCCCGGCCATTATCTTGTCCTCCTTATAACTCGGAAGTTTTTGCTTCATTTTGCCAAAAGAAGCGCTCGTTCTTTCTTGAGAAAAAGAACCAAAAATCGTTCATCCGTCAGAGGCTGGAGGTGATGCCTCCATCGACATAGAGAATATGACCGTTGATGAAGCTCGACGCGTCGGACGCGAGGAAGATGGCCGCCCCGCCGAGTTCCTCCACCTCGCCCCAGCGGCCCGTGGGCGTGCGTCCGGCGAGCCAGCCGGAGAACGCGGCATCCTCGACGAGGGCCTTGTTGAGTTCGGTGCGGAAATAGCCAGGCCCCAGGCCGTTGACCTGCAACCCGTGCTTTCCCCAGTCGATAGCCATGCCCTTGGTGAGCATCTTCACCGCGCCTTTGGTGGCGCTATAGGGCGCGATCCCGGGGCGGCCGAGTTCGCTCTGGACCGAGCAGATGTTGATGATCTTCCCATGGCCGCGCGGGATCATGTGGCGGGCGACGGCCTGCCCCACGAAGAAGACGCTGTCGAGGTTGACGGCCGTGATACGGTGCCACGCCTCGAGCGGGAAATCCTGCAGTGGCGTGCGGTGCTGCATGCCGGCGTTGTTGAACAGGATCTCGATCGGGCCGATGTCACGCTCGACGGCGGCGACGCCGGCAGTGACGGCTTCGGGGTCCGTCACGTCGAAAGCGGCGATGTGGGCAGTGACGCCATGGTCATCGGCAAAGGCTTTCCGGGCGCGAACGAGACTTTCGGTGTCGCGGCCGTTGAGCACGATGGTGGCCCCGGCTGCCGCCAGAGCCTGCGCGATCGCGAAGCCAATGCCTTTGCTGGATCCGGTGACGAGCGCGATGCGACCGGTGAGATCGAACAGCTTCAAGCGTTTCCCCAATGCCGTGCGGCTTGGCCCGTCTATCGCAGGCTCGGAGCGATGTTAGCGATAACGGCGCCAGTGTCAAGCGAGCGGAACGCTCCGGGTTTCCTCGTATGTCACCCGGAAGACCTCGGTCAGGCGGAAACAGCTTGCGAGAGCAATTTCCTGAGGTCGTTCGAGAGGAACGGCTTCGCGAGCACCGGCCTGTTCCGGTACGCCTCGTCGAGGCCCGCCGCGCCGTAGCCGGTCGCGAAAGCGAAGGGAATGGCACGCTTGATCAGGATGTCCGCCACCGGGAACGAGCGGTGGCCGTCGAGATTAACGTCGAGGATCGCGACATCAATGTCAGCGCGCTCAGCGGCTTCCAGAGCCTCCGGAAGACGCATCGCCAGTTCCACCACCTCATGACCAAGTGCCACGAGCATGTCCTCGATCATGAAGGCGATCGTCATCTCATCCTCGACCACCAGGATCCGCAAGGCTACCGACTACTCCCCGACCACGACCGCCATCGGCGCATCAATGACGCAACGTACGCCCTCCGCATCGAAGTGAAGCGATACCTTTCCTCCCAACTCGCCTGCAAGTCCCCTCTCGATCAGCCTGGATCCAAAACCGCGACGGGCCGGCGCCGTCACCTCCGGTCCTCCCCTTTCCCGCCATTCAAGATGCAGAAGGTCATCGTTGACCGACCAATCTACCGTAACGATGCCGTGATCATTGGACCAGGCGCCGTGTTTCACGGCGTTGGTCGCGAGTTCATGCATCGCCATGGCGAGGGATAACGCCGTCTTGGGAGAGATACGAAGGTCGCTGCCGCGCACCAGGCACCGGCCGCTGTCTTGCTGGTGCGGCCGCACGGCCTGCTCAATCGCCGAAAGGAGTGAAGCCCCCGCCCATCTCTCCCCGGTCAGAAGGTCATTGGCCTGTGCGAGAGCCTGTAGCCTTGCCGCAAACTCTTCCTGTGCCTGTTCAAGGTTCGTCGCCTGGCGAAAGGTGCGCATCGCGATCGCCTGAACCATGGCGAGCGTATTCTTCACGCGATGATTGAGCTCATTGACGACAAGTCTGAGGTGTTCGGTGGTGCGAACGCGCTCCGTGATGTCGGACGCGGCGCCGAACCATTCGACGAGCGTGCCGTTTTCATCCGTGACCGGCACAGCGCGGGAGGAGACCCATCCGATCGATCCGTCTGCTCGCCTCACCTTGTGTTCTTTCTGGAAAAGCCTTTGCCCGGCGATGGCTTCGTCGATGGCTGCCTGCGTACTGGCCCGGTCTTCGGGAAGAAGGTAATCCTCCATCCAGGCGATGCTTGGCGCCTCCGTGTCGGCGATGAGGTCGCGGCCGTCCAGCTGGCGCATTTCTCTCCAGTCGGGACTGAGACTATAGATAATGTCCGAGGATGCTATCGTGAGAGCGCGAAAACGACGTTCGCTTTCCAGAACACGCCGCTGGGCGAGAACCTTCGCGGTGGTTTCCACCACAATGGCGATGACGCCGGCCGGTTTCCCCGTCTCATCCAGGACCGGGGAATAGTCGAGATCCATCCAGACGGGTTCGAGCCTGCCATGGCGCTCAAGAGCAAGCTCCTGGTCACGGAAGGCCAGGGTTTGTCCGGCCAAGCCCACGCGCATGACGTTGTCATTGAAATCCGCGATTTCACTCCATCCCTCGCGGACTTTCGAGCCGAGAAGTCGCGGGTGCCGCTGACCGGCAAACACCGAATACGCGTCATTGTAGATCATGACGCCATCCTCGCCCCAGAGCAGAACAATCGGCACCGGGGAGAGCAGAAGCATCTCCGTGACGGTCTTGAGGCTTTGTGGCCAGTCTTCCAGCGGTCCGACCGGCGTCGCGGACCAATCATGGTCGCGGATCAATTGCCCCAACTGCCCGCCGACATTCGGAAACATCGTGACTCTCAGCCCCTCAAAAGCCCCTGCAGTCCGGGAGAGGCAAGACTATGCCTAGAGCTCTTTTCAGAGGCAATAAGCGGTTTGGATGCCGCACGACGCAGCCGTACATCGCATTATGGCACACTTTCCGCGCCTTCCGGGAACGGACGTGAAAGGAATACCGTCACGGCACGCCGATGATATCGCGAATGCGGGAAGCCAGCATCTCCACGGTGAAGGGCTTGCTCAGCAGGTGCATGCCCGGCTCCAGATGACCATGACTGATCACCGCATTCTCGGCATAGCCCGTGATGAACAGAACCTTGAGGTCAGGCCGCGTCACGCGGGCCGCATCCGCCATCTGCCGGCCGTTCATCCCGCCCGGCAGCCCAACATCCGTCACCAGCAGGTCGATGCGCACATCCGACTGCATGATGCGCAATCCGCTCGCACTGTCCGACGCCTCGATCGCGTGATAGCCGAACTCCTCAAGCACGTCGGCCACCAGCATCCGCACCGTCGACTCGTCATCGACAATGAGCACGGTCTCGCCCTGCTCGGCACGAAGCGGCGGCGTGGCGGTATCCGTGCCCGCCACATCCTCGGCCGACCCGTAGTGGCGCGGCAGGTAGATGCACACCATCGTCCCCTGCCCGAGTTCCGAGTAAATCCGCACCTGCCCGCCCGACTGCTGCGCGAAGCCGTAGATCATGGAGAGTCCGAGCCCCGTCCCCTGCCCGATCGGCTTCGTCGTGAAGAAGGGATCGAAGGCGCGGCGGATCACCTCCTCCGACATGCCTGTACCATTGTCGCTGACGCAGAGCGAGACGAACTGCCCGGGCGCCAGATCGCGCAGCCTCGCCGCGCGATCGTCCAGCCACTTGTTCGCCGTCTCGATGATCAGCCGCCCGCCGACCGGCATGGCATCCCGCGCATTGATGCAGAGGTTGAGCAGCGCGTTCTCCAGCTGGTTGGGATCGACGAGCGTGTTCCACACACCCATCGCGCCCACGATCTCGACCTTGATTGAGGGGCCCATCGTGCGGCGGATCAGCTCCTCCATGCCGCCCACCAGCCGGTTCACGTTTGTCGGTTTCGGATCGAGGGACTGGCGGCGGGAAAAGGCCAGCAGCCGATGCGTCAGCGCCGCCGCCCGGCGGCTCGCACCCTGTGCGGCGCTGATGTAGCGGCCGAGATCGTTCAGCCGCCCCTGCTGCAGACGGGTCTCCAGCAATTCCAGGCTGCCGGTAATCCCGGTCAGCAGATTGTTGAAGTCATGGGCGAGCCCCCCCGTCAACTGCCCGACCGCCTCCATCTTCTGCGACTGGCGCAGCTGCTCCTCGGTCTCCATGAGCGTCCGGGTACGGGCGGCGATCCGCTCCTCGAGCGTGTCGTTCAGCTCCCGGAGCGCCTGCTCGGCACGCCGGCGCTCGGTCACCTCGACCTGCCCCTCCTGGAACAGGCGGGCATTATCGATGGCGATGGCCGCCTGCCCAGCGAGGCCCACGACCAGCCGTTCCGCGCGTTCGCCGAACCGCCCCGGCTCCGGATGGCCGAAGAGGAGGGCGCCGAGGCGTTCGCCGGACCGAGAGACGACCGCCACGGCGAGGTAGCTGCGCACCGCCACATGGCCGGGCGGCATGCCGCCATGGCTTCCGTAGCGCGGGTCGCGGAGGACATCGTCGCTGCGCACGACGGCCTCCGCCTTGAAGGTGGGTGCGAAGAGGGCCGTCGGGCGCGGCAACCCCAAGCGGGTGAATGCCTCCATCGGCGCGCCGACCAGGGAGACGAGACGCCAGACGTCGCTCTCGCCGGCGGCGCGGCGCTGCCGCTCGAAATAGGAGCCGTAGACGGCGCCGGTCAGCACGGCCGCCGCTTCCACGAAGGTCTGGATCAAGCGTCCATGGTCGAGTTCCGCGACCAGTGCGCTGCCAATGCGGTTCAGGGTTTCGAGCGCACGCGTCTCCTCGCGCAGGAACTGCTCGGCTTGGGCGCGGGAGACGGCATCCCAGATGCGGGCGGCCACGTCCTCGGCCAGCGAAATGTCATAGGACGACCAGCGGCGCGGCATGCGGTGATTGAGGTAGAGGACAGCCCGCAGGCGTCCCTCGCGGATCAGCGGCACCGCCAGGATGGCCCGGATTTCGGCGGGCGCCAGCGCGCTGCCATCCATGTCCGGCGCTTCCTGCACATCGTCGAAAACGGAGGTCTGGCCGGCTCGCAGCCGCCGGATGTTGGCCGGACCGAAGGCCGCCGTCGGGAACTCGCCCTGCAGAGCCGGCACATCCTCGGAGTAGTCGCTGTCCAGCACGGCGGTCTCGCCATCCTCGCTGATCGTGGCGTAGCCGACACGGTTCACGCCAAGGTGGGTGCCGATGGTCTGGACAGAAGCCGCCACCACCGCCCGAGGGTCATCCAGCGTGCGCAGGCGGTCGCTGAGCCCGAGCAGAAAGCCGGCGCGCCGTTCACTGAGCACGCGGGCGGTGGTTTCATTCCCCTGGTTGAGGACGCCGGCGACCGCGCCGTTCTCATCACGGATCGCGGTCAGGCTGTAGTTCCAGTAGGTCTCCTCGGTCAGGCCCCCACGCCGCATCAGCAACTGCTGGTCGAAGGTGGAGAAGCCGATCCCAGTCTCCTGCACCTCGATGAAATGGGGACCAACGACGTCCCAGATATCATCCCAGACCTCGCGGGCGGCCCGGCCGAGCGCCCAGGGATGCTTGTCGGCCGGCACCGGCGCCCAGGCGTCGTTGTAAAGAAGACGAAGCTCCGGCCCCCAGTAGATCGCGGTCGGCAGGCTGGAACCGAGGCAGATCGACAGGGCGCCGCGCAGCGGAAACGGCCAGCTGCCCGGCGGCCCGAAGGGAGACGCTGCCCAGTCGTGGGCGCGGATGCGCGCGCCCATCTCGCCCCCGCCGGCGAGAAAGCTCAACACGTCATTGTGAGGATCAGAGGTCACTGGCCGATCCAAAGCCGCAGGTTGTCAGCGCAGGTCGTCATCGTCAGGGAGCGACACTTCGTTCAGCCATGCGGCTCCTCGGTTCGGACTCTGCAACGAAATCAGTCCGCGAAACGGCCGGATTGCGCTAGGGGGCCGACGCGGAGGGCTCCGCGTCAGTGATCGTTCCGGCAGGACCGCCCTTCGCCGGTTGCCGATCCCGTGTCAAGCCGGTGCGGCTGACATCATCGTGTAGCGATGAGGACCAGGGATAGCTCTTGCCCGGCCGGGCAGGCGGGACCCGACGCCACCTGGAGAGCGGCCTTGCCGGCGCGGTTCTTCATCGGACCGCCACGCCGTCTGCGGTATGAACGCCGCAACCCAGCGTGATCCTCCATAGATGGTCGACCGACCTGCTTCCACCCCGCGTTTACATGCGCGCCTGCGTTGCCTTGAGGTGCGGTGCGATCAGGCTGAGATCGGCGGGCCCAAGGCGGCCCGCGGCGGTATTCGCCTGATGCCAGTAGGGGTAGAGCAGCGGCTGCAGGCTCACCGCATCAAGCCGCCCGGTCTCTTCGGGCGTCAGGCTCAGCGTCGCGGCGCGCAGGTTCGTGGTCAGCTGTGCCTCGGTCCGCGCACCGATGACAAGCGAGGTGATGCCCGGCCTGCCGAGCAGCCAGGCCAGCGCCACCTCGGCGGCGGAGATGCCCCGCGCCTCAGCGATCTCCACCAGCACCTCGATGGTGTCGTAGAGCTTGGTCTCGTCGTGGACCGGCGGTTCGCCCCAGTTCTCGAAGTGGCGCGTCCCTTCCGGGGGCGCCTTGCCACGGCGATACTTGCCGGAGAGCAGGCCGCCCGCCAGCGGACTCCAGACGAGAATGCCGAGGCCCTGGTCGAGCGCGACCGGAACCAGCTCGTATTCCGCGTCCCGCGCCTGCAGGGAGTAGTAGATCTGCTGACTGACCAGCGGCACGAAGCCGTTCGCGCGGGCCGTCTCCATCGCCTTCATCAGATGCCAGCCGGAGAAGTTCGACGCGCCGATGTAGCGCACCTTGCCCGAGCGGACGAGGGTATCCAGCGCCTCCATGGTCTCCTCGAGCGGCGTCTGACCGTCCCATTCGTGCAGCTGGTAGAGATCGATGTGGTCGACCCGCAGACGGCGGAGGCTCGCCTCGCATTCCGCAATGAGGTGGTGGCGGGACAGCCCCTGGTCGTTCACGCCGTCACCCATCGGGAAGCGCGCCTTGGTGGCGACAAGGAGGCGGTTGCGGCGACCCTCCAAGGCTTCGCCGAGGATCTCCTCGGAGCGGCCCCGGGAGTAGACATTGGCGGTGTCGACGATGTTGACCCCGGCGTCGAGGCAGATGTCGAGCTGGCGCTGAGCGCCGGCGACATCGGTCGAGCCGGTCTTGGCAAAGAAGGTCTCCCCGCCGAAGGTCATGGTGCCAAAGGTGAGAACCGAAATCTTCAGGCCGGAGCGGCCGAGGAGCCGATATTCCACTTTTTTTCTCCTTGGAACCTGTCGTTATGGTTCGCGTGACAGACCTCAGAGAAATATGTCCTTTTGGATTGCGCTACCAGATCCCCGGCGGCCCGGCGCCTGATGCTTGGCCTGAACGGGCCAAGCTGGGCATGGCGCCCGCGCTGAGTGTCCGGCCCGCGACGCGCCAGACCGATCCTGCGGCGTGATCGCGCAAGCCCCCCTCACCGTGCCAAGCGACCGGCCGCTTCGGGTCGTGGGCGACGTGCACGGCGACGCGAGCGCGTTCGCCTATGCCGCCGATACGGACCGCTTCTTGGTGCAGCTGGGCGATCTCGTCGACTATGGGCCTGACAGCGCCGGTGCGCTGCGGATCATGTTCCGCCTGATCGATCGCGGCCAGGGGCTCTTCCTGCTCGGCAACCACGATCTCAAGCTCGCGCGGCTGCTGCTGGGGCAGAATGTGCGGATGAATGCGCAACTCGTCGCGACCATGCAGCAGCTGGACGAGCCCTTGCGCGCGCGCGTGGTCGCGGAGGCCGAGCGCGCGCCGCTTTGGGTGCGCAGCGGCCACCGGCTTTTCGTCCATGCGGGCTTCCACACGGATATGCTGCAAGGCCCGGCGCCACCGGCGCTGATCGGCCGAGCGCTCGGCATCAGCGCGCGGGCCCTGTTTGGCGAGCCGACCGGACATGTGCAGGACGATGGGTTTCCGGAGCGCAGCCTCCGCTGGGTCAATCGCATCCCGCCAGGGATGACGGTTTATGTGGGGCACGACCGGCGGAGCCAGGACGGCAGGCCGCTGGAGCAGCGCGCCCGCAGCGGCGGCCGCGCGATCTTCGTGGACACCGGGGCTGGCAAGGGCGGCCACCTGTCCTGGATCGATTTGCCGGCGCTGACCGCGTGAGGCCCCGCTACGTGTGGTGTCGAAATGGCAAGGTCGCTGTGCTACGACTTGGAGAAGGGTAGAGCGGCAATCCCGCCCTACCACCTCCGAGTTGGGGCTACCGGGCAGTCCGCGGCTTTCGAACGCGCCTGTCCAGGCGGAGCGAAAATCGTAGTTTCGCCCGCCAACCCTACCCCCGGAGCATCGCCTTGATGCAGAGCACCATGGTTCAGCCTCCGAAATGTGTCCGGCGTGATTGCCGGAGACATCGGCTTTCCAGCAGAATTGTTATTATTTCATAACGAGAACTACTTGTTCGAGGCTGCCGACATGCGGCGCCGCGCCTGGAAAGCCGCCACGAGGCGGGCCGCCTCCTCTTCGCTCGGCGGTTTGACCGCAGGCTTCGCCGCCGGCCGCCCCCTGGCTGCGGATGCGCTACCCTTCCGGGCGGATGGCTTCGGACGCTGAGGCACGACACCCTCCATCAGATCCTCGGGAATCTCGGTCACGAACCGGGAGGGCTTGCTCTCCCATTTGGCACGCCGCCGCACCCAGCTCAGCCGCAGCGTATGCCGCGCCCGCGTCAGGCCGACGTAGAACAGCCGCCTCTCCTCGGGCAGCGAGCCCTCGGTCTCGGCCCGCCGGCTCGGAAACACCCCCTCCTCCAGCCCGGCCATGAAGACATGGTCGAACTCCAGCCCCTTGGCGCGGTGCAGCGTCATCAGCTGGATGCTGTCCGGCCCCTCGGGCTCGGCATCCAGCACGCCCAAGGCCGCGGCCTCGGCGAATTCGGCGACCGTTCCGGCCCGATCGGCTCGGGCGAGCAGCGTCGACCACGCCCGCCGCACCGCCGCCGCCTGGCCGAGGGCGTCGGCGAGGCCGCTTTCGGCCGCCGCCAAGCGCAGCGCCTCGGAGGGTTTGGTGCCCCGGCTGTCGATCTGGTCCGCGATACGCCGCGCCTTGTCCAGCACCGCCTCGAAGCCACGCCGCTCGGCGGCATCCAGCGGCGCGTCCTGCACGCTGGCGGCAAGGGCCTCGCCGACATCGCTCGCATGCTGGCGCAGACGGGCGAAGGCCTGGCCGCCGATGGCGCCGCGCGGCATCGCACAGGTGCGGCGAAAGGCATCATCCGCCGCCGGATCCCATTGCTCGCCGTCACGCCCCACCGGATGCCGGCTGAGCGCCAGACGCAGCCAGGCGATGACGCCGAGCACCTCGCGCGGCGCCTCCGCCTCGCGCTCGCTGACCAGTTGCACGGCGAGCCCGGCCTCCCGCAGCGCTTCCAGGATCGGCTCGGCG
>Ga0116226_10006310_pt1 | contig 10651 bp, 10 predicted proteins | sample S1TSphfallax_FD_89692 | JGI IMG/M metagenome (GOLD analysis project Ga0116226, IMG submission 89692) | Host-associated microbial communities from peat moss isolated from Minnesota, USA - S1T2_Fa - Sphagnum fallax MG | ecosystem: Host-associated > Plants > Peat moss > Unclassified | place: USA...
GCTCGATCAGCACCATTGAGAAGCAAGGACGCTTGATGTTAGTCGGGGATGGGCGCCGGAGTCGCATTCTGACGGCGATCGTGGCGGCGATCAGTGTCGCCGGATGCCGCGGCAGTCATTCGGGCGCTTCGGTCGCAGCCTCGCCGCAGATGGCCGCCACGGCTGCGATTGAGTCGTTCCACCGTGAGCTGGACGCGGGCGATTACGACTCGATCTGGTCCCAAGCCGACGAGGGGTTCCGCCGGACCGTACCGCGCGACCAATACCTCGCTTATATGACCCGCCTGCACCGGGCACTCGGCGAAGTGGTGCGCAGCGATACCGAGCATGCCGGCTCCGTGGCTCATGCCGCAACGTCGACAGTCCTCATTGCACAGAACACGCGCTTCGTACGTGCCTCAGGACTCGAGACCTTCACCTTTCAAATCACCCCTCGCGGAGCTGTATTGCTCGGCTACAACGTACAATCGAGCGTTCTAGACCAGTAACTGATCGAGCGTGATAGGGAGTTCGCGCAGACGTCGTCCGGTCGCGTGATAGATCGCGTTGCCGATCGCGGCCGGGGAACCGGTAATACCGATCTCACCCGCGCCCTTGGCACCGAGCGGACTCACGAACTCATCCTTCTCCGGGATCAGCTCAATCGCGATCTCCGGTATATCCGCGTTCACCGGTACGTGATATTCGGAAAGATTGCTGTTCACGTAGCGCGCGTAGCGCTCGTCCAAAAGACTTTTCTCCTCGAGCGCCATCCCGATTCCCCACACGATGCCGCCCTGCAGCTGATTGCGTAGAGTCTTGGCGTTCAGCACCTTTCCGAGCGCAAACGCCGCGTTCCAACGAGCGACGCGTACCGTGCCCAAGTCCGCATCGACCCGCACTTCACAGAAATGGGCGCCGAAGGCGTACATGCTGTACTGACCGGAGCCGCCCTTCGCAGCCTGTTCCGTACCCTGCGGCGCGCCGCCGCCACCGCCGCGCTCGCGGCCGGGCTCGGCGAAGGCTTCCTGTTCCACCACGCGTTTGCCGTACCGGCCAAAGATCTCGACGTAACTCATGCGGCGCGCTGGAGCCTGCCTTGCGCTTGCGACGCCATCGCGCGTTTCGATGTCGCTCGCTTTGAGGTTGAAGAGCGGCGATCCTTCGTCCGCCAGCGCCATCGCCAGTACCCGCCCCCGCAATGCGCGGCAGGCCATCAGCACCGCGGATCCGGCGCTGGTCGCAGAGCAGGACCCTCCCGAAGTGGGCGCATCGGGAAAACGGGTGTCAGCGATCTCTACCCGCACCTTCGAGATCGGGACGCCGACGGTATCGGCCGCGACCTGGGCGAGAATCGTGTAGGTACCTGTGCCGAGGTCCTGGGTCCCGCAGAGCACTCGAACGCTGCCGTCAGAGTACATTTGGGCTTTCGCGCCTGCCGGGCGAAAATTCGCCGGATACGCGGCGGTCGCCATCCCGTAGCCGACGAGCCAGCGACCGTCGCGCATCGAACGCGGCGCGGCACTGCGCTGCGACCAGCCGAAGCTTTGTGCGGCAGCGGCGTAACACTCGCGCAATGACTTGCTCGACCAGGGGTGGCCGGTCTTTTCGTCGCTCTGCGCATAGTTGCGCAGGCGCAGCTCGAGGGGATCCAGCCGAAGCCTTACGGCAAGCTCATCCATCGCGGTTTCATGCGCAAAATTTCCAGTCGATTCACCCGGGGCCCGCTGATAGGTGGGCGAGCCGAGATTGAGACGCACCAAGTGCTGGGTGACCTCGACATTGGCGCACGAGTAGAGCATCGAGGGCGTGTTCCCGGTCGGCTCCAGGAAATCATCGAGCTCGGAGGTATGATTGAACGCCTGGTGGCGAATGGCCGCGAGCTTGCCACTCGCATCGCTGCCCAGCGTCTCAGCTTGGCGGGTCTCGGGACGATGACCCACCGTGAAGAACATCTGTCGCCGCGGCAATTCGAGACGCACGGGCCGGTTCACCACTCGCGCCGCGAGCGCAGCGAGTGGCGTGTGCGGCCAAGACTGTCCTTTGCAACCAAAGCCTCCGCCGACGAAGGGATCCACCACGCGCACGTTCTCCGGCGCGAGTCCGAACTGTTCCGCGAGGTTCTGCGCCGTGTTGCTCACCCCCTGCGTGGCGTCGTAGGCGAGAAGATCCTCGCCGTTCCAGATGGCGACGGTGGCGTGGGGCTCCATGGGATTGTGGTGGTAGGTGGGCGTACGGTAGACCGCGTCCACCCGTGTGCTCGCCGCAGCGAGGCCGCTTTGTACGTCGCCGCGCTTCGAACTCGGCGGAGCGTTACCGGTATTCGGCTCGAAGCCGCGCGCGAGTTCGCGCTCCATGTTGGCGCTGGGCGCGAGCATGTCGTACTCGGCGTGGACGAGTTCGGCGGCGTACTGTGCTTGCTCGTGGGTCTCGGCGACGACCACGGCGATGATCTGGCCGCTGTAGCGGATTTCCCGATCCAGCAAGGGCGAACTGTCGCCCGCAGGCGGGACGCTGGGACGGGGCATACGCGGCATGTTGGCGGCCGTGATAACCGCGAGTACGCCGGGTGCACGCTCCGCGAAGGTGGTCACGAGACTCCGTACCCGACCCCTGGCGATGCTCGCCGCGACGAGCGTTGCAAAGCTGAGATTCGGCGCGCGGAATTCGGCGGCGTAGCGCGCCGACCCCGTCACCTTCAGGCGACCGTCGATCCGATCCAGAGGCTGACCGACGTAGGTAGGTGAATCTGTCATAGCGCGCTCCAGGCGATCACAGCGCGGGCAGTTCTTGAAAGGCGCGCACCAGGGTGCGACGCGTGAGCTCGACCTTGAAGCCGTTGTGTGCGAACCCGCGCGCGCCCTGAAGGGCCGAGTCGGCGGCAGCCTCGAAACTTGCGCTATCCGGCGCTCGTCCGACCAACAGCCGCTCCGCTTCGAAGGCGCGCCAGGGCTTGTGCGCGACGCCTCCCAAGGCAATTCGCGCCGCGGAAATGTGGCCGCCCGACGTTTCCAGCACCACGGCCGCGCTGCTCAGTGCAAAGGCGTACTGCGCACGGTCCCGCACCTTCAGATAGTGCGAGCGGCGCGCCGGACCCGACGCGGGAAGGTCAACGGCGGTAATGAGTTCGCCGGCCGCGAGTTGGGTTTCGATCTGCGGCGTCTTTCCCGGCAGCCGATAAAAATCCGTCACCGGGATGGAGCGCGGCCCATCGCGCCCCTCGATGCGAACCACCGCGTCGAGGGCGGCCAGCGCGACCGCCATGTCGCTCGGATGGACGGCGATGCAGGCATCGCTCTGGCCGAGAATCGCATGGATGCGATTCTGCCCCGCAATGGCGGGACAACCGCTGTTGGGTTGGCGCTTGTTGCACGGAAACGCCGTGTCGTAAAAATAGTAGCAGCGAGTTCGTTGCAGCAGATTGCCGCCGGTGGTTGCCATGTTCCGAAGCTGGGGGCTCGCCCCCGAGAGCAGCGCTTCGGCGAGCACGGGATAGTCGCGCGCGATGCGCGAATCCGCGGCAAGATCGCTGTTGCGTACCAGAGCGCCGATGCGAAGCCCGCCGTCCGGGCGAGGCTCGATGCTCGCGAGGGGAAGTCGGGTGACGTCCACGAGTTGCGACGGCGATTCCACGCCGTACTTCATGAGATCGACGAGATTGCTGCCACCGGCCAGGAAACTCCCCCCGTCATGGCCAGCCACCGCCTGCAACGCTTCGGCGACACTGGTCGGCCGTAGGTAGACGAAGGGTCTCATGCGCGCGCCTCCGCCATGTGATCACGCGCTTCCTCGACCGCCTCGCAGATCCCGTTGTAGGCCCCGCAGCGGCAGAGGTTGCCGCTCATCCAGACGCGAATCTCGTCGCGATCATGAGCGTGGCCGTCGCGGATGCAGGCTACCGCCGAAAGAATCTGCCCCGGCGTGCAGTAGCCGCATTGAAAACCATCGTGCCGGATGAATGCTGCCTGCACCGGGTGCAAGTCAACTCCGTTCGCGAGACCCTCGATGGTCGTGATGCGCTCCCCCACCGCTTGCGCCGCGAGCGTCAGACAGGAATTCACGGTCCGATCATTGAGCATCACCGTACAAGCGCCGCACTGGCCATGGTCGCAACCCTTCTTCGTCCCCGTGAGGCCGATACGCTCGCGGAGCGCGTCGAGCACGGTGGTACGTGGGTCGCTCCCCACGGGGTAGTCCTGTCCATTCACATTCAGAATCAGCCCGCCCGACGCGTCGGGGAGCCGAGGTTGGTTCGCGGGTGCGGCTGCCTGAGCGCGGGCGGCAAGCGGAAGGCTACCTAGCACGCCGAGCGCGAGCGTCGTAATCAGAAACCCACGCCGGGTGACCCCGGTACGATCCGCACACGCGTGAAGCGCCGTCTCCAGACCAAGGAGCGCCTGAGGCGAGCCGGATGGTCCGCGATGCGACCAGAGCACCACCCCGCGCTCGTCGATGAGAACCATCGCTCGCGCCTCGCGCAGACCGAGCCGCCCCAGCCATTCGGGCTTCTCCAGCGGCGCTGCCCCGGCGGCGAGAGCCCCGCGCAGACCCGAGCGTTGCAGCAGGTGCTCGAACTGCGCGAGATCTTCGGCTCGGGCGGGGTCCCAGACGGCATCGTCGAGCGCGAGCAGCAGCGGACCGCCGCGAAAATCGCTGAGGCAGCGGTTCAGCCCGCTCTCATCCACCCAGGTGAAATCGGCGAGACGGGTTCCAGCGGCCAGAAACTGGCCCGCGGATTCTGCCGGTGGCATGTGCTTCACGACTCCCTGACAGGTGGGCAGGAGCGGAAGCCCAGCAAATTGTCTGCCCGCCGGCGGGCGCGCGCCGGCTATGCTCGATCTCATGAATGACTATGCGGATCTGATGCAGTCGCTCGGACTCACCCTGCCTACACCGACGTATATTTTTGGTGTGCTGCTATTCAGCTTCATCGGGATGGGCGTATTTGCGTATGGTCGCAAGCGCCAGCATCAGCCGGTCAAATGGATCGGCCTCGCGCTCATGCTCTACGCTTACGTGACGCCCACGACCTGGGCTCTCTACCTCGTCGGTGGCGCCCTGTGTGTGGCGCTGCTCTTCTTCCGCCGCTGAGTCTCTGTTAGAGCCTCATGGCCGCGAGCGCAGTCACGCCCGCGCCGGCGACGAGCTCGTCCTGAGGCGCGAGCACGCCGGACACGCCGATCCCGCCGACGAATTCCCCCGAATGTTCGAGCGGCAGCCCACCCTGGAGCGGCAGCGAGTCGAGCGCCAGGAGTACGGGATTAGCCCGCGCGCGCTGCTCCATCGCCAGGGTCGGCATGCGCGAGAGCGCCGCCGTACGCGCCTTGCGTATGGCGACATCGAGGGTCGTGATACGGGCGTCGAGACGCTCGAGATGCATCAGGTGACCGCCGTCATCGACGATGGCGATGGTGACCGCCCAGCCGTTCTTCTCGGCCTCGGTGCGGCAGGCCGCGGCGATGACGCGCACATCGGCGGCGGTCAGTGCCAGCTTATGACGCATCGCGTCAGGCCGGCGGATGCATACGGAAAACGCGCTTCAGATACGCCTCGCGCTGCGCGGCGCGCTCGGCCTCGACGGCGGGCGGTGCGCGATACGCTTCAATCGCAGCGCGGGTGACCGATCCCTGTTGGTCGAGCAGTCGCTCCACCGTGTCGTGGCGCTCACGCAGGACCGCCACCTCGGTCGAAAGCTCGATCAGAAAGGTCATCACCTGATCGATCGCGGGATCGTCGAAAAAATGCGGTCGTTTTCCCCGGGTCGTCACCGGCAGCTTGACCACGGGGGTCGGCTTGGATTCGCTCACAGTGTTCTCCTCGAGTTCCCGCCGACACTCGTCCAGCGGCTGAATTCCGAGCCTATTATGATCTCCGCCTCACATGACTGCACTACGCTGCGCAGGGCCGCGGGGCGCGGGCCGCAGGCGGCTCTCGCGACTCAGCCCAGATCCCGTACGAAGCGATTCGCGCGATCGACGAGGATGATGCGCGGCTCGATCGGCTGCTCCACGAGCTCGAAGCCCATGACGATGATCTGCTCGCCCGCTTTGATGATGTGCGCCGCGGCCCCGTTCATGCAGATCACGCCGCTGCCGCGCTCGCCCGCGATCACGTAGGTCTCGAGGCGCGCCCCGCTGGTGTTGCTCACCACCAGTACCTTCTCGCCGCTCCAGAGTCCGACGCGATCCGCCAAATCCATGTCGAGCGTAATGCTGCCCACATAGGAGAGATTGGCATCCGTAACGGTGGCGTTATGGATCTTGGAGCGCAATACCCAGCGCATGGCGTACTTCTCGAGGTCAGCTACGACTTGGGGTCAGTTACAGCGCCAGAACATCGACCCGCAGTCCCGCGGGACTCGTGATCTCAGCCATATGACCGCTGCCGAGGATCGAGCGCACCGTACCGAGATCGCGAATGCCGAACGCCCGGCCACGCTCGAGAATCGGCTTCAGATCGGGAACGATATACGTGATGCTCAACATGCCGCGCGCCGGCGGTTGGGTGCGCGGATAGAGATTCTTGCCCGACGCCTTCTGGTACTGCACGAACTCGAGCCGGCCGAACGGGCTCGACTTGGCACCGAGAATCGTGATGTCGAGACTAGCGCCGGGAGGCAGACCAATCGTCTTCTCGACCTCGGGACCGCCGAACGTGTTGTGCGAGAGATCCTCGAGCTGGAACACCTGACGGAAGAAAGCCGTCTCGCGCGCGTTATCGCCGGTGACGAGCACGATCTGCGCGGCGGCACCATAACCCTTCGGGCTCACCGGCTGCTTCACGCCCTCTTCCTCGAGGAACACGAGGTTCATGCCGTCGGCCGCGGGCAGATGGACCTCGTGCACGATCGCACCCGCCTCGGTCTCGAGCCGTCCAGGCTTCGAGCGAAATTCAAAGCCTGCCGCCATGAGCTCCGCGTAGCGCGCCGGCAGGTCGTGGGCATCGATATCGATACTCTTCGGCACGAGATCCGTGCTCGCCGCCTCGGCTCGGACCGCAGGGCCCGGCGTCTTGAACTGCACCAGGTGGATTCCGCCGTCCGGCATACCGGGAGTGCGCAGCAGCGCTTCCTCCACGATCCCGTCGGGCTCGAGTCCCCAGACAGCGGCGAGCTGCGGATCACTCCCACTGAGACGCGTCTCGACCTCGAGGCCGAGGCGGCCGACCCAAAAATCGATCGCCGCGTCGAGGTCGGTGACGCTGACGACGACATAGGCGACGGCCTTCGACGACGCTCCCGGAATACCGCGTGACAGAGCTGGACCACCCGACATGACGACTCCCCCGGACCGCGCGTCGCTCGGCGGCGCTCCGTAGGCGGGAACCCACAGAAGGAGCGTGGCCGCAACCTGCGACCAGCGACGAACACGCAGACTCATCCGGGCATACTACCATCCGGCCGCTGACTCGGAATGGACAGGATGGACAACGACTTCTATCGACGAACTTTCCTCGTGGCGACCATCATCCTGGTCGGCTACACCCTGGGACAGGTGCTCACCCCGCTGTGGGGACCACTAGGCTGGGCCGCGTTTCTCGCGTTCCTGTTCAACCCCGTGCATCGCCGACTGACGCTGCGCCTGAAGGGCCGCGCCGCCACCTCGGCGGGCATCCTCACCGGCCTCACACCGATCTTCGTGATGGCGCCGCTCGCCGGGCTCGGAATCGTTTTCGCAGAACAGGTCTCCTCGCTCGTCGATCACCTGCAGCACGCGAACCTGCAGTTCGACACGAGCGGCTGGGAGGGCGACCTCAAGCAGTATCCCTGGTTCGCATCCATAGACGGCTGGGTCCACGAAAACCTCGCGGTCACCGCCCAGGAGATCCGAGGCTGGGCGGTCGATGGCGTGCAGACGGTGCTGCGCGATGCAGCGACCGGCAGCGGCCGGTTCGTGCTCGGCGCGGTGGGTACGGTGTTCGGGTTTTTCATCATGCTGTTTCTGCTGTACTTCTTCTTCCGCGACGGTGCCCGGATGTTCGAACACCTGGTGCGCCTCGTGCCGATGGACACGCAGCGCCGTCGCAAGCTCGTCGACGACCTCGCGAGCGTGGCGCGCGCGGTGGTCAACGGCACCCTGCTGGTCGCGCTCTTCCAGGGATTCATGCTCGGGGTGATCTTCTGGATCGCCGGCTTTCCCGCGCCCGTGGTGTTCGCCGTGCTCGCGGGCATCGTGTCGCTGCTGCCGGCGGCGGGCACGCCGATCTTCTGGGGGCCCGGCGTGATCTATCTCATCGTGGTGCAGCGCTTCGGCATGGCGATTTTCATGGGCGTCTGGGGGTGTGGCATCGTCTGGGCGGACAACATGCTGCGGCCGATGCTGATCGCGCGGCGGGCGCCCATCTCCGAACTTGCAGTGTTCATTGGCGTCATCGGCGGCATCACCGCGTTCGGACCGATCGGCCTCGTCGCGGGTCCGGTATTCCTGTCGCTCGTCGTCGAACTGTTGAAGGTCGCCGATCTCAGCTTCGGGCACCGCGACTGAATCATCGCGGCCCAGTAGAATGCGCGCCGCTCCCTGCCCCCCGCCCCGAAGCCCGCCCCGAAGCCCGCCGGAAGACACCGTGGACCTGACCGCTCTCCTCGATCCGCTGAACGATGCGCAACGCGAAGCCGTCACCGCACCGGTGGGACCCGCACTCGTACTCGCGGGCGCGGGCAGCGGAAAAACCCGCGTGCTCACGCATCGCGTGGCGTGGCTGATTCAGGCCGAGGGCGCTTCGCCTTATAGCGTGCTGGCCGTCACGTTCACCAACAAGGCCGCCGGCGAGATGCGCGCGCGCATCGAGCAGCTGCTCGGCGTACCGGGCTCCTCGCTGTGGATCGGCACGTTTCACGGCATCGCTCACCGGCTGCTGCGCATCCACTGGCGCGAGGCAAAGCTCGTGCAGAGCTTCCAGATCCTCGATTCCGAGGATCAGCTGCGGCTCATCAAGAAACTGGTGAAATCGCAAGACCTCGACGATACCCGCTGGATTCCCCGCGAGATTTCCTGGTTCATCAACCACAATAAGGATGAGGGGCTGCGGCCCGCGGTCATGAAAGACGGCGGGGACCCCACCCGACGCCAGATGATCAAGCTATACGCCGACTACGAGGACGCCTGCGCGCGCTCGGGGGTGGTGGATTTCGCGGAGCTGCTGCTGCGCGCGTTCGAGCTCTGGCGCGATCATCCGGAACTCCTCGCCCACTATCGCCAGCGCTTCCGGCACGTGCTGGTGGATGAGTTCCAGGACACCAACGCGATCCAATACGGGTGGATGAAACTGCTCGCGGGGAGCGAGGGCAACCCGTTCGTGGTCGGCGACGACGATCAGTCTATCTATCGCTGGCGCGGCGCGCGGGTCGAGAACCTGCACCAGTTCCGTCGTGACTTCCCCAAGGCAGTCCTGTGCCGCCTGGAGCAGAACTACCGCTCGACGGGGAACATCCTCGCGGCGGCGAATGCGCTCATCACTCACAATGGCGGTCGGCTCGGCAAGAATCTCTGGACGAGCGGCGAGAGTGGTGACCGCATCCACATCTACGCCGGCTTCAACGAGCGCGATGAGGCCGAGTTCGTGCTGCAGCGGATCAAGGACTGGAGCGCGCGCGGCGGCGCACGCCGTGAGATCGCGATCCTCTACCGCTCGAACGCACAGTCACGGGTGTTCGAAGAGGTGTTCCTCTCGGCGCGCATTCCCTACAAGGTCTATGGAGGCCTGCGCTTCTTCGAGCGCGCCGAGATCAAGGACGCGCTCGCTTACCTGCGGCTGATTGCGAATCGTCGCGACGATGCCTCGTTCGAGCGGGTGGTGAATCTGCCGACCCGGGGGATCGGCGCGCGGAGTCTCGATTTGCTGCGCGAGCGGGCAAAGGCGGAGGGCAGCTCGCTATGGGACGCCGCCGGCGCGTGCCTCGGCGAGACTCTGGGGCCGAAAGCGTCGGCCGCAGTGCAGGCCTTCCTGCAACTGATCGAACGCCTCGCGCGCGAAATCGCCTCGCTGCCTCTGCACGATCAGGTGGATCACGTGCTGGCGGGGAGCGGGCTCATCGAGCACTACAAGAAGGACAAGGCGGAACGGGGCGAAGCCCGGGTCGAGAACTTACTCGAGCTCGTGAGTGCCGCACGCGGCTTCGAGCCCGAAGAGACGGGCGGCAGCGAGGCACCGCTACCCCCGCTCGAGTCGTTCCTCGCGCATGCCGTGCTCGAGTCCGGCGAGGGTCAGGCCGAGGCCTGGGAGGACTGCGTGCAGATGATGACGCTGCACACCGCGAAGGGCCTCGAGTTCCCACTCGTGTTCCTCTGCGGTCTGGAGGATGGCCTCTTCCCGCACCAGCGCTCGCTCACCGACCTCGACGGTCTCGAGGAGGAGCGCCGACTCTGCTACGTCGGCATGACGCGCGCGATGCGCCAGCTCTATCTCACCTACGCGGAACAGCGTCGCCTGCATGGCCAGGACAGCTACGGCCAACCCTCGCGGTTCATCGCCGAACTGCCCGAGGATCTGGTCGAGGAAGTACGGCCGCGGGTACAGGTCTCGCGCGCCGTCGCGCCGGGACGGTTCCACAAGCCCGTCGAGGAACCGGCGGCGCCCGGCATGCGGCTCGGGGCCCGGGTGCGGCACGGCAAGTTTGGCGAGGGCGTGGTGCTCAACGTCGAGGGCAATGGCGCGCACGCGCGGGTGCAGGTGA
>Ga0116226_10006311_pt1 | contig 10650 bp, 16 predicted proteins | sample S1TSphfallax_FD_89692 | JGI IMG/M metagenome (GOLD analysis project Ga0116226, IMG submission 89692) | Host-associated microbial communities from peat moss isolated from Minnesota, USA - S1T2_Fa - Sphagnum fallax MG | ecosystem: Host-associated > Plants > Peat moss > Unclassified | place: USA...
ATCCACACTTCATTCCAGGACTCTGATAAATCCAATCAATTCTGCAGCACATGTGTATGGTCATGGCATGGTTCCTAATAGATTGAGATTATGTCACAGTGCTTGTGGTTGTGGTTTTGGTATAAGGATCCCCATTCTGTCTCCTTGCATATGTTTGCATCTGGAACTTCCAAAGGACTGATACATGGAAATTGGTGTAAATCTATGCCAGAACTGGTGCAGAAAGTGGAGGTCTTTGGTACACAAACATTCACAACCTAGAAGCATGTTCAGGGGCCAGTTTGCAAAAAGGAAAACTATATTATGTGCTTCTTAGGTTTTTTCTTTTTCTTTCCCCCCTCCTTACAGGCAACAGGATGGCAATTGGAGGAAGCTGTACAGTTGTTTTTTGTTGAGACTCATGAGGGTGGTGGCTCAAAGGCACCCATTTCTGCTCCTGTCTCACAGCTGCCTGAACCTTCCATTGGACCAGTACCTTGCCTACCACCTGCATCTCCTGGTAACCCAGAACCAACAGACAGGTTCTTACATATCAAGCCCAGTCTGTTAAGTTAGTAATGCAGGGTGTTTAGAGAGTTTCCACAAGGCTGGTCCACATTGGCAACTCCTTTTCTAGCGTGCATGAATTGGTTCCTGTTGTTGTTGTGTTTGTCAATTGTTGATAATTTGCTTCTACTGTTAGGGTCTGTGGAATATTTGCCATGTTGAAAGAACCCATGATGTGTTGACAGAAGGAACATTGCAGCATGAGTTTGCTTCTTGTAAAATATTTGTTGTTTGCAGCTGATTGGCAAGATGTGTTCTGCAGCCCAAAAGATTTGGCTGGAGAGGATTATGTTCGCCCACCATTGCCTGTGAAAAGGGAGGCTCTCTATGAAGACATATTCCACTACAGGTAATTCTTACTGGATTTTGTGTGAAACAGCAGGAGTGTACCTTCGCTCATTTCTCTTGATGAAGTTCACCTTCATATGGTTCGGGGCTTTGAGTTGATGGAGTTTACAGTGGTTGTTAATGAGGGTGAAACCTGTGAGATACATGTGTCTGATAAGATTTGGATACTTTTTGCTTCAGGAGGATGTGGAGTATAGTCTCTCAATTTGTGACATTGATCTTGTTTGGCATTGCAAGGTCTTGTAATTATGGCAAGTTCAACAAAAATGAGGAGAGCTCAGTTGCTTGACTTGTTAAGTTTATTGGTTGAACAGGGCACATCGAATGACACCACCACCAAATCAACCAACCTCTGTGGATGCATTTCGCAATTTTGAGGATGAGGCCAATCAGCGTCCTGGATGGGGTCCAGGTGAGGCGAGCAGCCAAGCTAGCCCAGTTGGTGTAATGGCAGGCTCTCGAGATTCTCTAGCAGCCCTGTATCGACCACCATTTGTGCTCATGTTTCAGGGTACTTTTGAGCAGGTAATGGCTTTGTGGTTTTGACACTTCACTGCTACTGGCCAAATCTCAGATGCAGAAATTACACAGTTGAAATGTTATTGCATCTTTGCTTTGAATTGTGCCAGTCTGTCCATGAAATGGACCATTCACCAAGTACCAAGCCAGCAAGTTCAAGCTTATGTGCATGATAGTTTCTGTGCAGAGCTTTCTTGAATGCTGCATCCTATTTAATGTAGGATGGGGATGTTGTCTAGGCATGTATTTGACAAGCTTAGGATGACAATCTTCCTGTACTCTGTTAAAATGTGGAACAAACATCACTCAAACTTTGCTGAGTGTCAAATTGTAGATTTTATATATTCAGTGTGCTGGCAAGGAATGATAAATTGGTTCAGTGTGTTATCACACATTAAGACAATTTATGTTTCTGAGCCTGGTCAGTCTGAATTGCAGGCAAAATCAGAGGCTGCAAGACAAGGGAAGTGGTTGCTTGTGAACCTTCAGTCAACCCGCGAGTTCTCAAGTTACATGGTAAGCATGGATCCTGTTTTGACTTAACTATTGGATATGCAGAAGCTAGCTGGGACCATTAGTATGTTCCTACATTATGGTCCTGTCCGGTGGTTAATATGCTGAAGACGACACATGCAGGGCTCTGTAAGGTGATTTCAGTGGGGAATATTTGGGATTTGTTTGTCTCTATACCCAATATGCATTTTATACCTCATGTAGATTCACTAGGAGAAATGGTCCAAATAGTTGCTATTTGTAGCTCCAAACTATTCTTCAGAGCTTAAACAGCAAGCTTGATTTGTCTGCTGAAGAAAAAGGGTTGCTCTTTTCTTTTTCAAATCAAACCAGAGGTTTACTCAACAAAGAAAGATTTCTACTTTTGGAATCTCCAACTTATTGTTTCAGAGGCTTCTTAATCAGAAGTGGGGAGCTTTTCAAAGTTCATCCTTATAAGTTCTTCCTTTCTTTTCTCTGTTTTATTTCTCATTCTTTTTTGGGTTTTCCCTTCTCTTTCCCTTTTCTGTTTTTCTTTCTCTTTGTTTATAGTTTTGTGCGGTTCTCTCTTTTTGGGGTCTTTTGGTCTTCTCTTCTCTTTTAGGTTTTGTTAAGCCAGCTGACATCATGGCTGAGTTTTCTTATTACTGCTGTCTTCTGACCATAACTCAGTAACTCGATTAATGTTTGATGTTAACCTCCACCCATTGCTGGGACTGGATGAAGTCAGTGGGCATATTATGGTAGGTGGTCAATTTCATACATGTTGCAGTTGCTGTTGAAGCCCTGAATTTGTGCAATACCATTTCTGTTATTCAAACTGCTCATGAATTGTTTTTGAGCTCTTGTTTTCTCTTTTCTTCAGGGTTAGGTTTCCTTTTTTTAATGCTTGCTGATTGGTTGCTTTATGTTGTCAGAAGTATCTATAACCTTGTTATTGAGTCATGTCTCAATGCTTTTCATGTTGACTTAAGAATAAAAAATTATTGAGAAATTCTCAATACTCATGAAGAAATGTTTCTATATGTGGAAGAGTGCATTGGTTACACTTCTCAGGTAATTTAGTTGTGAGATATGACATCAAAGGCACCCAAAAGTGGCTGCTGGGTTCATGTGCGTCCTTTGTTTTATTTGAGAGAGTCATAATGGGGGTGGGTGTGGGAGCTTGATATTCAGACCTGTGTGTGGGCTGTAGTTAAATCGTGATACGTGGGCACATGAAGCAGTTAAGGATACTGTTGGCACATCATTTGTGTTCTGGCAGGTCAGCTCCATGTATTGCCCAGCCTCTGCTCCCCATGTTTTACCCCTTGTTTCAAGACTTGTCCTTAGTGGATTTCCTTAGCCCAGAGGTTTGTATAGGAGGTCATTGCTTTGTTCTTGTGCTGTGAATCTTGTAGCTTGCTCTAGTTTTGTTTGGATCACTTAAATTTCTGGATGTGTGTGTGTAGCAGACAGTTTCAGATCATTTTAAACTTGTGAATATACATTATATTGATTGCAGTCAACTGTTATAGTTGGTTTGCAAGTAGTTTGTCAAGTGCAGTGCATCTGGTAAGTCCCTTTATGTATGCTTACTGGCACATCTTTGTAGCAGGTGTATGATGACACAGAAGAAGGCAGAAAGGTGTGCACTTACTACAAACTAATTTTGATGCCCACAACACTGGTGCTTGACCCTCTCACAGGGCAGAAAATGAGAGCCTGGGAAGGCATGATCAGTGCTGAGCGCTTTTTGGAGGTAGGTTCCTGTTATCCACCCAGCAATCTCATCATGACAATTATTGATGCCAAATTAATTGTCACATGCCATCAGCTGCAGGCATATGTTGTCTTTGTCATTGCCCACCAAAGATGTTGCACAGGCTGTGCAGGCTGTTCATCCTTGCAAATATATGACACAATCCTAAGAATTTTCATTATGTTCCAATTCAGGATTTGGTGCCATACATGGACAGGGGTCCAATGGATAGGCAACCAATTGGTGTTCCTCCACAAAAACGTCCTCGAGAGTCAACTCCAAATGTTATGGATTCCTCTAGAGGTGGGAATTTTCAGTACCCTCTGGATGACAATAACTAGAATGAATGGATGTACACACAAAGAAGTTGCGACTGCAGTGTGAAGGTTGATGTATGGCTTGTTAGCTCTTACTACTTTCCATAACTATTGCAGATGTGAGTCGAGTGGATGTGGATGAAGATGATGAACTGCAGCGTGCATTGGCTGCTTCTTTGGAAGATTCAACTGCACAAGTACCTGATGCAGGCAATCTGGAGTCAACAACACAGTTTGTAGAGCCAGAGCCTGCCAAAGAAGAGTTGCCAAATGCTGTTGCTGGGGAAGCTTCAAAACCCATTACTTACCCTGAGTTGCCCGAGGAGCCTGTTCTCAGTAACCCTTCCATTTGCAGGGTGGGCATACGGTTTCCTGATGGGAGGAGGGGACAACGAAAGTTTTCAAAGACTGACCCAATCAAGGTAGAATTCTTTCTAACTGCTGTGTCTTGGACAACATTTGCAGAGCACTTTGGAAGTGAGTGGAAGAGCTCTGTCTCATTTAGCAACTTCTCTTCACTTCTCATACTGTTTCTCAGGCACCCAGAGTCTCCGAAGACTGGGTTCTGTGTTCATTTGTTATTGCAGTCTTGGTTTTGATTAGTGAATCAGCCTGTAATCATAATCAATGAGGTCTATAAGTCTTACAATTCTTTTTGGAAAAACATCCTGATCAACCAAGGTTTGTGGTTTCGCAGTTACTGTGGTCCTACTGCAGTTCTCAAGTTCCAGAAGCTGCCAATGGACGGAAGTTCCACTTGAATCAGACCATACCAGGAGCAACACTCACTTTAGATTACAGTTCAGAAGCAAACATGTTAGAAGCTGGGGTTGCCAATTCCATGCTTTCCATGACTTGGGATTGATGTCTTTAACTAGTTTGTGTCACCTGTGGCTGCCACACCAATTTTCAAAAGCTCTTCATATTGCTCAATTGTTGCCACTTTGTAAAAAAAAGTGTTCCAAGAACAGTCCATTATCCTCAGTTGGTAGTTGTGGTGGTTGTACACAGTGATGATGTGGATGCCTGATCACATTGTCATGTGCATCAGGCTCACCCGATAGCTCATGGTATCATGTTTCATGATCATTCAAAGTTTGCCTGTAATGTCTGCACGTTTATTAAAACATTGCGGCTCAAATCTACACCAACCTGCAGACATACCTGTTCAATTCACTTTACTTCTGCCATACTGTTGCTGTTCTTCAAGCTGCTTTTTGCTCTTTCTTTTGTTATCTTTTCCTCTATTCTATAGGTTTTCGTTTCCTCTCCAGTGACATGTTGTCAGATCTGAAGTTTCTATACATTATATTCAGGTGGAGACATTTCTGGTACTTATCAAGACATTGGATTATGCACATATTGGATGTCCCAAGAAAGACAAGGTGAGAATTTGCCACTGCTGGGAATGCTTTTATGCTTTCATATTCCGTAGAGATAATTGAGAGACATATTTCTGCATGCTGTAAGGATTCAATGCCACATTTTCACTTAGGTCTTACACCTGGTTCTTAAAAGAGGGGGTCTGCCAATCACAGTACAGAGTTCATGAATGGGGAGTTAGGTTGCATTTGGTTATGAGAGGTTTTTGATTGATATTGTGGCAGTGATGTGGTTCTTGTTTCTTAGCTGCATGTTGCTTGATGTAGTGACATGTTGCATTGAGCAAGAAAGTGCAGAAGGGTGAAGAGAGACTGCTTCCCTGCACAACCATGAGCTGCACCTCTGCTGTTGGGTGCTGCTTGAGGCTCTTGCATAAGGATTTCACAAGACAACAGGTTACTAAGAACTTAGAGCCTCAGCAGTTGGCAAGTGTCAAGCTGGAAGCAATTAGAATTGTCCAAACAAATCTGTGATCATTGTCTTATTTTCATATTCCCCTGAGAAAAAAGAAACATTGGAGTTTGGTGAAGAAGAATCTGGTATTCTATCTCACTGAGAAAAAAACCATTAGAGTTTGGAGTTTGATGAAGAAGCATAGGATGCTTGCAGGGAAAGCTTCACTTCTTTCCATTTGAGAAATACCCCATCATAGTTTAATGAAGAAGCATCTGTTGCTGACAAAGAAAGAGTCAGAGCTTCCTCTGAGAGAGAGAGAGAGAGAGAAGAGGCCTTCAAACCCTCTTCCACTTAAAGACACAATCCTAGTCTCTCTAAGAGACAGACTAGGCATTACAATGCTAAAGTCTCTTCTTCGTGGATGAATGCGTCTCGAAGGCAATGAAGGCACTTTTTCCTCATCCAATCACCACAGTGAAAATTTAGATTATGAGATATAATTCATTTCCTTGTGGATGAGAAAAATGTTGATTGGGAAATGCAAGAAGGAAGGTCGGTAAAGATTGACCGCGATGGTTGGTGAGGAAATCGATCGCAGCCGTTCATTTTTCCCGGATGCGGGATCAGGGTTAGGGCTTGAATACGGAAGGCGATCTCAGCCGTTCGATCTCACACCAGCATACGCAACTAGGATTAGGGTTTCGTTTTCCCAGACACGTAAGTAGGATAAGACGATCTCAGCCTTTCGTTAGCCAGAATGGTAGTTAGGGTTAGGGCTTGGATGTGGAAAATCGATTTCAGCCGTTCGTTCGCCAGATTGAGAATTAGGGTTAGAAGTTGGCCAAACGCGGCTCTGCCAAGCAGCGAGAAACGAGTGGGGTTTTGCGATCACGAGCGCCTTTCTGGAATTGTTTCTGCACTGATTGTCGTCATTTACATTCGGCACATCTGGAAGCTTTTGCAATCTATCGGCGCAGCTTGTTACCAGTTACGCGTTCGCGATGAGGGCTAAGGTATCCATACACATTTCGGTTTCCTTTCTTTGTGGTTGTTATGATCTGCGTTTGTGCACCGTGGGGACATGTGTATGTGTATTGGTTTGTTTTCCGTTTGCATGGCTTCCGATTTTAGTTAATGCTCTTTTCTTTTGCTCGTCTTTTGCTATTAGTGGGTTTGCACGATTTGTGCCTATCAGATGGAATCCTACTGTATGGTCTGCTATCTGGTAGGCATGTCACGCTGCAGCCTCGCGGAGTACACACTGAGCCTCATGGGGTTGTGCGGGGTTCGGTGGGTTTCCAATGGTTGTGTGTCTTGATCTAAATGGGTCTTGATATAGATGGCATCTGTTGAATAGTTTTAAGAATGTGCATCCGTTGCGATTGGTTGTCCCTCTTACCTCCGTCTTGTAGTCTGGTTTCCGCTTCTCTTTAGAGGAAGGTTTCCTCTTGTCTAATTGGTTGCTGGTTTTGTTTTGGTCAGATCTGAAATATCCATTTCCTTTTTCTAGGATCATTTTCTCTATTCTTTTCAGGTTATTCGGAAGGATTAAGAAAGTTCCCATTGCCTATGAAGTTTATGTCATGTTAAGCTTCTGTGTTCCTAGAAGCAGTTCATGCCTTTGTGGGAATCAAACAGATGGGAATCGTGGATGTCTTCAACCCTACTCACTGACTTCTCTTCTAATTGAGAAAGACCAGATGTGACACAATTGAAGGAAAATCTAATGACATTTCATTTTGTCCGTTGGAATTTTTGTAGTGGAAGAAGAAACGCATGAGGAGGTTGAAGCGGAAGCGCAGGAAAATGAGGCAGAGATCCAAATAGGCAGTGCACCGAATGTAATCTGGAGGCTGATATCTGAAGGCTCTGTTCTAGTTCTTCTTGATGAACTTGTGAGAAGAATTGATGGTGAAGCAGTTTTGTGGCAGGCCAAGGGTCTCAACACCCACCCAGCCAAGATTGGCAGTCTAGCCTTAGTTTCTAGACAGTTCTGACTGTAGAAAACAATGCTCCAACACTACTAAGATCTGTTTCAAAGGAAAGACATTTGAAGCAAGGATTCTTTACTAGGAGCTTGTGCAACTAGAAGCTAACTGGAGGCATTGATGGTAAGCTGTTTGTTGCTTATCTTGCTGAGGTTCAGAGTTTGATGTGAAATTTGTGAGCCAGTCTGTTTTTCACAAGGAATCAAAGTTGATGTTTTAATGGACTTCCTTTATTGCCTCGATGAGAATAATGTGGCATGTCTAAACCTCTCACTGATGTCCTTGTGTGGTCTCCTGATTTGCTGCAAGACATGGCAGCTTCTTAACTAGATTTCTTCTACTTGTCATTTCCAACTGTGGGTTTTGAAGATTAGAAAAATATTTACTTGTGTGCAACAAATGGATAGCAGTATTCTGAATCTCTCAATATTGTTGTTCTAGCACATTGTAGCTGTAATTACAAGGAAATTTCCAACTCCTGTGTACATAGAGGTTACCCTTTTATATGTGAACAGATTGTGACAAGCAGATACAATCTGGAATTTCTTTATTGATGTACCTCGTATTGTGGGAGATTGTAAGGCACATTGTGGATGATTCCTTCATCAATGTGCCTTCTATTTGACTACATTGAAAACATTGTCCAGCTCTCATTTGTGCTGCCTGCAATCTTTGTAGCACCACCTATAACACCACTAAATATTGTCTGATCTGCTTATAGAATGTGAAGCACCTGACAATGAAACTGGCTTGGGGCAGAGTAACTTACATGTTTGTATAAAGAAAGGACCATTGCTGAACCAAATGTCTCCAAAATCACTCAACCTCAATCTGAAATCTGTCACAATTCAGGTGAAAGTTATTCTTCCTAGAAGTTGGCTGACTAGTATAATCCACTACTTTGAACCAAGAAGAAAACAGATGAGATCCTAATGAAGATAGAAATAGGGATGTAAGTTAACATATTTTACACTGCCTCAGAAACCAACCTAAAAGTAGGTGAGGTCAAAACAAAGATACAAATAGAGAGAGAAAATGCAAGAATTGAAAATAAAATCAGAGTATTAGCGTGTGGAAATTGTGTGCAGCCATTTCCTTTCTCCCTTAGCTTCTTCATCAGCTGCTGTGAAGTGGTGCACCCAGAGAAACAGTACATCTGCTTACTAAGTAACCAGAAACAAATTCCTCAGGATTAGGACCAAACATGACTGTCGCTGTGGTGCACTTCAAGATTTGCCAATGTTTAAAACATGAGGCATACATTTGAAAATGGTCATCTCTTAACTTTGTAGAAGTTGGACCATCAAAGAAAAGAAAGTGGAGGATTCCCTTCAACCTGTCCTCTGTAAAAGTTGAAGACACTTTTGTTTTGTTAAAATATACTACAGTAGCTGAACTAGACCCTAAATGCCAATGATTGGTTACTCTGATATTCTTATGATATATGGAAACCAAATGAACTAAACAAATTACATATTGATACCATGCCATGGTACAAAGGGATCATGGAGATTTCTCACCCAAGGGAGATGTGAGCAAACAGGGAAGCCAGACCTACATACAAAACAATAAGCCATTACCTGTGTGCTCTCCTACTTGATTCTTGTTTTATTCAAACACAGCCAAAACACCGGGTCAGTGGCCAATGGTATCCATTGCCACTCGCACCAAGTGCACGACTGTTTCAATATCTCCAAACCCACCCAGTTCGCCCACCTTCTTGACTGCAAGCATACCCTTTTGGTCGCATGTAGCCTCTGCTTTGGCTGTCACAGTTGCAGCCTTTTGCCATGCCTCAAGCAAGTTACTCATGTCACTTGCCTGCAACCACAATCACCCACACCACAATGAATCTCTCTACCTACCCTGCATCAACACTATGGGGTCAAAGGAGATGAAGAATTTCTAATGCCTTCAACACTAGGTACAGTACTCTACACTGAGGACAGGGCAGTGGGACTCAAAACTACTTTTCCTGTATGTATACTTTGGACCTGATCACAAAAAAAGGCTACCAAGTGAATATGGGGTAAGAGTAGGCATACAAAATGAGGCCCCAAGATGCAAATGAGAAGGCTCACTAACAACATTTCCAACATTTCTCACAATTTCCAGGTTATGTAAATAAGATAGCAATGGTGCCTCCCTGTCTCTTAAGCAAATAAGAAGACCAGGAAACATGTACAAAGTGACACCGCGAAGAAAGAAAAAAGAGACAAAGAGCATACATCTTTCAAAACTCGAATAAAGCTGGAGCGGAGGTGGGAAGGGACCATGCTGTGAGAGCCGGGTGCCACAGCTCCTGGCATTGTCTGTGGTGAAGCCATGCCAATCCTGCCTACCTGTGTCACTGTGCCCTTGTCACTAGGCACTAATGACTGGTTATTGAGATTGTCAACATCTGAAGCTGATGAGGATGATGGTGACTCTCCTGCAAACCCCAGATATTGTTATCTTCTTTTACTCCTGACAATTCACAATCCACAAGTGAAACACAGAGAGAAAAAGAAACACACAATTCTCTTTGTGAGGATGTCACCTACCAATTCCAGTATCTCGAACCATTGGAAGTGAAGAACCAGGTTTATCAGCAGAGCGAGAAGGAAGAGGTGGACGGAGGAGAGGGCCATTAGATGTGACAGGAGGGGCAGATGCTTGCTGAGCAGCTGTGAGAAGCTCATTGCAATCACGAGCAAAGCACAGATTTTTACACAGCATCCTCCGGCCAAGTGCCACTGCTGCACATGTGTAGGCCAGTGCTGCAGCTGCCATGTCACTCCTACGCTCATATTGACCAGCACAGTATCTACACAAAGAATATAGACAAGCTCAGTCCTAATGCCCAGCATAGTTCATACAAGCTCCACAGGAGCCTTAACATGTGGATCTTTAGCACAGCCTCTTCCACCTTTCACTCAGG
>Ga0116226_10006312_pt1 | contig 10649 bp, 5 predicted proteins | sample S1TSphfallax_FD_89692 | JGI IMG/M metagenome (GOLD analysis project Ga0116226, IMG submission 89692) | Host-associated microbial communities from peat moss isolated from Minnesota, USA - S1T2_Fa - Sphagnum fallax MG | ecosystem: Host-associated > Plants > Peat moss > Unclassified | place: USA...
CGAGTCCATGCATGATCGCCTCGCCGAGATGACAGCCGGTCACGGACCGGACGTGATCATCGAAGCGATCGGGCTGCCTGAGACCTTTCGTGCAGCAGTCGAGGAAGTCGCGTTTACCGGCCGGGTTGTCTATATCGGCTATGCGAAGGAGCCGGTCGCGTATGAGACCCGCTTGTTCGTGCAGAAGGAGTTGGATATTCTCGGCTCGCGCAATGCCCTGCCTGCCGATTTTCACGCTGTGATTCAGATGCTCGAGCAGGGCCGGTTCCCGGTCGAAGATGCGGTCAGCGCGATCGTCAGTATGCAGGAAGCTCCCCAGTCAATCGCCGACTGGAGCAGCAACCCTTCTCGATTTTCGAAAATTATGGTCCGGCTCGACTAGCCAGGAAATGCGCAAGGGATCCGCTGATCGCGGGTCCTTTGCGCATCTCTCAAACCCTCCTCGAGCGGCGTCACTACGATTCTCAGTGACTGACGCTTGTCCAGTTATCGACCAGATTCTTGGCGTTCACGGTTCCGATCCCGGTCGCGAAGTCCCACCCCGTAGTCGCACTGTATGCGGGTACATAGCTGCTGTCAGATGCCGACAGGACACCGTTGGTTCCTGAAGGAAGGTAGCAGTTATGCGTGCCCGTGCAGTTCACCTCGACACTGCCCAGGCTCACGTCGTGAAAGGTGCAGGAAGCGCCGATGCCTTTGCCGTTCGTCGAGTTGCAAGAGCTGTTGCCGGAAGAACCGTACTCTGCCTTGGCCAGATTGTAGTAAGTAGTATCCGGATTGCCCCAGGCGGACTTGGTCTTTTGATTGACGAGCGATTGGATGGCCGCCATGATCGGGGCCGCAAACGATGTCCCGCCTGCGCCAGACCAGGTGCTGGGCGCGCCCGAGCACGGGGACCCTCCGTGTTTTGCATCGCTGAAACAGAAGATGTAATAGTGGCCCCACACTCCGTTTGCGGCAAATAAACTTACATCGGGAATGTCGCGCACATGATCCTGGGGATTGCCCAGGATCCCGCTCTGAAAACCCGGCTTGCTGTAACCCTTGCATGTGCCGGAGACAACGCCTGCGGTAGCAGCAGTGCCGGTCGCACAGCCGCTGGGACCACCGGAAGCCGAGCTCGTCGTCAGGTAACTCGCCTTGCCTGTGCCGGAGTTGCAAAAACCTGCGGCGCCATAGGTGACTGAGTAGCCTAACTTGCTCGCGATCAGCTGCGAGGCGCAGGAATCATTCCAGGGGATCTCCGGAATATAGCTCTGGGCGCTCGTATAGGCGCCGGCGTTCGCGGTATTCCAGTAACTGCTATTTTCCCCGGCGTAGGTATCGCCGAAGTCTGTTCCGCCGACCGCGACATTGTAGGGTGTGGTGGCGAATCCGGATACAGCGATCCCGTGCGTAGCCTTGGCCGCATCCGGATCAGAGCTGGCCGGGCCCTGGTCGCCCGCTGAAACAAAGATGGAGATGCCTTCAGCCGCCGCTGACTTATAAACGTTGTAATAGGCCAGGTTGGCGGTGGCCCCATTCTCTGCCTCCGACTCACCATAGGAGATCGAGATGATCTTAGGTGGATTCGGACTATTGATCATGTTATTGAGGGCGATCAGGCCACCGAAGGTGCTGCTCGTATCGGCGCAGGAAGCAAGTACGATCGCAGCGGACGGGGCGGCAGCCGAAGCCCACTCCGCGTCCAGAATTGCCTCGCCATCATCGGCCGTAACGCCGGGATTGGCGCAGTTGCCGGGATGCTCCTGCGTAAACGATCCGCTTGTATACGACGCGAGTCCGAAGACGGAGCGAAAGTTATTCCAGTCACCGGTGGAATAAACGTTCGTATCTTCGATGACCGCGATTGTCTGTCCCTGCCCCGAATATCCGGCCGCGAAGAGTGGCTTGAGATTGTATATAACCGCCAGATCTCCCGGTGCGACCGCTTGATAGGTACTGTTACCGTTCCCAATTGTGTAATTGGGCCGCACGGCTCCCGATTGCGTCGTCGCTGTGTCCGCGGTCGACTCCGAGCCGCTCCGCGTATCGAAGTGCACTGCGCGAATATCGTGATGAAATGGCCTTGGCTTGAAATCATTCAGGCTGACCACGCCGGCCACCGCATCTGCAAGCGATTCTGGAATGGAGGGATCGCTCATGTTGGCCACGTGGTACTGTCCATCTGCCTCCACAATGTGGATCGAGGTATGAAACGCATTCCCGGCTTGCTCCGCCGTGCCTGAGAAATCAATCAGCATGCCGTTCGCCGACACGGAATTGATTGTGAAGCCCTGATCTTCGAGCCACGATTTGATAGCCGCTATATCCTCCCCGGCGGGCCCAAACTGTTCGCCAAGTTCTTCAGCAGAAAGCCAACGGTGATAGTTCGAGGAGTGAACGTCGTTCAACTCCTCGATATAGTCGCTGAGGGCTGCCTCTCGCTCCGGGGACCGCTGCAACTGAAGCAGGATATGCTCCATCGGAAGAGTCGAGTCCGCAGCGCCGCGATCATTGGCCGCAACGCGCGCCGCCGGCCTTACATTGCCTTCAATCTTTACTACCCGGGAATTTTCGATGGGCCGAGAGATGAGCGAGCGAGCGGTATGCGAACCCTGAGCGCTGAGGATGGGAGAAAACGCGAGTACGGCGACACCAGTTACAGTTTGAACGAGACAAAGGCTCTTGCGAAGCGGCATACATGTCCTTCAAGGGAGAGCTAGACGTACACGCGAGGGCTGCTTTGCTCGCATCACATCAGCTACACGGAGTTATCGGACAAGTGCGAGAAACCTCGAATTGCGGATGACTCGAGTAGTGTCCTGATTTGAGCCATGGACCTTTCCGGAACTCGATAGGCTTGCAGAACCAATTGGGACAGGCGTGCCGTGCTTGTGCAGAGCACGCCTCTGATGAAGAGACACCGTGGTGCAATTGGGGGCAACTGCAAATGTGCGAGCCCGTGGCAATCCTTATGGCCTGGGTGTGGCATCATAGACTTATGGGAGCGGCGATGCCACCAGCGCAGTTGAATATACCGGCCCCAACAAGCACCCAGAAACCTCGTACAAATCTGCTCTGTTTCGCTCATCTGCGGTGGAATTTTGTGTATCAGCGGCCGCAGCACCTGATGAGCCGGGCCGCACTGCACGCCAACGTTTTTTATATTGAAGAACCACTCTTTGAGGACATAGCAGAGCCTGTTCTCCGAGTAGAACCGACGCCCTGCGGCGTAACGGTCATCACTCCCCTGCTGCCCTTCGCGACCACGAATGCATTTGCGTCGCAACGCGAGTTGCTGAAGCAGTGGCTCGATCGGCGCCGGCTTACTAACCTGGCGGCGTGGTACTACACGCCAATGGCGCTGCTCTTTTCTGACCATTTAGAGACGGAAGTAACTATTTACGATTGCATGGATCAACTGTCGGCCTTTCAGGGCGCGCCGCCTGAGTTGATCGAGCAGGAACGCCGGCTCTTTCGAGCCGCAGATGTTGTGTTTACGGGCGGAAGAAGCCTTTTTGAAGAGAAGCGCAGCGAACACGCAAACGTGCATCTGTTCCCGAGCAGCGTGGACAGGGCACACTTTGCCACTGGCCGCGAGGCTCAATTCGACCCAACGGATCAGGCTGCGATTGCTCATCCTCGCATCGGATTCTTCGGCGTTCTTGACGAACGCCTGGACCGGGAGTTGCTGCGCGAGGCTGCCGCGCGCGAGCCGGGCTGGCAGTTCGTAATGATCGGCCCAGTGGTGAAGATCCGCGAAGAAGACCTGCCGCGCGCAGCAAATATTCACTATCTCGGGCAGAAGAGTTACGCAGAGCTACCGCTGTATCTTGCTCACTGGGATGTGGCGATGCTGCCCTTCGCCCAGAATGCCTCGACTCGATTTATCAGCCCGACCAAAACGCCCGAATATCTTTCTGCCGGCAAACCCGTTGTCTCCACACCGATACACGACGTGGTTGAACCCTATGGCCGGCTGGGCCTGGTCAAAATCGCGGCCAATGCGGAGCAGTTCTGCGAAGCCGTCCGCGGGCTGCTGCAATCGAACTCCCCCGGCTGGTTGCCTGCTGTCGACGAGTTCTTACGGCTGACGTCGTGGGACGAGACGTTTCAGGGAATGTGGCAGCAAGTGATGAAACTGCAGAACAAACGGAACCTCATCCAATAAAAGCGGGAGACCAGCAATGTTTGATTTCTTAGTCGTAGGTGCGGGTTTCGCAGGGAGTGTGCTCGCCGAGCGGCTCGCGACCAAACTCTATGCGCGCGTACTGATCGTTGAAAAGCGTCCGCACATCGCAGGGAACGCATATGACTTTTATAACGACGACGGCATCCTGGTGCATAAGTATGGGCCGCACATCTTTCACACGAATTCGAAGAAGGTATTTGACTACTTGTCGCGCTTTACTGAGTGGCGTCCTTACGAACATCGTGTGCAAGCCAGTGTCGATGGTCAACTGGTGCCGATGCCGATTAACCTCGACACGCTCAACAAGCTGTACGGTCTGAATCTGAACTGCAGCCAGGTGGAAGGTTTTCTCGCTTCCATGGCCGAGCCGAAAGAGAAGATACTTACCTCGGAAGATGTAGTGGTGAATCGCATTGGGCGCGAACTCTATACAAAATTCTTTCGCAACTACACTCGCAAACAGTGGGACCTTGATCCGTCAGAGTTGGATGCTTCCGTAACGGCGCGCGTGCCGGTGAGGACAAATCGCGACGACCGCTACTTCACCGATCAGTACCAGGCTATGCCTCTGCACGGCTATACGCGCATGTTTGAGAAGATGCTGGACCACCCGAATATCAGCGTCATGCTCAATACAAAGTACGCGGACATAGAAGATGAGATCTCCTTTCGCGATCTGATCTTCACTGGCCCCGTCGATGAGTACTTTGATTACTGCTATGGAAAGCTGCCGTACCGGTCATTGCGCTTCGAGCACCAGACGCACAGTTGTAAGAACTATCAGCCCGCCGCAGTCGTGAATTACCCCAACGAACATGCCTATACGAGAGTCACCGAATTCAAATACCTGACCGGCCAGGAGCATGCCAAGACAAGCATTGTCTATGAGTATCCGGCGAGCGAGGGCGATCCTTATTACCCAATTCCTCAGCCGCAGAATGCCGAGCTTTACGCCAAATACAAATTACTTGGGGACGCGCTCCCGCGTGTCCACTTCGCGGGCAGGCTGGCGACGTATAAGTACTACAATATGGATCAGGTCGTCGCGCAGGCGTTGGCTCTCTTCGGCAAACTCCGCGAGAATGCTGCGCTGTCTTTGTCTCCGGCAAAAGGGCTGCTTCCAATTCCTGTCGAGCTGGACGCGGAGGGGGTCAACGTGTCGTCACCAAACGGTGGCCGGGCAGCGTGACCGATCGTCATCCGAGCAATATAAACTCCGCGCCACCCGAAGTCTGGGGCGGCGCGGAATACACCTGCAACCGTGTGGGCGATTGCTATTTCGACCAGATGCACCTCTCCGGTCACGCGCAACGCGAACAGGATCTCGCGCTGTTTGCGTCACTCGGCATTCGTGCGCTCCGGTGCGGAATTCTATGGGAGCGGCACGAGTTGGAGCCCTCCTGGGCGTGGGCCGACGCGTATTTAGGCGCTGTGCGCAACGCCAATATGCGTCCCATTGCAGGTCTTGTGCATCATGGCAGCGGGCCCCGGCACACGAGTTTGCTCGATCCTGAATTCGCGCCGAAACTCGCAGCCTATGCTGCTCAAGTCGCGCGCCGGTATCCGTGGATCGATGCTTATACGCCTGTCAACGAGCCTCATACAACGGCGCGCTTTGCGGGCCGATGCGGCATTTGGTATCCACACCATTGTTCGAAAGAAAGCTATCTGCGGGCGCTTGTAAATCAGATGAAGGGAATCGTACTAAGTATGCGCGCTATTCGCGCGGTGCGTCCGGACGCCGTTCTCATTCAGACTGATGACCTCGGTCGAGTCTGGTCGACACCGGAATTAGCTGAAACCAGCACCCTGTTCAGCGAGCGCCAGTGGCTTGCCTATGACCTGCTTCTCGGCCTCGTCAATCGCTTTCATCCGCTATTTGAATATCTTCGCGATGGCTCTCTTACTGAGCGCGAAATATTCTGGTTCAGCGACAATCCGTGTCCGCCCGGCGTGATCGGAATCAATTATTACGTGACCAGCGACCGTTTTCTCGATCATCGTTTACATCTTTATTCGGAACGCTATCGCTCGGCTGAGGGACCTTTCGTCGACTTAGAAGCAGTGCGAGTTCGCCCTGAAGGTATCCAGGGATTCGAGACGGTTCTGCGCGAGGCGCACGCTCGCTATGGTTTGCCGGTGGCGATCACAGAAGTGCACTTAGGCGACTGTGTGGATGAGCAGATACGCTGGGCCGCATCTGCGTGGCATGCGGCCCAGCGGGCACAAAAATCCGGCGTTGATTGCCGCGCAGTTACATTCTGGGCGCTGCTTGGCTCTTATTATTGGAACGCTCTGGTAACACGTAACAATGGCCATTACGAACCCGGCGTCTTCGATGTGAGCAGCGGCACTCCGCGAGCTACCGATCTGGCCGAGATCGTGCGCCAGTGCGCGCGCGGAGAGCCACTGCATCATCCGGCGTTGGATCACGCAGGCTGGTGGCGCCAGCAGAGCCGACTCTATGCGCCTGCCGCGCTCGATCTGATCGGGGAGACTACGGCTGCATGAGCGGCTCACGCCATGCTGTATCGGCTTGCGAGTCATAGTCAGGCAACGGGCCGCTGGTAGCCTGCGCAATGACTTCGATCGGCATCTTCGGCGTACGGTCGGCATAGAGCAGACCATTGACTTCCTGATAGGTATCCGTAAATTGCGTGTAGCAAAATCCGGCCAGCGACGACGCACTGCGCACCGATTTCAGCAGCGCGCGATATTGCTCCACGAACTGGTCATTCGTGCGTGAACGCGAGTAACCCCAGCTCACATCTTCGGCGCCACCAAACGCAATTCCGCCGAATTCCGTCAGGATGATCGGCTGCGTGCACGCCACACTCTCGCCGCCAAGCGTAAGTATTCGCCCGCCGGGACGTTCGCGCTTGAGCAGCTTGGTCTCTACATCGTCCATGCCATAGCGGCGGCCGATGCGCTCCGGTCGATCATCGTAATCGTGGATGCCGATCATGTCGGTAGCCACGCTCTCCCAGCCATCGTTGCCGATCACCGGGCGGCTCGGGTCAAGTGCTTTGGTCAGATGATAAAGCGACTGCACATAATGCCGCTGCGCCGGACTCTCCGGCAGATCGGGCACGCCCCAGCTCTCATTGAATGGCACCCAAGCGACGATGCAAGGGTGGCTGCGATCGCGCTCGAGTACCTCAAGCCATTCGCGGGTAAGCCTGTGAATGGACTTCGACGTATACCGGTACGCGCTCGGCATCTCCTCCCACACTAAAAGCCCCATTCGGTCGGCCCAGTAAAGAAAGCGAGCGCTCTCGATCTTCTGATGCTTGCGCACACCGTTGAAGCCCATCTGTTTGACTAGCTCGATATCCTTGCGCAGTGCCGCATCATCCGGCGCAGTCAGCCCGGTACGCAGCCAGTAGCCTTGATCGAGTACCAGGCGCAGCGTGAGCGGCCTGCCATTCAGCACAAAGCGGTCGCCCTGCGTTGCCACCGAGCGCAAAGCGGTGTAGCTGTGCACATGGTCGACCAGCTCTCCTGACGGGTCGCATAACTTCAGTTCTGCCTCAATCAAGGTGGGTGTCGTGGGCGACCAGAGAAGCGCATTGCGGAAGTCGTCGATCCCGGGATCAGAGAGCGCAATCCTGCGATGCACCTCGCCCGCAATCACTGTGTAGGTATCGTTTGCGAGCAGCTGTTCTCCTGCATGCAGCCGCACGGAGAGCTGCAGGGCCCGCGAGGGGGAGCGGTCGAGAGCGCGCTCGGAGGGTCTCTGTCCTGCGCTGATCAGTGCGGCGTCGAGTGGTGTCTCTTCGTCAGTTCCCGCATCGATAATCATTGCCTCGAGACCGATCTCCCAACGGTCCAGGCTCGCCGTCCAGTGCACGGAGCGAATCCTGGTCGAACTGACTCTCTCCAGCCAGACCGTCTGCCAGATGCCGGTCGTGCGCGGGTACCAGATCGAGTGAGGCTCAAGCTTCCAGTCCTGTTTGCCGCGCGGCTTTGAGAGATCGGCGTAATCGTCCTCTGCGCGCACCACCAGTTCCTGGATCGGACCGCGGGTGAGCGCTTCCGTGATATCGGCGGCAAAGGGCGTGTAGCCGCCCTCGTGCACAGCGACCTTATGCCCGTTCACCCAGACTGTGGCGCGCCAGTCTACCGCCTCAAAGTGCAGCAGCAGTCGCTCGGTATCACCCAGCTGAGGCTGCTCCCACTGACGCCGGTACCAGACTGCCTTATAGAACCCGGTGTCCTCGATGCCGCTGGCCTCGGTCTCCGGGCTGAAAGGAACCGTAATGCGCTGGTTCCACTCGACCGGGGCCGGCGATAGCCAGGTTTTCCCGCGCCCGTTCGAGAAATCCCACTCCCCATCGAGCGAGGTCCACGTCGAACGCCGCATCTGCGGACACGGATGCGGCGCCTGCTCTTCGTGGTTCATCCGGCCTGTTTGAGCATCCTCGAACATCTTCCCTCCGCCTGCCAGCGGGACAGGTTCCCTTGTTCTGATGCGCGGCCGCGTCGCCGGATGGTCAAATACACGCTTACTCTGGTCACAAGCTGTTGATTCAGGAGGCCAAAGGCGCAGCCGGGCCTTCGCAACGCCGGTGGTCACTTCGATTGTTTCAAGGGGTTAACAGGAAGGACTGGCGGAGAGACAGGGATTCGAACCCTGGGTACCCTTGCGAGTACGCCGCCTTTCCAAGGCGGTACATTCAACCACTCTGCCATCTCTCCGGCCTAGCCAAACTTTATCACAAGACCTCTTGCCCGATTGGCACCGGGGCGATGGCTGGCGTAACGTTGGTCTGCGCCCGCCCGGGCCTGTCGCGCGAGCGCGCTGTGCCGGCCAGTCACACCTCGTCAACACAGTGGCGCTACTATATTCGTTTGCCGGAATATACTTTTCACCGCATCGAATAGATCGTAGGCCGAAGGAGTTCGAATGAGTACCGTTTCACAGGAACTGCTCGAAAAGATGCACGCGTACTGGAGTGCGGCCAACTATCTGACCGTTGGGCAGATCTACCTCAAGGACAACGCGTTGCTCGAGCGTCCGCTGACCGTCGACGACATCAAGCCACGGCTGCTGGGCCACTGGGGCACCACCACCGGACTCAACTTCATGTACACCCATCTCAACCGGCTCATCTGCGAGCACTCGGTGAACATGATGTATGTGATCGGCCCCGGACACGGCGGCCCGGGCATCGTAGCGCACACCTACCTCGAGGGCTCCTACACCGAGATCTACCCGGCGATCGAGCGCAACCGGGACGGCATCAAGCGGCTCTTCCGACAGTTCTCCTGGCCCTACGGTATCCCCTCGCATGTCTCGCCGGAGACCCCGGGCTCGATCCACGAGGGCGGCGAGCTGGGCTACGCGCTGCTCCACGCCTATGGCGCGGCTTTCGACAATCCGGATCTGGTCGTCGCCTGCGTGGTCGGCGACGGCGAGGCCGAGACCGGCCCGGCGGCCACCAGCTGGCACTCGAACAAGTTCCTCAGCGCGAAGACCGACGGCGTGGTCCTGCCCATCCTGCACCTGAACGGCTTCAAGATCGCGAACCCGACCGTGCTCGCGCGCATCCCCGAGGAGGAGCTGCTCGCGCTGTTCAAGGGCTACGGCTACCATCCTTATATATTGGCCGGAGACGAGCCCATGGACATGCACGCCCGCATGGCCGAGCTGCTCGACACGGTCTATGCGGAGATTCGCGCGATCCAGAAGCGGGCCCGCGAGGACGGCGATACGACTCGCCCGGTCTGGCCGATGATCATCCTCAAGACGCCCAAGGGCTGGACCGGCCCGAAGGTGGTCGACGGTAAGCCGGTTGAAGGCACCTGGCGGGCGCATCAGGTACCGCTTGAAAACCTGCGCGAGAACCCCGAGCACCTGCGCCAGCTCGAAGAGTGGATGCGCAGCTACAAGCCGGAGGAGCTCTTCGACGAGCACGGGACGTTAGTTAAGGAGCTGGCCGATCTGCCGCCGAAGGGCGACCTGCGCATGGGCATGAACAAGCACGCCAACGGTGGCCTGCTGCTGGAGCCGCTGGAGCTGCCCGCCTTTGAGGACTACGCGATCAAGATCGAGAGCCCCGGCACGACCCAGGCCGAGGCGACGGCGGTGCTCGGAGGCTACCTGCGAGACGTGATGCGCGCCAACCTCGACACCAAAAACTTCCGCGTCTTCGGCCCGGATGAGACGGCGTCGAACCGGCTCCAGGCTTTGTACGAAGTGACGCCGAAGCGCTGGGAGGCCGAGTACGAGGCGGTCGACATGAACCTCGGCTTTGAGGGCCGGGTGATGGAGGTGCTCTCCGAGCACATGTGCGAGGGCTGGCTGGAGGGCTATCTGCTCACCGGCCGCCACGGCTTCTTCTCCTGCTACGAGGCCTTCATTCACATCATCGACTCGATGTTCAACCAGCACGCCAAGTGGCTCAAGGTCACCCGCGAGCTGCCCTGGCGCAAGCCCATTGCGTCGCTCAACTACCTGCTCACCTCGCACGTC
>Ga0116226_10006313_pt1 | contig 10648 bp, 12 predicted proteins | sample S1TSphfallax_FD_89692 | JGI IMG/M metagenome (GOLD analysis project Ga0116226, IMG submission 89692) | Host-associated microbial communities from peat moss isolated from Minnesota, USA - S1T2_Fa - Sphagnum fallax MG | ecosystem: Host-associated > Plants > Peat moss > Unclassified | place: USA...
GACGATATAGTCGAGGCCTGCAAAGTCGCGTGGAACTGGTTGATCGCCGATCCCCCGCGCATCCGCTCAATCGGAACCCGCAATTGGGCGGCGGTCAATGTCTAGGACGGTTGGTATTAGAGCATCATTCGATCACACGGGGTTACCCGTCGGGTAAAGATGCTCGCCAAAACACAGATTTAGTGTTCTGACCCCGAAGTTCGCGTTCTTCACAGCGGGCGTAGGGGATAGGCGGGCCACTGACAATAAAGAGCTAGTGTCCCGCTTCCGACCGTATTTCAATCCAACGAACTTTGGAATCGGGACACTGCCGCATTTTCCGAACGATTATACTGAACCGACGCGACCGGAAAATACACTAATGACCCGCCGACTTATTACAGTTGCCGACGATTTTGGCCTGACCGAGGGCGTGAACGAAGCTGTCGAGGCGGCGGCAACGCGGGGCATCTTGACCAGTGCGAGCCTGATGGTGGGGGCGCCGGCTTTTGCAGATGCGGTGGCGCGGGCGCGGCGCTGCCCTAAGCTGCATGTGGGGCTGCATCTGGTGGTGATAGAAGGGGCGGCAGTGCTTGCCCCCGCGCGGATTGCTGCGTTGGTGGATGGAGAAGGACATTTTCCACCGGACCAGCTTCGGCTTGGCCTGCGCTATGCTTTTCGGCCGGGCGCGCGGCGACAATTGGCGGCGGAGATACGGGCGCAGTTTGAGGCGTTTGCGGCCACCGGGCTTACGCTCGACCATGCTAATGCGCACAAGCATATGCACCTGCACCCGGTCGTCGGGCGCATGATGATCGAGATCGGGCGCGAGTTCGGACTGCGCGCGGTGCGCGTGCCGGCGGAGCCGAAGCAGGCGGGTGAGACCATGGGTGCGGGTATGCTGCGGCGCTGGTGCGCGGTTTTGCGCAGGCAGGCCAGGCGGGCCGGGATGATCACTAATGATCAGGTGCTGGGGCTCGCCGCGACGGGGCATATGACGCAACCTGTTTTGCGCGATTTGCTGGGCAGGCTGCCCAGTGGATTGACCGAGATGTATTTTCATCCGGCGACGCGGCGCGATGCAGTGCTGGCGCGCCTGATGCCGACCTACGAACATGTCGGCGAGTTCGCGGCTTTGCTGACGACGCCGGTGCCCCGCGGCATCGAACTGACGGCTTATGGCGCGTTGTGATGCGCGGGTTACCGCGACGCGATCAGCAGCTCGGCATAGAGGGTGGGGCCAGGCGGTGTAGGCGGGCTGGTTCCGGCGGGCTCGCTGGTGATCATCACTGGCGTGCCTTCGTGCGGCGGATAGGGGAAGGGGCGCACGCCACCATCGGCGCCGACGGCGCCGAGCAGGACAGGCGCTCTCTCCTCACGCGGCCAGGCCCAGAAAGCCATCCGCCTTGCCGGGTCCATCTGGAATTTTTTGCAGCGGCACCACGACGATGTCACCGGAGCGCAGCACCTGCACGCGTATGCTGGCGATCACGCTGCCTGGGGCGGTGAGCAGGGCTTCGGCGCGAAAAGTGGGCGCGGTGCTGGGTGCTAGACGCTGCGACCGGCCGATCGCGGCCATGGCGAGGCTGCGTGGTGAGGGCGGAAAAGTCATCGTGAACCTCCTGTTCGTTGCGTGCTGCTTGTGCAGGGCCACCTATTGGGGGCAGGGCCATGCCCGGATGCGGTGTCGCAATTCCTTCATCATCCGGTCCTTGGTGGCGACGGCATCGGCAGCGGGAGGAAAGCGGGTTTGAGAGGGGTGAATTCGGTGGTTGCGATTTTTCTGGCCTTCGCCATGCCCTGTGCGGCTGCCTTGGCGCAGGTAGGCGCGCAGGCGCTGCCCGCCGTGGTAACACCGCCTGGCCAGGCGGTGGCAGTGCTCGGCGGGGCGCAGCTGGAGCAATTAGTGGGGCCGGTGGCGCTGTATCCGGACCAGGTGTTGACCGATATTTTGGCGGCGGCGACCACCCCGGCCGAGGTGGTGGAGGCGGCGCGCTTTGTGGCAGACCCCGCCCATGCGGAGATGGATGGCGCAGCGCTGACCGAGGCGGCTTCCGCCGAGGATTGGGACCCGAGCGTGAAGGCGCTGCTGATGTTCCCCCAGGCGCTGCAGATGATGGATGCGAAGCTGGACTGGACCGAGCATCTCGGGCGCGCCTTCATCACCCAGCAGGCGGATGTCATGAATACCGTGCAGCAGTTGCGCGAGGCGGCGGAACAAGCGGGCCGGCTTACCAACGGCCCCTATGCGGCCGTGGTGAACGAGGGCGGCGATATTGCGATCGAGCCGACCTCGACTCAGGATTTTTTTTTGCCGATCTATCAGCCGGACTGCGTATTCGGGACTGATTCTGCCTGCGCCACGGGCGATGACGAAATCTTTTGGGGTGCCGACGTGGTGCTGCCCTATGGATTTGCGCAATGGGGCATTGTGGACTGGCGGCAGCGAGACATCCGCCTCTCTCGGCCGGCGCATGCTCGGATCGAGCGCTTGGCCGGCAATCTGGAGACTGTGTGGCGCCCGGCGGTGATGCCAGGCTTGCCTTCGGGCAGTTTCACATTTGCGGCGCCAGCGCCGACGCATTTCGTGCAGCGCCGCGTAGCGCCCGCCTATTTCCATACAGCGCCGGTGTTACGTGCGCCGGGTGTAGCGATGCATCGCTGAGAGGGTGAGAAACAGTCTTCCGTTTCTAAACAAAGAACTGCTTACTTCGCTTTCACTGCGTTACTCGCTTTACCAACGAGATTATCGCCGCCGCAGGTGCCGGCGGCTTTCACTTGGGAGCAGCCCCAATACGTGTAGTCGCCGTCGCTATCGCAGCTGGTCTGATAAAAATGCTTTTGGGGGGCGAGGCTGTCTTGCACGGCGCAGGTGGACCAAAGGTGGTTGCCGCCGCGCAGACAAAGTTGCGCCTTGATCGGCATCTTGCAGGTGTTGTCAAGCTCCACGGTGAGGCTGCTTTTCGTCGTGCAAGTGGCGCTGGGGCCTGTTTTGCTGACATGCAGGCAGCCGGTTGCATCGACCGTGATGGGCGCGGCGAGGCCCGCGGAACTTGTGCAGAGCACCAGCAGGATGGCGGAGATACGGTTGCGCATGCGTGGAGCACTCCGGTAAGGCTGTTGTCGTGTTTCTTCAGGCAGGAACAGGCGCGAGCCCGCCCGCTCGTTCAATGAAGGCGGCGATTTGCTCGATTCCCTGCCCTGCCCTGAGGCTTGCGAAAACAAAGGGGCGGGTGCCACGCATGCGTCGGGAGTCGCGATCCATTACCTCAAGGCTGGCGCCGACATGCGGGGCGAGATCCGTTTTGTTGATGACGAGAAGATCGCTGCGGGTGATGCCAGGGCCGCCCTTGCGTGGGATCTTGTCGCCGGCCGAGACATCGATGACGTAGATGGTGATGTCGGCGAGCTCGGGGGAGAAGGTGGCGGCCAGGTTGTCGCCGCCGCTTTCGATCAGCAGGACGGCGAGGTTCGGAAATCGTTGCCGCATTTCAGCGACGCCGGCGAGGTTGATGCTGGCATCCTCGCGTATGGCGGTGTGGGGGCAGCCACCGGTTTCGATGCCGAGGATGCGCTCCGGCGGGAGCGAGCCGGCGCGGGTGAGGAATTCCGCATCCTCCTTGGTGTAGATGTCGTTGGTGATGGCGGCGATTTCGTAAAGGTCGCGAAAGCGCTTGCACAGCGCATCCATCAGCGCGGTTTTGCCGGTACCGACGGGGCCGCCGATACCGACGCGCAGGGGGCCGTTGAGCGAGGTCATGAGCGGAAAATCCTGGTGTGCTGGGTTTCGTGGCGGAGGGCGGCGATGTCCATCTGGAAGGCCGCCGAACCGAGATCGTTCAGCGTGGCGGTGGCGGTGGCTTCGGCGACGGCCAAAAGGGTAGGTTCCAGGGCGCGCAGCAGGCGCAGGCCGGCGGACTGGCCGAGGGGGATCAGGCGTATGCCAGCGGAGACCAGGTTGGCCAGCGTGGCGGCGAGGTAGCCGATGCAGGCCTCGTGTTCGGACGCGCCTTGGGTGGCGGCGAAGGCGCCGAAGGCGACCGGATAGGGGGCGGCCGGCTGGGCTGGGCCCCAGATGGTGGCGGCTGCGGCGAAGGCGGCACCTTGTGCGGTGGTTTCCAAGTGCCGTTCGAGGCCCAAGGCCATGGCCTCGGCAAGCTCGATGAGGGTTTGGAGCTGCAGCTGGCTACGGGCGGCGCGGTGGGCGTGGCGGACAAGGATGGCATCGGTGCGGCCGGCGCCGTGTTGGAGGAAAGTGTCCAGCCAGGACTCCAGGCGCGCTTCGGTAGGGATTTCGCCGGCTTCTACGGAGAATTCGAGGCCGTGGGAGTAGGCGTAGCCGCCGGTGGGAAAGCTCGGCGACGCAAACCAGAGGAGGCGGGCGAGCGGGGCGTGAGTGACCATGCGGAAGGGTAGCATGGCAGGTTGGGATTGGAAGGGCGGGGTTAGGTGGGTGTCGATCTATTAAGTAGCATTGCTTATAAGTTTATGCCGTTTCTCTTGTCTAATCGCGGGCCTCTGTGGCCACCACCTGCGTGTTCGATGACAAAAGGTGGTGGACAATGGTGAACCCCGTTTATGATTTTGCCGGACAAGTTGCTCTTGTTACCGGCGCGGCTTCCGGGATGGGGCTCGCGACGGCCAGGGCTTTTGCCGAGTCGGGCGCCGCGGTGGTGCTTGCCGATCGAAACGAAGCAGCGGTACAAGCAGCGATGGAGACCCTCGTGGCGGCGGGGCACCGGGCGATCGGCGTGTTATGCGATGTTCGGGATGAGGCGCAGGCGGCGGCGATGGTAAAGCGGGCTGTCGGCGCGTTCGGGCGGCTCGACATGGCCTACAACAATGCCGGCATTCTTGGGCCGATGGGCGAAATGCCCGACGAGACGGGTGACGGATTTGACGAGGTTAATGCCGTCAATCTGCGCGGCGTATGGACGTGCATGAAGCACGAGCTATTGCAGATGCGAAAGCAGGGGGCCGGCGCGATCGTGAACTGTTCTTCGCTGGGCGGGCTTGTCGGGTTGCCGGGGCGCGCGGCCTATCATGCGAGCAAGCATGGCGTGATCGGGCTGACGAAATGCGCCGCCCTGGATTATGCGGCGAAGGGCATTCGGATCAATGCGGTGTGCCCCGGCTGTATCGATACGCCGATGGGGGATGGTATCGATCCGGCCGCGATGCAAGAATTTTTGCGCGATCAGCCGATCGGGCGGATGGGGCTGGCGGATGAGGTTGCGGCAGCCGTGCTGTGGCTATGCAGCCCTGGCGCAAGTTTTGTGCTGGGGGTTGCACTGCCGGTAGATGGGGGGTTTGTGGCGCATTAGGGCGCACCGGCGTTGCCCGCAAATCAGACGGAGTTGCCGCCTGCACTCAATGGCGCATAGCGTAGTCTCCTGTACGGCACACGATTCCTAGCGATTGTTAGCAAGTCTTAGCTCTTCGGCATTGACGTGGTGCACCGCAGGCAGCACATCCCAGGGCGGTTCGTATCTGATACCAGGTCGCGCTAACATTGACGCTCCTGGGGCATAAGCCCCCATCCTCCCTCTCCCGCTCCGTGAGCGAGGGGTCTGGCCTGGGTCGGACCCAGCGCCGATTAGTATAAGCTGCCACCGTGTTTGCGATCAGGTGGCGCGGGGGCGCCGCGCCACCTGATCGGCGGATTACTTCAGCACGTCGCGAACGGTGTCTTTGGCGCCTCCTACAGAGTTTTGGACTTTGCCTTCGACCTTTTCGGCTTTGCCGGCGGCTTCACTTTTGGCGTCACCAGTGATTTTCCCGATGGTCTCCTTGATGGAGCCGGTGACTTGCTTGGCGATGCCTTCGATACGATCCTTGTCCATTTTCAACATTCCTTTTGATGGCCGCAGATGCTGCGGCAACACGCCTGATCATACGCGCGGCCACAAAAACCGTTGCATGTCAGTGCGACGTGTTTGGCGCGGCGGCGGGCGCTGTCACAGGCGCCGATGCACCCCCTTGCATAGTGCATTTGCGCCCTCAGGCGCCTTTGGCGCGCGCGGCCGTGCGTTTATGCGGCGCGGCAGCGGGCTTGGCGGCAAACCCGCGTTCACGGGCAAACAGAATGGCTTCGGCTCTGCTGTGTACATCGAGCTTCCCATAGATGGTCGCTACATGGTTGCGCACGGTATTGAGGGAAAGCTTTGCGGCGCGCGCGATCTGCTTGTCTGGCAGGCCCTCGCAGATCAGGCCGAGAATTTCGGTTTCGCGCTCGGTGAGGTCCGCCAGTTCGGGCGCCGGCCTGTTGCACCCTGGCGGGCGGCGGAGGGCCGCCATTTTTTCGATCACCGTGGCGCTGAACCATGATGTATCGCGCATCACCGCCTCGATGGCCGACATCAATTCCAGCTCGGTGCGTTTGCGCTCGCTGATATCCTGCAGCACGCTTAGCACACAGTCCTGCCCATGGATGGTGACGGTTTCGGCGGAAACCAAACAGGTGAGCACAGCGCCCTCCTTCGTGTGCACCTGCACTTCCAGGCTGCGCAGGCTGCCGGTTTTTGCCAGGTCCGCAGCCTCTATGCGCCGCGCAGAGGGGCGATCCCACAGATCGATCTCGGTGGCGCTGCGGCCGACAATCTCCTCCAGGCCATAACCGATCACGCTGGTGAACGCGTCGTTGATATCAAGAATATGCCCGGTCTCCGCCTTGCTGATGAAGGTGGGCACCGGTGCCAGACGAAAGGATTTGGCGAAGCGTTCCTCGCTTTGTCGCAGCGCATCCTCAGCCTTTTTGCGTGGCTCCATATCCATGAAGGTGAAAAGCATGCAGGGCTCTTCGCCGATTTCGATCGGCTGGCCGGCGACGATCACACATTTTGTGCCGCCTTGCGGCAGTTTCAGATACGCCTCCATCTGCGGGATTGTGCGGCCATCAGTGAGACGCTCGATGCCAAGCTCACGGCGGTCGGCGCCGTCCATCACATCAACCTCATACACCGAGCGGCCGAGCACGGCTTCGCGCTCGAAGCCCGTCATTTCCAGAAAACCGACATTGACCTTGATGTAGCGGAGGTCGGAGAGGCGGGCGATGACGGCCGGCGCGGGGTTCGCGTTAAATGTTTTCTCGAACCTCTCCTCCGCCTCGAAACGCGCGCTCGCATCCTGCAGCACAAGCACCAGGCATTCTGGGCAGTCTTCGGTGTCGGTAATGACGATGCTGCTGACACGATGAACCCATTGCGCCTCGGTTTGGCCTGGTGCGGTGACTTCCACGGTGACCTCGGCGAATGTTTCGCCGGCGATCACACGGTCGATCGGATATTCGCCCTCGGGGAGCTTGTGGTTGTTGCGGTAGCGTAGTTCGAAACGGCTGCGGTAGCCGGCCGCATCTTCTCCCAGCTCGTCGAGGGCGCTGGCGCCGTGCATGGCGAGAGCCGCCGGATTGGCCCATAGGATCGCGCCTTCGGGGTCGATCAGGATAACGCCTTCGCCGAGCCCCGCGATGATCTGCTGTAGCTGGCGGGTGCGGGCGGGCCGGCCTGATATGCGGTCTGACATTCTTGGGCGGCCCTCGGTTAGATCGACGAGAAGGGGCTGTGCGGTCGCGGGGTGATGCGCTGCAAAGCATCACCCCCTACGCTTTGGGCGCCTCCGAATAAATATTCGTGAAAATAGGCCGGCACAACCAGCCGTTGGTTGTCAGGCCAGAACAAATATTGAGAGGGTAACGCTATCCGCCTGGGTGCCAGGACGCAAACTGTATGGAGTTGATCCATGTACAATCCAAAGAGTGCTCGCCGTCACTCAACCTATGCGCGTGTTTCAGAGAATGATACGCTTGCAGGGGCGGATGCTGCCGTGGTCAGCGCTGCCACGGGAACGCTGACGCTCAGCGGAAATACCACGATTACAGCTGCCCAAACGGCACTCTACATAGCTTATATGACGGTAAATTCCAATGTCACCTTCGATTTGATTTCCTCAGGCAGCGGCACGTATAATTTCGGCCATGCCACCTTCACGCCAAACATTCATTTCAGCGATTCCTCCGGCGACGTAGATATCATTGGCCCGAAGAATGGCGGCTGGCTGGAAGGGAGCGGCAACGACACCGTAATCGGTGGAGCCGAAAACGATACCATCTATGTGGCTATCGGCGATGTGGCAGCCGGGCTGATCCTGAATGGCGGGCTCGGCCAAAATGCTCTGGAGCTTGCGAGCGGCGTGGATATCAGCAGCCTCAAGATGTCACCAAAGGATTTTCAAACCCTGCAACTCGACGGCAGCGCCACGATCACCGGCGCCGAGAGCGGCCTGTTCACAAACGTCGTCGACCCGAACAACAACGCTACCTTCGATCTGTATGCGTCGGCCGCCGGCACCTATAATTTCAGTCTGGAGACATTCGCGTCCAACGTGCATTTCCATGGGCTGACCGGTGGTAACAAGATCCTTGGCCCGAAGAATGGGGGATGGATCGAAGCCAGCGGCGACGATTCGGTAATGGGCGGGTCGGGAAACGACACCGTCTATGTGTCGCCGGCCGACGTGGCGTCGGGGCTAGTGCTGAATGGCGGCGCCGGTCAAAACTTGCTGGAATTGGCGTCGGGCACAAATTTGAGCCTGCTGCACGCCGTGCCCGCTGATTTCGACATGCTACAGGTGGAAGGCAGCGCCACGATCAGCGCGGCACAAAGCGGCGTATTTCCGACGGTTACCGATTCTGACAACAACGTTATATTCGATCTCTTCGCAAGTGGGTCCGGCACCTTCAATTTCAGCGAGGAAAGTTTTGCGCCGAACGTGCATTTTCATGGCTTCGCCGGCGGCGACGTGATTCTGGCGCCCGATAGCGGCGGCTGGATCGAGGGCAGCGGTAAAGATACGGTAACCGGAGGCGCCGGCAACGATACAGTGTATGTGTCGCCGGCCGATGTGGCGGCTGATCTTGTGCTGAATGGCGGCGGTGGGCAGAATCTGCTGGAACTCGCGGCGGGGACGAATATCAGCAATCTGGGCACCGTACCCTCGGGCTTTGGTATTCTGCAGCTGGATGGGAGTGCGACAATCAGTGCAGCGCAGAGCGGTGCGTTTCCGATCATTTTTGATACAGACAACAACATTACGTATGATCTTTATGGCAGTAATAGCGGCACGTATAATTTCGCGAAGGCGAATTTCGCGCCCAACGTGCATTTCCATGGCCTGACCAGCGGCGAGGATATTCTTGGCCCCGAAAGCGGCGGCTGGCTCGAGGGCTCCGGCACCGACACGGTGACCGGCGGCGCCGGTAACGACACGATTTACGTGGCACCTGCCGATATCAATGCCGGGCTTGTGTTGAACGGTGGCGCTGGCCAGAACCTTCTGGAGGTCGCAGACGGCACCAATCTGAGCGAGCTGAAAACGCTGCCTGCCAGTTTCGAGACGCTGCAGGTCGATGGCACTGCCACCATCAGCCCGTTGGAAAGTGAGCTGTTTACTTTTATTACCGACACGGACGATAACGTGACCTTCAACCTCGTGGGCAGTGCCGGCGGCAGCTATGATTTTGGGCGGTCGACCGTCGCTTCCAACGTGCACTTTCTCGCAGGGCCGGGCAATGAGGTGATCACCGCCGCGGGGGCCAATTATATCGCCGGGGGCGTGGGCAACGATACGCTGATTGCGATGAATTCCGGCGGGGCGACGTTGGTGGGCGGCACGGCCACGGATGTTTTCGAGCTCGACGAATTTGCCGCCAATGGCGATGTGATCGAAGGTTTTTCCGGTGCTGGCGTGGCAGGCGGCGACATTCTCGAGCTCAATGGTTTTGGGACGGGCGCGACGCTGATCTATGACAGCGGCTCAACCTATACGGTGAATTACACAAGCGGCAGCGAGACGTTTACGGTGCAGACGACCAATGGCAACCATCTCGCCGCTGGCGACTACAAGTTTGTATAGCGCGGGCTACAACATGCTCGGTTGGAGCAGCCCACCCTATGACGAATGATGGTGGGTGCTTGGGCCGGCATAGGCGCCCGCCTCTGGGTTGAACGGGGCCTCTACCGGCTGCACGTGGCAGCCGAGGCCTTGGAGCATGGCGGCGATGACGTGGTCGGCGCGGATGAGGATATGCCCGTCTTCGAATTGGACGGGGAGGTGGCGGTTGCCCAGATGCCATACGGCGCGGGTGAGTGCGTGTGAGGTCGGTGCGGTGATTTGAAGGAGGGATTCGGGGCGGGCTTCAATGCGGATGATGCCTTCGGGGGTGGCTAAGCCATCATTTTGGTGAAGGCGGGTGACGGCTGGGAGGTCGAGCAGGATGTCGCGGCTGGCGGTGGTGCGGATGAGATGGCGGCGGCGGTAGCGCTGGTCGAAATCGAGTTCGGCGGAGTCGATGGCGGTCGCGATGTCCCAGCTGCCGGCTGGGAGGATGGCGAGAATTGGCGTCATTGAAGATGGGCCTCGCTTACGGGCCATCGCCTCGATTGTGGGTGACCACGGGAAAGGACTAAACGTCTTTTGCTTCTTTTCTTCAGAAAAGAAGGGCTTGCTTCTGCTTGCGCTTTATTGAGCGTGAGATGTTGGGCTTTGCCCATCCTACGGGAATGCGTGGGCATCAGAAGAGGAAGTAGCGCTGGGCTAGGGGCAGGATGGCGGCGGGCTCGCAGGTGAGCAGCACGCCATCGGCGCGCACTTCGTAGGTTTCCGGATTTACCTC
>Ga0116226_10006314_pt1 | contig 10647 bp, 8 predicted proteins | sample S1TSphfallax_FD_89692 | JGI IMG/M metagenome (GOLD analysis project Ga0116226, IMG submission 89692) | Host-associated microbial communities from peat moss isolated from Minnesota, USA - S1T2_Fa - Sphagnum fallax MG | ecosystem: Host-associated > Plants > Peat moss > Unclassified | place: USA...
CATGGTTCTATTCATGTCTCCAAAGATGATGCTTATGATGACAATAATGTTGTCAAAAATTCAATATACTAAGAATCTATTTCAAATCCTAATGGCATTAGGATGTCAAGGCAAGGACGTATAAGATTGTTGGTGACAACTTGATATAGTGTTTTCAAGCCACAACCTCACCCCAAGGACAACTACATTTGTGGCAAATGTGGCTCTCAAGGTTTTCATTGTGAATCAAGAAGGACTAGACAAGGAGGATACCCTAGTTTCATATTCACATTTCCCTTCATCAACCTTTATTGATTTCAACAACTCTTCTGATAAAAATGTTTGCTTGCATGTGAGTTTTGACATTAACATTTTTTGGCTCATTCATGGCCTTGATTTTGGATGTGTACCTTGTTGAAGAAGTGCTTTCAAATCCAAATCAAGTTTAGGGTTGGAGTCTTGAAACCATAATAGATGGTTTGAAAGTAATGTCTATTTCACCACATTTGTCAAATGAGTTAAGGTCATTAAACTACAACAAGATCAAAGTCTAATATGTTTAGTCTCTGCCCATCACATTCAATGACGACATCATTTTGAACTATCGCCCATTCATCTTCTAACTAGCCATTCTAGACAAATGTAAGGCATGGACCACAAGCACCTAGTTAGTGCAAGGTGAAAACCTCCAACATCAAAACAATTTTGGTTTGGGATTTAGAAGCACCAAGTGTTTGGGGCACTTGCGTTGCAAAAATGATTCATGTGAACATTTTTTTGCTTTGCTATCTGAATGAAGTAAGTTGGACCGATGTTTTTGCCCAAATTCCCCTAGTTGGTTAGTTTGCACTAATACCTCTTATTTGTATAGTTGTGTGCAAGTTTTGTGTTGCAAGTCTTTTGTGTGTGAATACATGCCCCTACGGATGTACTATGTTATCCACAAACTTCAATCCCTTTCAAGAACTACGATTCATCTTGGCACGCATGAACACCTTGTTGTGGAAGGTATGTGTAAGGAATCTTTGGAAGAAATCAAGGTTTGGTAGAAGGTCAGGTTTCTTGTACCCATTACGCCAAAATCTTTGCAATTGCCTTGAATGCAAATAAAGCCTTCTTGATACATCATTTGTTCAATGAGAATGGCGAAGGACCAATGGAAATTCATTAAGGTGAAAAATTTGACAAGGTGGACAAGCTCCAACCCTTGTGTTCTCCCAACATTTGGAACCCCATTGCATCCTTTAAAGATCATGTTAGTACTATAGGCCCCATGGATAACATACTTCTCTTTAAGTCGAAAAACCCTTATGACTACATCCAAAATAGTTGTTTCCTTAGACAAATGGTTGGACAAAAGGTGTTTATGTTTAAAATGTCGTTCTATGGGCTAATATGTGGGGTTGATTTGATGAGGTACATGCAGCTTGGTGGTGATTTGCAAAATTGTTGGTTGATGTTTGATGATGTCAAACATGTTCAAGAATGAACCACCATGGCTTGTCATGTTTACAACCCAATGTACTACAAAGTGCTCACCATTGCAATTTGCAAGATGTAATTTAAATCCACAAAAGCTCATTGTGCCATATGGACAAAATCGAACCACATGACACTTAGGTTTGGTCTTGTAAACCCCAATTTCAAAGGGTTCATGGTGGATAATGCATAGGCCAATTGGAATGGTCTCCGTTTCATGTATGGTTCTAGAGATGGTTCTATGAAGATGGTTGACAAGGAATGAACTTGCTTGTTCCATTGGACTTAGTTGCTTGATAGACACACAAAACAATTGATTGCACCGGAGTTACAAGAACGACACAAGGCCATGTGTTTTGAATATAAGAATGTAACATCTTTGGAAGAAGCGGATGTTCGATATGCTACAATTCGATCTTAGTGGTATTATTCAAGGGCTACTTTCAAAAGTGCAATTTACAAGCTCAATAATTGGTTGTGTTTCTGGCATTTCCATGTGAAGCAATGGGGGGGTTTCATGCTACATGTGAAACACCTTAACTTTCTGTGTGAAGTTGTTTAGTCATTTTCATGATTCCAATATATGATTTTTCTTCTTTTGAAAATGCTTGCAAAAGCTCAACTCAAAGGAACTTATTGACATGTCAACTTGTAACTTGTCTAAAATAGTCCATAATATTTAGTTGTAACAATTTGAAAAAAATTCCAAATGTTTTTTTGTTGCAACTTCTAATGATTATGTTAGGGTGTTCAAACAAAGTGCATCTTATAGGGTATACTTGAATGGTGGAAGATGCAAAGAAGGTCCTAGTAGGGATGAATTGAGATTGCAGCAAGCAAGCCAATCTAGTGACTTGTTGCAAATGGCCAACGCCATCACTAAATACACCAACATGTCCTCCTTCACTACTAGGATATTTCATTCAGAGGGTCAAGAAGTTTTTGGATCCACAAAATAGAAGGCTAACACAACCCTAGGGTCAGAGGGCGATTCCCCCAGGCATGATCATGTGAATTTTTCTCGACCAAAAGTTAACACAATGTCAAGTGGCTTCATCAGTTCAAATGTCTAAAGGGATTGTTAGGGATGAGACATTTGCTTTGACTTTTCAAGGATTGAAAGTTCAAGAGTATGTGTGCAGGGATGGTGTGTGGAGGATTGAGAGGTGCCCACCATCGTCGAATACTCATTGCTCTACAATTCAAAGAAACTCAATGAAACATTGGATGCCATAATCATTGCTAGAAAAATAGTTCGTGGCATGATTATGTGTGAAATGCACAAATGTGTTCTTCAAACCTTTTTTGTGAATGAAAGTACAACACCTTATAACCCACATGTAGATCCTGAAGCTTGGCCAAAAACTTGCAATAACAAGCTTATTTGGTGAGCAACAATGTTCAAACTCTTAACACAATAGAGAAATAGGTGTGAGGTGGTTGTTTTGCCACCTACTGAAGTTGCTCCACTAAGGTATGGACAAATTTACATCATTAGTTCTGGTCCACCTCCTAACACAAAGCAATATGAAGTGATAATTAGAAATTTCCCTAACTGCATTTGTGATGATTTCATACAAATGATGGTAGGTTCTTTGGGTGGTTAGGGGAAATGGGTGCATTGTAAACATCTTTATTTCATCCTACAAAATGTGATGTATTTTGCCCAAACATAACCTTTCATTCATTTCTCAACATGGACTTGGAATGAAATGCAACGCCTAATGAGTCGTGTTAGGGTGATATTTCTAAAATAATTAGAGTGTTGTCGTCGAGTTGTACGACATGCAATAAAGGAATTTTTGTATAATACATTTGGAGGCAATTAATAAATGTGAAATACTTATACGAAGTGTGAGATTTGTTGGCATTTTTCGAAACACATAGAATGAATTTAAAATTGTTCTTGTTTTTATAAATGCATTACCCACTAAGCATTGGTTTTTGTGTTTACAAATTACTCTAGATAGTACTGATTGCATTTTTTTTTTACCAAAGCAAGATCATGTTTGTTTTTGTCATGTATCGTGCCACTTGTGTCTTGCTAAATATTGAAAATATGCATGTTTTGTATTTCAATGACAAAATATCACTTGAACGTTTTGAATGTCCTTTCCAAGTATAATTTTCTACATGACATCTAAACCATTAACAAACAATAATATGTTATTCAATAAACTTTAAAAAATGAATAAGTCGTGGTTTTAAAGATAACCGTTTACCAAGATAAGGTCATTTGGAAAGTTTTGTCAAACAAGGTTTCTTTATGATGAATTTCATCCATTTTGATTTCATCCATGTCCATGTGGTAAAATATTTTACCATGTCATTTTAGATTTTATCTTATGTGGCAAAAAACATTTTAAGAATATGATGTCCACATCATCAAAATATTCTTTTAATTTTTTTATCATTGTCATGCCTGTATGCATGGCCTCATACATGATGGCCAGTTATGGGCATGCCAATCATGCCTTTAGGGTTAATGTACATTATTAGGTGTTTTAGGGTTATGGCTTGTTTAGGGTTTCAACTTTGTTGACGACTATATAAAAGGCCAAGCTTTTCCCTTCTCTTGTTAGTTTTTCTATAATTCCTTTGTTAGGGAAAGTCTGTTCCATAGTCACACTTAATTTATAGATTCTCATGTTGGCTATTACACGACCACCGTTTATATATACTACATTTTTATTTTATTTTCGATTCAATTTAATAATAAAAAATTATTCTCTATCGCTTAATGTTGAAAGTGGTAGATTTTTTTGGTCTATCTCTCTTTCCTAGCTTTCAATTTCTTGGGTTTTTTCTATTTGCTGGTTTCTTGTGTTCTTGAGTTATTGCTACTTCTTCTTTTGCTACTCTTGTACTCCAACTACAATAGGAATAACAATAACCATAATTACCAATAGCATAAGTGAGGGAGAAGGAACATCGGAAAAACCCATGTCCATGGTTGTTGTTTGTTGTTGTCGTCTGTCGTTCGTCATCCGTCATTTGTCATCTGTCGTTCATCGTTTGTCGTCGTCATTCATTGTCGTCGTTCATCGTTTGTCGTCGTCATTCATTGTCGTCGTTCATCGTTGTCGTTGTTCGTCATCCATCGTTCATCATCCGTCATTCATCGTTCATCATCGTCATTCGTCGTTTGTTGTCATCATTTGTCATTCGTCGTTTGTTGTTGTCATTGTCGTTCGTTGTCTGTCATCGTCGTCGTTGTACATCATTGTCGTTCGTCATCCGTCATCGTCGTCTATGGTCGTCAGCCGTCATTTGTCGTCATCATCCGTGTTCGTTGTTCATGTCCATTGTTCATGTCCGTCATTCATGTCCATCGTCCATCGTTGTCCATTGTTGTCCATCATTGTTTGTTGTAGTTGCTGTCCGTCATCATTCATCACATTCGTCGTCTGTCATCCTTTGTCGTAGTCATTGTCCATTATCGTCGTCGCCATAGGTCCCTTCGACGTCCGTCCATCTATTTGGTTCTATTCAGCCAGCCCTTACCATCCATCGACATCTATCCATTGACATCGGTTTGTCGCTATTCATCCCCGTCGACGCGCCGTATTCTTCAAACCATATGTATTGCGTAAATACTTATCCAATAGCGCGTGTTCTTCAAGATTGTATATAGGTTTTTAAAAATTAATACACACATCTACATATTTCATAGTAATATGTATATTTACGTTATTTTTGTATTAATACATACACTTACATAATCTTATTAATACATAAATATATAATTATTTCTTCATCTACTTTGTCATTTAACACTACTGATTATAAAAATTAAAAGCTGTTTGGGATACTTTTTTTAAGCATTTCATATTTTTGTTTCTATTGTGGTTTCATTTAATTATATAATTTGTGTTAAAACTTTGTAGTTAATGTTCTGTATTGCTACAAAATTTTGGGGCATGGGACAACACCATGTCATCAGATGATAAGAGCACTACAGCTCAACTAGAGCCAAGGTATCAAGTACGAAGTAACACATAATCATTTGAACTAATTTTTTTGAGCTCACGATCTTCATAATGGTACCATTAAGCATCTACAGCACCAGCATCATACAGTACAACTTTTATTGGGAATTCAGGTTCAAGTTACATTATATCAACAATACATCAAAGTCCATTTGGAGGGGTTAATTAATGGGGTACGCCTACTGCAACATTCACACCATCATCGTATATTCCATTGCAAGTCGTTACTTCTACACGCATGTACACCATGGAGGTTAACTATTCCTCTAGGAGAATTGAGAAGTTGAACGAAAGGCCAGGTACCATTTCTTTGAGGGAGTTCAAAGCAACTTTTTCAACTGTGGTTTGTGAATTGGAGCTCAAGTATGGCGTTAATTACACGAAGGTGTTTGCATTCAAACAATTGGCCCATTATGTGCACTATGGGGCATTAGATGTCTACGAGCAACATTTTTTAAGGATCTCGGGTGTCATGCAGATCCCCAATCTAGCTTATGCCATAACCATCGCCACCACCTTTCAAGCTACACTCCAAGCTACCATTACACATAATGGGATTGTGCATAATAATCCAGATCTGATACCTACTTCAATAAACTTTTCTCCTCAACAACTCATTGTTGCTATAATAAACATTCCTCCCACCATTAATGCACCAGCTTTTGCTGATCCAGTGGGGGAATTCTTTCGAGTTTTTGAGCTGGAATTTTTGGTTAAGAGTTTTGAAAAAAAATTACAATTCATCACATTTTCTCAGCAAAAGGCGGAAACCCTCAAGATGCTCTACAGGAAGCTTCTCAAGCTCAAAAAAGATATTCAGAGCATCACAAACTTGGAAGCTACCCATCGGTATTTTCGTTCATTGGAAGGTATTTTAACATTCCATGCGTAGGTTTTGCAACAGGTTTTTGTAAAATTTGGAGACTCGTACATTTTGTTGGACGTGTACAACATTTCTGAAAAGTTAGAATTGGTTCATGCACACTATGAGGCCAGTACTATGAGGCCTCCATCACATTCAAGGCCTCAACCTCCACTAGCTACGTTAACTAGATCATCACATTTTTTTTCAAAGGTTAAAATGGTGCACTTGGCTACACCCATCCTACCTTCTTGTAAGTATTGTGATAATCCTACCCACAAAACTAGTGAATGCAACATTCTTTCCTAGGATCTCAATGGTGAATATTGTGGGAAAGAGGGCCATTAGAAAGTGCTTGTTTTGCCAAGTTCCCGAAATGGAAACAATTCTGATTACCATGGCAAAATCTACTAGCATCTTCCATTGCCCTTCAATCAAAAGCCAAGGCACCTCAGCCTTCCACTAAGGCTTTCCCCACTAAGGGTAATTCTAGTAAGAATGCTAAAAAAAAGGAACACAATTCTAATAAGAGGGAAGTGCTTCAAGCCCACATCACTCAAGTTCAAACTTTGTAAAATGAACTTGAATCATTGAAGGTTCAACTTGCTAATCTAAAAGGTAAGTCTTCCCAACTAGCTAGTCATGCCCAACCTATACAAGGTTTGGGGATCACGGGAGGGACCTCCTAGGTTGTTCTATGGCCTCTCACATGATGCCATGGTTGGGGAGTATGTTCTTTCCAGTGCACACAATTCTAGTCTCACACCAAAATTTGCCACTTTTTTTTGCCTTTCCTATTTCGTGATATAAGAGGCTAGTGTGACACCCAAAGTTTCTGCCACTAAGCAAGTAATTTAGATTAATGGACTCGCATTTGGTTCAAGTCCTATTACCAGGGCTAGAAGAGCTCGAGGAGTCATGCCACAATCTTTTCATCCTTTCAACACGAAAAAAGAACACACATTATTAGCAAAGGGGGAGGAGACTACTACACCACGAGCTACTAGGGCATCAAATTCTCGTGTCCCAGGAATACATGTACATTATGAAAACACACAATTTTCCACTAATCAGCTTATGGAGTACTAACTTCAAATGCATGAAATGGCGCAATAGCTTGTGAATACACCATTGTTTAGTTTTCAAGATTTGAAGTTAAACACCAGGGACATAATTGTAATACTAAAGGATACCTTCAACACTACATCAGGTCCTCTACCAATCCTTGATCCACATGCTACATGAATCCCATTTAACACCTTGGAAAGACACTCGGTTGGTTCACATGTTGTAGATGGCGTTCATAATCTGGTCACTGATTCTAGCTAAATTAGTGTGTTTTCCTACCTCTAATTCTACATTCACATATCATAAGGGAGCTAAGAACACCTCACTTGTGGATTTGTTATTCAGCAAAGGCATTGTGGATAACCATCTCCACAAAGTTTCTCACTCATTTCCAAAGGTGGTGCCTAATGAGAGAACTTCCATCACCACCGGAGTTGCCATTGTCGACAATACTAAATCAACAATCCAAATGGGAGGACATACACCCAGAGTGGTACTTCTTGATATAGGTGCCCAACCACTAATTCTTGGAGTTCAATTTGCTAAGAAGATGGGCATGCTCGACTCTAAACTATGGAAATCTATGTGGTAAATTCGCACTGCTAATGGGAACATAGAGGAGGTACTTGGGGAGAATCCGAATTTGATTGCATTTAACTTCAATGAAGGTACAAATCAAGAGCTTTCTCTACATGTCAGATGTTTAGTCACCAATGCCACTAGTTACGATGTGGTCATTGGGCAAAAGGTCATGTTTCCACCAAGTTTCACAATTGACAATTAGTTCGAGCATGCATACTACCGAATGGATTGGGAGATTGATGGCCACCACCTGGGATACATACCCCTTGATTTACATGGGAACCATATTCTTATAGTTCACCATTGTATGCTCAAGGAAGCACACACCATTTCCTACATCCAACAAGATGGCCACGAATGGATAGAAGGAGATGAAAAGGAGATTGCTTACGCCCAAGCTACTAAAAGCTTGAAGGTGGTTCCTATTGACATTCAACACGGACCAGAGGTTTTACAAAGGTTCAAAACAACCCATGAGCCCTTGGTCAAAGTTCTGTCTAGTTTTGAACCATGGCAAACCAATTAAGTTAGTACTTCGTTAGCTAATCACCCGAACACCACTTAAGGAGGGGATTACATTACTAGAGTTCTTTGGTGGTATTGCTACATGTCTCAAAGCCCTACTACAGTCAGGGATGGTGGTTTGGAAGTATTTTTACATAGACATTGATCCTATTGCAAGGTAAGTGGCGACATCAAGAATGATGGAGCTCACAGCCAGATTTCCACAACACTTTGCAACCATCGCATGGAAGGCTAGTTTCATTTTCTTGCCTTTTGACATAAAATTAATTTAGAATAAGCATATGGAATTATTTGGCCCGGTGGACCTCATCATTTCACATTGGGAGTGTCAAGGATTTTCAGGAGTTGGATTTGGAGAAGGCTTGAGTGACACAAGATCTGGTCTCTTCACGGACATGGTATGATTGATCACCTGGGCTTAATCCATTTCTCCTATGTTTGGTTATGTAATTGAAATCACCCCTTCCTAGCTTGACTAAAAGGAAAAACTCTAGGAGCACTACAGGTTAGTCAAGCATTACCTTGGAGAGCCACTTTTACTCGATGCAACACAAAGCGATTGCTATGCGCACTGGTTGTGCAACTGGTCGACCAACCTTACACCACTCTCAATTCTGCAGTTGGCTTTGAGATACACCATTAGAGACCCCAACATGCAGGTTTCTCACATATTGGATGATGAGAACTCCTACCAACTAGTTACAAGGCAAGAGAAACCTCCTTGGTTTCCTACAAACACAATAGGAAAACCAAGAGGTGTTTGGCCCACCTTTGTTTCCTTCATAGGAGCACACACCTTTTAGGGAAATGGACCAAGCTTGATGTATCGTCATGTTTCAGCCACTTGGGATGAACCAAGCTACGAGGTTCCAAACTAGCACTACTAGTCACACCAAGGTGATTAGATTGGAGCATAACGTTATATTGGAAAGAAGCATCGACCTAAACTCCCTTACATGGTTGTTGGTAACGTGTGTACTCTTTTAAATGTACACAACACTAGTACTAATTCAATCAGATTGCAATTTTGGCGATGCGACTACATGGCACCCCGACCAAGTACACTTGCCTATCTTCAACACTCTACACTTCATTCTTAGTGTTGGGGGGGAGGAGGTACCATGTAATTTGACTCGAGTTATTTCTAATACACCTGGAGGTACATCAACTTCTGAAGAAACAATTACAACTTTCTATGAATCTATGCAGTTGGATAATGGAGAACCCAATACACCAAGTTCTTCAAACACACTTTCCAACTCCATTCCATGTGTTTCCAACTACCTTTTCGTTATGGGGAAGCAGCTCACCAAGAAGGAGAGAGACCATGTTACAGATTTGTTAATTAAGTATGAGAATGTGTTCACATTCTCAATGAAAAACTTAGGTAGGTGTAAGACCATGCAGTTTTCTATGGACCTTACAGATGAGACACTGATCTATCGGAGGAGGCATATGTTGAGCAAGCATGACTAGGAACTAGTAGATGAAATATGCAAAGAGCTCCATGAGGTTGGTTTCATTCATCCATAAAGTTCTGATTTTGCAACTATGACAGTAATGCCAACAAAAAAAGATTCAGTTTGATTATGGATTGAAAGAAGGATGTGCGAGGATTATAGGCCTTTGAACCTAGTTATACTTCAGGATAGGTACCCAATGCCCATCCTTGAAAAATTGTTTGATAACATTGGAGACTCAAACATCTTCACAATTGTGGATCTAAAGCAAGGCTTCAATCAAATTGTGCTTGTTGCGAAGGATCGCAAGAAAACAACAATCCATGGAAGCAACAAGTTGTGAGAATGGCTTGTGATGCCTTTTGGATTAAAGAATGCACATGTATTTTTTTCAACGAATCATGGACAATGTTCTTAAAGGGGCAGATTTCCTGAAGTGCTACATAAATGACGTCCTAATGCATAACAAAGGACTTCTGCAACACTTGGCTCATCTTGGGGAGTTATTCAAGAAGCTCCACGAAGTCAATATGAATATCCATCCTAAAAAGTGTGAGTTTGTTGTCACCTCAGTAGTCTACCTTGGACACAATTTTTTTCCAAATGGTATTATGGTTCATTGGGCCAAAGTAATAGCTATTTTGGAGATGCCCAATCCTATTGATGTTCACATTTTGAGGAGCTTCATTAGACTATGTAATTA
>Ga0116226_10006315_pt1 | contig 10647 bp, 6 predicted proteins | sample S1TSphfallax_FD_89692 | JGI IMG/M metagenome (GOLD analysis project Ga0116226, IMG submission 89692) | Host-associated microbial communities from peat moss isolated from Minnesota, USA - S1T2_Fa - Sphagnum fallax MG | ecosystem: Host-associated > Plants > Peat moss > Unclassified | place: USA...
AAAAAAAAAAAAAAAAAAAAAAAAACCAAACACCCCACATAAACAAAAAACAAAAAAAAACAAAAAAAACAACCCTAAAAAAAAAAAAAAAAAAAAACCATACAAGAGAAGCAAAATAACCTAGCTAACAAACTAAGAGGGAAAAAAAATCTTACCTTTTTGAAATGCAAAGGTTGTTGTTGTAGCTTCAATTGTAAGCAACTTACACATTGAAGGCAAAAGGGAAATATCATCACCACAAAAACAAGGAAAGTAAAACAAGCAACAAGGTGACAACAAGCAACAACAAGATGGCAAGTAGCAATAAGGTGACAAGTAAAAGCAAAGTTCGTACTTGGGTGATGACAAACAACAAAGGCAATGGGGTAGTCACATACTATGGTGTTCTCAAATGTAGATCACAAGGTTGTTTTTTCAATATTGCAATGGATTGAAGTGGATGCCAACATTATTTAATTTGTAATATTTAAAAAGGGTACTCATTTTTATGAAATAAATTATTATTCCAATAGAACTAGGCCCATTGAACCACAAAAACAAAACATGGACTTTTAAAGGTCATAAAGTTGCTTGATTTTAGAAAGTCCTTTTAGAAAATAAAGTTTAACAATTTCTACAACCTTATCATTTCATTGTGTTGTATATAATGTAAATAAATTTTAACTATCTTGTTTTAGTTTATTTTTAAAAACTTTGGTTCCTCAAATGTGCTGGTAACATGGCGATGTTTGTGAAACAAATGTTTTAATGTTAAAATTTGGTCAAAATGGATTCCTAATGTGTCCAAAAAGAGCCACCTTAGTTTGCAATTACCCAATGATGAATAGTAAGGATGGTGATAAACCATAATGACAAAAACAAACTATAGGGCAATGACAAGGACCAAGGGTGACAATGAACAACAACAAAAATAAACATCAATGGTGATAATGACCAACAAAGGCAATGATGACAACCAGAAAAGGTGATGAAATTTGAAAAGCATGGTGATGACAAGAAACAAAGCTGAATTGGAATGATAAAAGCAATGACAAATAATAAAGGTGACAACAAGTAACAAGGAAAAAATGAAGGACAGGGAATATAGCAATGGTTAACCTCATAAAATGGGTTTGATCATGAGGATAATGGAGGATAGTGCATTGTGTTAAACCTTTGTTTGGATGTGCTAGGGGGGTGTTGTTTGCCAAATAACGTATTTTTTTTGAAAGCTCTAACAATATGTGAGCATGTTTTGTCTAATGAAAAGGGTTTTAATTCTTTTTCAAGCTTTCAGTGATGATTTCCAACTCCTCTTTTGTATGCTGCCATGGGCATTAAAGACCAATTTGCAAAGGATAACGCTTCAATAACAAATATGAAGGCGACCACCCCCACTTAGATTTCTCCTCAATACCCTTAACTTGTTGGTCATAAATTTGCAATTCTTGTTGGACATAGTTTTTTTTCTTCCTCCTAAGTGTTTCTACAACCCTTGCCTTGTTTGCATCATATTCTTTGTTTTTCAGATATTGTAGATATTCCTAGAGATTTTTTCATCTTTATGAATCATTTCACGGTGTTCTCTTTACAACCAGCTTCAGTCCATGCATTCAAAGACTTTGTGACAATCTCAAAAATTGTGATTGTCCTTTCAACCCTTCTAACAACCTACATGCACAATATGTCACTAATAAAAACCTAGATTGGAGAACAATGACCTATAATAATAACAACTTGGATTGCAAAACATTGACTATGATTAGTAAGAACCTAAGTTGGAGAATAGTGGTTATATAAGTAATAAAAGCCAAGGTTACAAAACATTGAATGTAAATAATAAGAACCTAGGTTATAGATGAATGGTTGTGAGATATTTGAACTTAGGGTGCAAAATAGTGATAGTGAGTAAGAAGAAGTAAATTCACTGGTGGAAAAAGGTACCATTTTCCAATGTAAACACGAATTTGTTTCCTAAGGTACCTTTAGTTTCCATCCTCATAAGGAGAGCTAGGGCTTCTTCAAGGTCTTCAAGCATTATCAAGGCCATTACTTTATTCATCTCTGACAATAAAACATAAAGCCCATTCATTTGTACTTCCAAAGGAGGAGGGGCCAAATCACAAGTACTTTCAATTGTGAATGTTTCAATTTTCTTCTTTGTTTTCGCTTTAATGTTAGCTCTACTTATATGTGTTACACCATTTTGTGATAATGTTCGCCCATCCAAAATCAACAATAGACTTGCCAATACATAGGTTGAATTGCTTAGTGCTTTCAAATGAATATGGGCCTTTAATTCCCCTCATAGAAAGAATTAAATACCTCACTTCACAAAAACAAACTTGCATTTAGTTTATTATGCCTTGTATAATGTATTGGTTTTACAATTGCATAATTCTCCACTATAGGCATCTTTGCTTAGAAAGTGGTTTTGGTAATCTATAATGATTGGGCAACACATGTAGATATCCCACCTCAAAGTGAATGAAAATTCGGGAATTTAAAGTGTGGTATAGATTTTTTACATGGGCATTATGAAAATCTACAAACAATAGTGGGAAATAAATAATTAAATAATCAACAACTGGAGTTGGAAATCTTCATTTGTAAAGTGAACCTAAAAAACAAAGTGCTTGTAGATTATAATTAAAAAATAAAAATACAACTAGCTAAGCTTTTATACGAACTAGAGATTTTAAAAAAGAATGTTATGTTTGGAATCATATGTACCTTGGCAGTGAATTGAAAAAAAACTCCATCGTTACTTAACTCAACAACCACCTTGTCTTTTTTGCGTATGGGCCTTGGAGGTGGTAATGTTTTATCTTGAGATTTTAAACTTGTTGATGCAACCTTCTTATTGGGATGTTTTGTTGCATCATTATTTGGGCACATACTTTTGTTTGGTAGGGTCTTGCCATGTTTCTCCCCTAGCCTTGTCAATTCTTTAGCCTCAAACTTGGTCCAAGTCAAGTACATCTTCAACAATTCCTTGCCCTTGTATTTTGAGCATTGCATCATCATTCTATGGTAGCTTAAGGTGTTTTTGTCTTTGTAACAATTCTTGTAGAACTTGCATTGAAAGGAAGGCCAATTTTCAATGGGGGAATCAAGGCATTTGACATCGAAATGTGCTTCCAATGTGAGAGTCTCATACACCTCCTCAAGGTATAATGCAACACAATGATGTTGACTTTGTTACATTGTTGATTTGTAAATCCTACTTTTGCCATTTGGACCTCCCAATATCTATAATATGTTGTCAATCATTTTTTAAAAATTTGTTATGTTTTGCAGAACAAGGTGGATAGGAAATGATGTCCACTATTACTTTCCCAAATTGTATGTACTCAACACAATAGACTTAAATTTCAAAAGAAAAACAACAAACTGCAAAACCCCAAGGTCCTATATGTAGTTAACAAACAAAGACCTTTTTTTTGTAGTTATCAAATCCTACTATTCATTTTTTGTAGCACACTCAACAACAAACTCATGATAGGTAAAAATAAAATAATAGAAAGCTTACCCCTTCTACCCATCTTCTTGATGTTGTCTTCACAATGTTGATATATTTTTGTCTTCTAAACAATCAAATGATGTAAGACCCCTTCTTGAGCAAAAATTGGCAACACCTCTTGCAATAGATGTTTTTGCTTTCCATCCTTTCCTCTAGTCAACATCATGCCATCATCAAGCTTTTGTGTGTCATCAAGATTTTGTCTATTGTCGTCTTCAGTTGTAGAATAATCAAGCTCACCTTCAACATTGTAGATAACAACGGGAATGGGAGATCTTCCCACAGTGTCTACGATAATCACACTACACATTGCGTTGTTCTCCTCAATGACACTTGCAACAACAAAAGGTGCAATTTTTGTTATTTGTGTTGGTTCCATAGTTGTTTATAAGTTAAAACACGACACAACAATTACAAAGCAGACTACTTAACTAGTCACTTCAACACTTAATGCAACCTTAAACCCTAAACCTTTCAAGGGAAGGTCGCTCTCCAAATGGTTCTTTGACAAAGGATAATTAGTGCTTTGACTCAATGCTTCTACAACCATTTTGCACCACCAAACCCTAAAAACTTCCTTACATTACTTACAATACCAGACCCTAAATGCCCAATCTACATTTGGCCATTTTTAGTTTATATTTAAACTGTTATGTTTCTAATGTAGAACGTTGGATGTCCTGCCATCGATAGCGAAGGGAGATCCGGACAGTTGACGATGCTTGGGATGTTCTGTCAACGGCGAAGGGAGGGCCCGGCTCTGGAGGTGGGGTCAAGTACAGTGGCAGGGTAGGCGATGGGTCACGGGTCCGGAGACTTATGTGAAAACAGTGGAAGACCCTGCCCCACCTGGTATGGACTTTGTAGAGAACTGCACTAGACCCTACTGGTCTAGTATCACTTCGACAAAAATTGATGTCCTACATATATCCCTATGTGTACATCTGATTTTTATCCAAGTAGGTTATCTCACTAAACTCTAAAACCTACCTTGACGTTATAGCAGGTGGTTCTCAGGTAAACTGACCCCTATGCATAACAGGTGGGTATTATGAAAATAATAATCGGTAAAATTGGTAACCAGGGGTATTGCTTAGAGAAGCAAATTGATAATAAGTGAGTCCCAGTTTTTTTTCAAAAATTGATACTTTGATATCCTGTGGGACAAAAATTATAATTTCACCAAGACCCTGGCCAGACGGTTATGAAAAAAGTAAGAACTGGCCCACATTGGTTATGACTGGACTCATTGTCTTGTCACCTTCAAAGTGTTGTAGATTTTTCTCTGGAAGCTCATAGATATATCTTTGTGTCCAAGTAATCACCAGTGTTGTGCTTGAATATTTTCAGGGTGTAGGAGGCCCCAAACCAGTACTCTCTATGTAGTATCTCTATGCTTTGGATACTTTGCTTTGCTTGTACAGGGACAAGCTAAAATCGAACAAAGCTTTACCCTCACAAGGATATTGCACCTTGAATGTGTCTCTACATAGAGTGGATAATTTTTTTTTAATTAGTTATGTTTCTTGAGTGCTTCCCAACATTGACTTTACCTTCCAATTATATCCAAAAATATGACAGAAACTCAGGACTTGGATGTTTGTGTCATGGTTTGTCCTAAAATTTGGACAGATATTATCATATGCTTATCTACACCCAGCATCAGGAGGAGATGAAGTCTGTAGGAAGTCATGGCAGCTTGTCACTGCTATTCATGATGAAGATGAGGTTATAAGGCTTTGTGATTGAAGATTCTGACTGCACTCTTCAATCATGTTATTTTCAAATTGTTGTGGAGTTTTCTTCTGAGATGTGTCTTCCGAGCATGCAGGATGAAGTTATGCGAACTTGGCGCTAGTATGGACAAGCTCTTTAAATAGTGCTATAAGAATGGAATATTTGTTTTATATTTCAGAAAGCAAAAGAAAGTCTAAATGTGAACAGGATCATGTGATACGTAGGTGAGAAGTTCTTGTAGTGAAGCGAAAGCCTGTTATTTTTCAACTGGTTCTAAGTCTGAAGATTTTAAGGTATGTGGAAGTTTGGGTGTCGTATCAGGATAAGAGGGGGTTTAGGGACATCTGGAACATTTGGAAATTTTAGTATTCTTAAACCAGTGAAATTAGCATGAATGAATGCCCATGTTTACCAAAAAAATTTGTTAGAAAAGAAGCGATTGCAAGGCAAAACAGTATTTGGTTATCCTTCAAGTGATGAAATATGGGGATGAAAACTGGATACTGGGTTCCAGTCCAGAAAACTGGGTGTCATGTAATTTTTTAAAAACTATTCAATCACAATTGTTTTCTGGGTTTTCACTGCAGGGACATTTTTAGGGTTTGCACTACTTTGCAAATTTTAGCACTTTTTAAAGGTTTTCAGTGCAAACCTTTTTTTAGGGTTTGCACTATGGGTTACCTAGGATGGTTATTACGGTTCTTTCCTTTTCACCTTTCTTTTTTTTTTCATTTTTTTGGGGTGCTCTATGGCTTTTTCTTCAAGTCATGCCTTTTTTTCCTATAGATGATGGCTCTAGTTCTTCATCAAGTAGCAACAAGGAGATGTTGGAGGTCATGTGTAGGTAGTCATAGATCATGTTTCATGCAACAATCGCAATTGTTGCCTTTGGAGATTTGTTCAATGCAAATGAATTGGAAGTGGATGTTGGGTAATTAGTGGATCAAGATGTGGGTGTTTGAAATGTGTTGGTCACAATGCAAGCAACTTTAGGTTTGTTCAAGGCCTTAATAGATTTCACTGACAAAATTCGAAGAGCTAGCAACACCTTGTGGTTCTTATAATCATGGGCCATGTGAGACCCGTTGGTAAGGTTCACATTATTGTTGGGTGATCATCTAAATTGACCCTAAAACAATGGTTATGCAACTTCATTTTTTACATGAACCAAGAATGCACTATGTCATAATGCAATTTCCATTGCATATTGGATTAATGAGGTTGTTGGTGACAATATTCAATGGCTAATTATTAAGGAGAGAGCTACCCTCAATACCAATTTTCAAAGTCCCAAGGTTGTATTGTGTTCATTGATAGGACATTCATCGAAATCCACAACCCTTATAATGATGATGCCTATAGGAGACAATTCAATGGGCATAAGAAGATGTATTGCATGATCAACACAATGGTCCTTGACCGCTATGGGTTGTTCATTTACTTGGATGGTCAGTACCTTGGTTTCTACCATGGTGTGACCATCTTACACTAATTAGATTTGTACAAAGATTGGCATTAATTTTTAATACATGGTACAAATATTGAGTACTTGATGGGGAACCTAGGGTACATGGCCAAGTGATGTGAGATTCAAGGCATTCAAGTTTGAAGTTGAAGCAAGTTGTAAGACATTATCTATGTTGGCCATGTTGTTGGGTTGTTTAATTTCAAGTAACCCAAATGATCAACCCACACAATTTCAAATGTTTCCAAGAGAAAGTTTGCTCCACTCTAGTCTTTTAGGAGTGATTGACTCATTGAAGCTGCCACATAAGTGACAAGGTTAGGTTAAGGTGTGGCAAGATCAACCTTTGGACAAGGGCATCTATAAAATGAGGTAGTAGTTGGCCCTAGTTATCATTATTGTGCTTGTCTAATGTGGGATAAGTATGTTTCATAACCTTAAGTTCTTGTGTCAATGCACTACCTTGTAAGCTTTGAGTTCCAATGAAGGTTTCACCTCCATTTAGTGAATGAAACAACTAAGTTGCAACCATAATGGAAATGGTTTTAATAATTTTCTTTAGGAAAAAAAATGACCCTATAATGAAAAGGAGATCCTTCCACATAGTGAAGTCACCACCAACAACAATCACAAAAAATGACATTTTCATTGTTGGGGGCATGGACTAGGATGAAGACCATTATTGCATAACATATATACAAAACATATGTAGAATTATTGCACAATGTGAAGGGGTTGGGACAAGTCAAATTGGACTTTGAAGGAATTTGGTAAAACAAATTGCAAAATTGAAAATAGTTATAGAAGTTGAGAGGATTGTAAAGCTCAATTAACAAGGCATAGGTTGGGGGTTGCATTAGAGCACATAAAACCTCCCTTTAGTTGTAAATTGAGCTTTTGAATTTACACGTGCTTGCAATAATGCCAAATTTCATGCGCTGAAACTCCACATTGCACTTGATATAAACTTCAAAACCACCACACTTGTTGCATTCATTTGTACATTATCAAAGGGTTTTATGCTTGACACACATGCCTAAAAGATTTTTGTAATTGTAAGAAATTAAAAAATGCAGTTGTCATGGGTTGGACCGCCCTTGGCCCTTCACACTCAAAATTGCAATCTTAAAGTGAACCTAGTTTCACTCTGAATTATAACACCAAATTGGGTTTCTTGGCTTGTTTTTACCAAGTGTAAAAATAAAAAATCTTTTATTAATCATTTAACGTTTCTTTTAAACTTAACACAAATCAACTCAATTCATTCCACATTGTAGATAACTTTAATATCTATTTGATGATATCAATATGTTTTGTTAGATTATTAGTTTGGTATGTCAACTATCAATTTGCATACCTTGAGTTTCCTTTTATCTTCGGCTTACTGTCACATTTATTTTTTTAAATACATAACATTTATTTCATAAACAATAAAAGTTATTCATTACTACCTTAGTTAATGATTTTTCATAATTAAAGAAATGTCCACCATTCAATTTTCAACCATTGTTCAATAGACATCTTAATTGAGGGAAGAATGTTGCTGATAATTCATTTGGAATCTTGAAAAAAAATTTAGAGAAACCTTCATATAATTTTCCTACATGATGGTCTATTGTGGTATTTTATACAACATGATCCTTGAAGGGAAAGATTCAAACATAAACATTTTCACATTTCAATTAAAGTTGGAGGCTATTGTCAAGTTTGCTCATTTTAGTGGTCAAAGAATAGTCATTAAACATTTTAATAATGTAAAACATGTAACTACAATTAACATTGATACATAATTATTTTTTGAAATTATAAGGACTAGCCAATGTAACATCTTGGAACACAATATTTTAGAAATAGGCCACACAAAGCATGTTATCAACAATGTATCACACAATGTTGTAAAACCAATGAAAAATGGCAAGATCAAAATTTTCTTTTTTAGATTTGAAATTTGAATCAAATTTCAAAATTGAACTATATTTTTGTTATATTTTATGATTGGTGTTGGAGTTGCATCATCTTCTTCATTTAATGATTTTTGATCAAAATTTAGTTGTGGAGGCATGAGTGCTTTATCATAAATGAAGGCATGACACATGTGGCAGTGTTTAAATTAAACAAAATAGTAACCATATTTTAACTTGTTTTGTAGATCTTCCTTTCTCTTTATTTCAAGTATTATAACTAGTTGTTGAAGTTGCATTCATGAACACATTCATGAACAAAGGAGTTGCTTGTCAATGTAACCAATGCTAAGAAAATGATTTAAAGTTTTAAATAAACTTTAATGTTAAATATGTGTGTTTTATTTATACAACTATGTTTTAAATATAATTATTGATGTAACATGTGGATAAATTTGAAATTGATCTAATGAATATTAAATACCCAAAAGCACTTTTTAAGGACTATAAATAGTGCTTTAAAACATTATTTCACTACTACAAAATGTGGGTGCAGTTCATTAGTCTTCATTCACTAGAGCAGTGAATTCACTGCTTCTTCATCGGTTCCTGTTCACTACAACCAATAAATTCACTCAAAATCTAATGAAATCACTTGGCATATAGGAACACCTTTTGTTGTAGTGTTTTAACATTGTTTCAACATTATGCAATTAATTGTGAATTGCCACATTAACCTATCAAAATTGTCTTTAAAACTCCTCAAGGGGCATCATTGACTCCTTTATTCATGAATTTTGTTATGTCAATCTTCAATTTCTTATTACATGGTGTTGAAATGATCCATGGCTTCAAGCATCACCTTATTCTATTTTTTTTTGTTCCTTCAATTACAAATGAGAAGACATTGGAATGCTTACATTTTATTTTGGCGTTTCTAGGAGCAAGGGGAGTTGTCTAGAGCATAACTATTGGTTGGTTTAACAAATTGATGAGAAGTGTTTTGCATCACTGATTATTCTTTGAATAAAATCCAAGTTCACCACATTCATTCACACCTATGGATTGCTTTGGTTATTGTTTATTATTTACTCCTTTTGTACATAGTTGTCACCCAAAGATTCTTGCATGAATGATCATCATGGTTGCGTGGAATTATGTTTCCCTTATGTATCCATGCTTTTGTATTCACTTTTGGCTTTATTACAATGTAATTCTTGTCCCCATTGGCTCACAAATCAATGACATGGAATGGAGCATTCATGTTTCATTCTACTTGAAAAGTTTTAATTGTGTTGTAATACTCTTTTTTGAATTGTTTCAACAAATGATACTTGTCACATCCATCAACAACCAGCTCCCATAAAGACATGTTGTGGTTAATCCCCTTGTGATAATTTATTATCTTCTTGTAATTAGAGTTCAATAATTCCATTTGTCCTTACACATCTTGCCATTTCACATCATGACAACATTAATAATCTTCTAAGGTCATTTACAAAAAAATTCCATTACTATGCAACAAGAACCATGCATGGGCTCTTAGATCCATGAACACCTTTTGAGTAGCATATTTGTCATGTTTGCATTTGATGATGAATGCCAAGACTCCATGTCACATTGGGCAATTTCTATGTCATTGATGAGTTGTATTACCATTGTTGGATCTTACATTTGATCCTCCTTTCAATCCTTTTCCTTTTCTTGTTGAATTTGATGTCTCCATTGCAAACTAACGTGTGCACTCATGTTGTGTTCTTAATAGGATAACATTGTAGACATTGTAAACAAGAAGGCAACAATGCAAACATTAGAAATGTTACATTGGAAAAGTTGGAGATGCTACAAAATGAACACAATGGTGCGAGCAAACATTGTACTCATTACATTGGAGATTTTAGAGACATTAAAGATGTTACAATGAGAGCGTAATGATGCAAATATGTAAACATTACACTACAACATTGGAAACGTTGCACACAAGAATGTCATTGTAAATGTTACAAACCTTGTAGACCTTGCACATAGGAACATGATGTTGG
>Ga0116226_10006316_pt1 | contig 10646 bp, 4 predicted proteins | sample S1TSphfallax_FD_89692 | JGI IMG/M metagenome (GOLD analysis project Ga0116226, IMG submission 89692) | Host-associated microbial communities from peat moss isolated from Minnesota, USA - S1T2_Fa - Sphagnum fallax MG | ecosystem: Host-associated > Plants > Peat moss > Unclassified | place: USA...
AATTCACACACAAAGTTGAATCCTCATTAAACTCATAAAATAAATAAACTATATTAAATTTTTAACTTTAATTATATCCCATTCACTCAAAACAATAAAACAACCCAAAAAATGAATTGACAAGTGCATGTCATTGAAGTTAAAGAGGAGCCTTATTCCTAAAAATAAATATCTTTCATTTTTTAAAACTATAATTTCAATTTAAAGTGAAATAAAGAGTTTAGTTTGACTCCTTAATTTAGGCTATATGGCACCTATGCTTGGACCACACATGTCATATGGCAATTACGTTTAAAGCATATATATCACATGGCACATAGGTGTAAACCTAAAACTAGGTTAGGTGACATTTATGCTCAAACAATATATGTCCCATGGCACCTAGGCCATGTCGCATCTTTGTCACTTTAGCTAAGTTTAAACCTAGGTCACATGGCACCTAAATTAGACCAAGTGACACCTTAGGTCTAGACCTAGGTCATGCCATGTGACACTTAGGCTACTTTCAGACCTAGGCCACAACATGTGGCACTTAAGTTACTTTTAGACCTAAGCAATGTGGCACCTAGGTATTTTTAGATCTAGGCCACACTAAATGGCAATTAGGCTAGAGCTAAACCTAGGCCACATTACACTTATGTTAGTTGTAAACCCAAGCCAAACCTAGGTTAAGCCACATGACATTTAGGTTAAGCCTAGGTTTAAACCTAGATTAGGTCTAAGCCACATGGCACCTAAACTAAGCTTCAATTTAAGCCTTTAATATGTGACACCTAGGTAAAGCCAAATGGCATTTAGGTTAAGCCTACAACTAAGCTATTAAATGGCACCTAGGTTAGCCCTATGGTTAAACCATGTCGCACTTAAATTTAAACCATGTAAGAAACATGACACTTAAGCTTAATTTTAAATCATATTAATGTCACCTAAAGGTGGGGCCCTAAAGTTAGGTCATATGGCATTTAAGCTAGGTTTAGACCTAGGCCATGTGGTTAAACTTAGTTACTTATATACATCCTAGACTAACTTATTTAAATATGTAATTTAGTGTAAACCATTTACATACGTAGGCTAGTTATATGTATGTAAGTAGCCTAAGTATGGACATTATGTATACTTATGTAAAAAGGTAGCTTAACCCCAAGTATATAAGTAACTTAAAAAAAGTTTAAAACAATCTATTCATATGCAAAATTGTAAATGTGCACATAATTTCATCCATCCACTTGAACCTTTTTCATCCATCCCTAAAATAGGACTACCAAAATAATCAAACACACAACTTGTGATGTAACTACATTACTTGATAGTTGCATGATGTTTGATGATGTAAGATTTCCAATCTTTTTTTTAACTATAGGTTAATGGGGAATTTTGTTGATGCCAATAATATTTTGGAAGTGGCTATCAATTGAAGGTCATTTGGAACTATCCAATACCAAATGAAAGGGTGGATCAAATTATTTGGTAATCAACATTAAATTTTTGGAATTACAACATAGTTGAAAGTGACATGCAATTGAGAAAAAATGGGTTTAAAAATGGGCAATTTTTCCTAGTGATTCACACTTGAAAGTTTGTCTTAATCCTATCCCAAAATTCCTAGTCACATTTATTTTTCTTGGTGGCTTGGGCACTAATTTGCTGAATAATTAATGTAATTTGAAGTTTCTAATTTAGCACCTGAATTTTTCATTTTGAAAAATTTGGCATACAAGGACTAAATATAATAAAAACATTAAACTTCTCACAAATTTTCATGTTGTACTTTTGCTTAGACTAATTAAAGCTTATGTTACTTTGTTGATAGGGTGTGGATTGAAGTCTAATTACTTTGATTGAATTTTCAAATCTATTGACATATAGTCCTCTTTCTGTGTGAAAATTTTGGCAAAACAAAAAATATATAATTTGTGTTGAAGTTGCCCTAAGTACCATGGTAATTAAAAAACACGCCCTTGGTTTGCATGATGTTGCAAATTTCACCTTCGTACCATTTGACAGACCTAGGAATGTGTCATAAGTATATGTATTTAATTATTTTATCAAATATTCACAAATATATTGACATATTTATGGCAACAAGTTAGATTGTTTAATGTTGAATTTAATCAATCCCATTATATTATTTTTATCTATCCCTTTCATCATTTTTTTTTCTAGAATTTTTTTTAATTTTTTTTTAATTTGAAAAAAATCACCAAAATTTGAGGGAAATGATTTTTAAAAAATTAAATTCATTTGGACTTTCATTTTAGTTTGGTAACATTTTTTTAATTTCATCACAAACTTCCAACATCACAAAATCTCAATAGAATTTATGCAAAAATCGTAAAAAACATGTTTGTGTAAAATTTGTGAATTTAAAAATGTAAAAATGGTAGGAAATATATATATGTTTGTCTTAGTTATGATCTTTTGATGTGAAGTACATAAAAATTTATTTTAATTATATTCATGCAATTATCATTAAAAATTTTGCATAGAAGTATGTGATTTTTTTGCATTAAACCTGAACATTTATGTATGCCATTCAAAAACAATGTATCATCCAAATATTCAAAATATGTACAAACTATTGTTGATATTAACCATAACATGGAATTCATGTGATTTTTGTACAAACCTATGAAACTTGGATTTCCCACAAAATTTATACAAACCCATGAAACCTATTAAGTCTGTGATGTAATTTATTTTACTATTTAGATGTTTTAAAGACCTTTCACCATTTAATGTTAAATTTCTCTTGGAATGTTAGCCAACAATACAACATCAGAAATTTGAAGAAAAAAAAATCACTTTTATCCCCTTGTTCAAAAAGTTAAAAAGTTAGTGTGTTCCTTAGATTTTAATCACTTGAACATACTAATCAAAATTGGAACATGAAAACTTGTGATTTTTTTCATTTTTTATTTAATAATTGTTAGGCAAAATATTTTTAAAAACTTTTTACCACGAAAGACAAAAAAAAAGGTCCCTTTATAATTTAAAAAAATGGTTGAAAGCATAATCATTAATCTTTAAATATGAGAAGAACCAATCTTTTGCCATTTTGTGTGCATTTCCAAATGCCTTGGAACTTGTGTGTGGGTTGGTCTTTGGCCACTCCAACATTTCTTGGTGCCCAAGACAAATCTTTTGTCATTGAAAATGAATCTTAGACTCAAAAGAGGGCATACTTTTTTCAATTCAAAATCATTAAAAAAATAAATGGTGGAAAGAAAATAAAATCCATAGTCATTACATAGGAGAAGGTTTAGTCTTTCAACCATTTCCACATTTTTCAATGCTTAAGAATTCAAACATGAATCAACCTCTTGGTCATTCTTTGTTTCTCAATGTTCAAGTTCATTTTTTGATAATTTCTTGTTTTTCAATGTTGGAGTTTCTTTTGATCATTCCATTTGTTTTAATGCTTGAATTCTCAAACACCAATATACATAGAATGATAAAAAATCAGCCCGACAACATGAAATGGTTGGAAGTCTAACTCTCACCCAAATTCTCAAACATCAATAAATGTAAAATCATTGAAAGATCATTTTTTTCTCTTATACAAAAATGTTTTGATTACCATGATACAAAGGTAGCCTCAACGTGTGTATCAAATAATTAATTAACTACAAAGATTCCATGTCATATTCTTGAATATTTCAAAATATTATTTATTCATTCTCACAAAATGTTTATTTTTGGAAAAATTGCTTTGTAAAAATTTCAACTTTGTATAAATAATATAATCAATGTTATTATTTTTGAAAATTGATAGCAAGTCAATGAAAATATAAATATGAGTAAAACATAGATTCATAACAACCTTTCCATTCACTTTTAAGTTCACCCAAGTTATTACATTAAACTTTATGATCCACCTTCAAATTTTGACCTACTTTTAATAGGATATGAACATGTCACATGCAAGTGTTACTTTCCATGATACTGCATGCATAAAAGACATGCAGAAAAACATCATTTCATGTTAATGTTACCTCCACCTAATTGGGGTGAACATCACATGTAAGAAGTTACTTAATTAACCTTAATTCAAATGTTTCATAATTTAAAAATTTTAAGTGCATGAAACACAAATATCTAATGTTAAAAGGAAAAAATGATAAAAGGAACTTGACAGGATGTTGATATCCATCAAAGTGACATGTTAAATACCTTTAAACAAACTTTGTCTAGCACACTTTCATGATTTTTTTTTGCATTTGCATATTTTTACATCAATTGCACTTTGCAATTTTTTATGTTGTATATGTTTTATAAAAATAACATTATTTAATTTTTTTGGCATGTTTTGTTATCCTAAGCTGAATTCAAACTCAAGATCTTTTTTTCAAAAGTAGAAAGTACCGATTAGTAACATAAATTTGAATGTTGAAAATAAATAATCATATATTTTATTTAACATACGTGCAAGGTCAAAACAATTGAACCTTACAACATAAACCATGTGGCTAAACATTGTTGATCATTTTTAATGTTGAACCATGTCCATTAAATGGTGTTTAGGGTCAAAACACGATTGGGGTACCCCCTAAGGACCATTTCCATTTGTATCCAATGGATCCCTTCACTTAAAACATGTTGTAATTCAATGACACATTCATATTGAAAGTTTGGTTTTATTCATGAATACATACATTACTAATGTACTATTCTATGCATACCATGTTGAACAAGTTTTAGGATTCTTACCAAGTCTTGAAAAAAAAATCCAAGATTTTGTGTCCAAAGAAAAAAAGTTCAAGGATTCATAAGGAATGTTAAAACAAATGTTTTTGGCCCAAGATTCTTACCACAAACACTTGAAGTACTAATGTACATAAAATGTGTGAATGTGACAAAACCAAGTGCCCTATTGTAATGTAAAAAGTTTCAAAAAATGAAATTTATGGGAATTTTGGGCCATTGTTAGAATGTGGCCCACATAAGATATATGTTATTATTTTTATTTTCATAAGTGAAAACAATATATATTCTAGATGGCTATATAAAATTTGAAACAAAATTATTTCATTTGACATGAGAAAAAAAGGGGAAATCTATGACATGTCATGGGAAAAGTCAAGGAAAAGGTTAATTTGAATTTTTCAGAATCAATACTTAATGTTCATTAAGGGGTACCTTAATTGTGCTTTGACCCTTTAGTGTTTTCTTCCAATATAAACTTTTAAGGTATTACAATATCCTTGGTCTAAATCCAACTTCAAAGGCATGTTTCATATAAAATAATGGTAGCCTTAACCTTTCCATGTTATGAAGTCCCACTGTGAAGGTGATAGCCCAAGCATTGGGGTCAAGTGTTGAAATTGAAAAAATGGAAAAACAAAAAGGGTTGCCATTATTTGGCATAATAAACAATATATTTTTTCCATTCTTGTGAATAAATTGAAAATAAATGAATGAAAAAATTAGAGCATGAACTTTACGTAGTAAAAATTATTTCATACATAAGATATTCAACAAAATTTTGATTGGACAAGTGACAAAAAACAATGAACAACCCCATTGACTTTTGTGTGAGTGCTAGAAAAAAGTTGTGATGCTTGCACAATTGCATTGCAAGGTGTGATTAGTAAGTCAAAAAATCAAAAGTAAATAAATAGTATGATATAACTTTTCAAACAATATAAAAACAAGCTAGTGATAATAACTAGATTTTAGTTCCTTGTGCACTCATGAGCCTAATTTCATAGGAGCTTGCAAAACATGTATAACTTGTTGGTCTGCACAAAACATCATAACATGAACCATTGTGAGTGTAATCTCATAAAACTTGCAAAATATGTCTAGTTTTTTTGTTTACGCAACATCATAACATGAACCATATTGAGCCTAATTTCATAGGAGCTTGCAAAACATCATAACATGAACCAAGCACCAAAATGATAAGCTCACAAGTTTTGTGGGGAAGTAAGGTATGTGGTCTATAAATGGATAATGCCCTTTATTGGCAACCTATGTTTTGTGCATAAACTTATATTCGAGTGAATCTTAAATGCACGATTAATCAAAATTGTTAAAATAATGTTCATTAAAATCACATTTTATGATATTATGGGCCCAATTAACAACGTAGGATTGTTCATTAAAGGAAAGATTATAGATCATTGAAGATGCATATTCAAAACATGCATGGAAGCAATGTTGTAACAAATTGATAGTAGTTTAATACATGAATATTGGTAGAATATCACCGAGAAAGCTATCACAATTGAAAATAACATAACTTACCAAAAAAATCATTTTTGGTATACTTTGGAATTTGCACAAAAATCTAACCACTTAATAACTAATATTCAATGTGATATATGTTTAATGTCCATTTTGCATGCATTGAACAACATAATTGAAGTAGAACCATTTTCATATTTACTACAAGGGAGAAGAGTGCAAAATAGAATGGCGAACATTGTGAGAGAAAATCAAATGTTTTGCTTGCTTCTTGAAATACAAATTGATGGATTATTGTGTGATGAAAATCCTCAAGAGGATACAAATTTTAACTCATGCAACTATGGAAAGGAAATGTTCAAGTATGTACAACATGAACATTCATCATCATTGATCGAACAAGAAAGTCCATGCATGCATACCAATGTTGCATTTGGTTCCCATAGGTTGAATAACCAAAAGAGACTAAGCTAGTTGCAATCAAGTTAACCAACCTATTGTGTTGATGTGACAAATCATCAAACACACTTAACTTCATGAATTCAAACAAGTTTTTTGACGTACCATGCCCCAACCCATTGTGACCATGAAAGCAACAAAAGTGTTGCTCCAAGAACAATTAGAATGAGTTCAAAACATCTATTTTCTTATTGACAATCATGACATTTTTTTACTTTGAGAAAAAAATGGAAATTGGGACGATTGGAGTTTAATTACAACAATTGAGGTAATGGAAACTAGATCCAAGATTTAGACAACTTGTTGAATGTTTGATGTGCTTATCACATTGTTATAAAACCACATATATGGAGTTACATAATCATGAAAAAGAGGTAAATTAGGCATTTTACACAAAGAAGAAGAAGAAGATGCATTTGTTTTGCATGTGAAGAAGATGCAATCAATTGGGCACCACTTAATGTTCCACAATTGAAACTTAATGTGGCTGAAATTACACAAGAAAAAATTGTTCCTTTCAAAAATGGCATTCCGGGCTAGGGTGGCCAAGATGATTGAGGAAGTGTAATCTTGACCTATCCTTGAGAGTCGCACAAGGTTTGGAGGTTGGTATTGTTATGGGTCCATGCCCAACAAATGTTGCATCATTTACACAAACTTAACATAGGGTTATAATGTACATGACTATTAGCCAAATTAGATTTGGAATTGTAATGAATTAGGAGCACAAGTCAAGAGATTCAAAGGTGCATGAGTTCTTGCATATATAGGTTCCAAATTTGTGCATTTGATTATACCAAATGAATGATAGTGGTTGTTTGTGTTGTTCTACATCAATGTAGCTGAGGAGTCATTTCCATATTTTTACATTTTTAAAAGTTAGCAATTTTGACAAAAAATTATTGAGAGGTGTGAGACCAAAATTATAATGGCTATGCAACTTAAAGCGTGGATGATTGCCATTTTTTTGAAAAGTGGATTTCACATTTCATTACATTTATTCAAGCACACGAATATAATTTGAATACAACTAATTATCATTTACTAGTTTTAGATGGTCAAAATTCACGTGTTATTACAAATGTTGTGTATAAAGCAAAAAATATGGGATTGGATTTGATTATTTTGCCCTCCCACACCAGCCTTGTTTTGTAACCTTTTGATGTTGCATCTTTCAAACTATTCAAAACGACATTTAGAGCTTATAGGGATGTGTGAACCTCAATAAACAAAGGAAGGGTGTTGGAATAAAAGACTTTTCATAATGGGTGTTTTTGGCTTTCAAAAAAACATTAAATCAATATAACATATGCAAGGGCTATAAAGCGACTAGAATTTGGCCTCTCAATGTATATGTTATGGCAGACAAGATGCATATTAGTGAAATTTTATGCAAGCAAAAGCATATGATGCAAAGTTTGATTAAGTTGATTTACATGTTGAAGAGGTTTTAGGGGAGTCAACTATAGTTGGAAAGAACGTTTGTCATTATTATGTAGACATTGATGTTTCTGAATGTGAAGCATTTTGCAAAGGTTTTATCATAGGGTCACATGACAATCCAAACAACTTACAAACGAAGGTGGCCTCAGTAGACTTGATCACTTTGGCTTCAAGGCCACCATTGCAAAATAATAGCAATGTTTATCATTTTTTGTTTTTGCCAAAGGCCTTTTATAGGCCCCATGCATTGTGTTTCATCATAAGAACCATTAATAAATTATTCAAAATCTATTATGATGACCTTTGATGTTTACATTTGTGCACTTGAGCAAAAACTAACTTGTAAGGAAACAACAACCAAAGACAACAAACATCGAGAGGAAGAGATGTTGGCATCAAAGGGTCGAAAAGTTGTTGAAAATTTTGAAAAGGAGTTGACCAAATGTGTAAAGCTAGATGAAAGGGTTGCAAAGAAACTGTTTGATGAAAGGTGGTTTGCCAAACATTGTGTTAAGCAAGGTAATGCACTTCATGTTACAATTAAAACTAATGAACCCTTTACCAATTAATGCTTACCAAATCCCCTTCTACGGAATCACACCATCAATTTGTAAGTTTAGCATGACAACAACAATTGAGAAACAAAAAGCTTGATGAGAAGGCAAAAAGGTAGTGCACATTGTGTTGGTTGAACCTATGTGGGTCCATAGATCGCCTCCAAGCTCCATTCCAATGGAAAGAGATTGTTCAAAAAATTGTTGTAAGAAGTTCCGCGTTTAGTAGAAGTTTTGATAAGAGGTCAACAAGAGCTTGCAATGAGAAAAGCATGGGTGATCAACTAGATGCACAACATCATTAAGTGGGATTAAGTGGCACGAGTTTGATTATTAGTAGTTGGTTTACAAATAATGCACTAAGATTTTTACAACATTATTGGCACAATGTTTATAATGAGATGATGCACCTCATGGCCAAAATTTGACACATTTAGAACTAGTTTTGGATAGTTTTGCATGACATCTCTCACATTATTCAAGTCAGTGCTACTTTGTCCTTGCGAGGACTTGCCATATATCAAAGATTTGTTATGAGTTCATATAATGAAGGCCTAGATTTAAACTATAATCCAAATTTGTATGAGCCTTCTAAATGCCCATATTAGGTGCATAAGCTTTCAGACATTGAAATAATTTTCCAAAAACTTTGTGGATGCACAGAAAAATATGATTTCACTTTTGCTTTGCTATTCATCCATTTGCTAATTCAATGATTATATTTTCATCCTAAGCTGCTTTTAATTTTGGGCTCTGTAAACAAACTGTCCATTTACAGACCACATACCTTTTAACGTCCTCCATAACGGACCTCCAAATATAGAGGGGGAAAAACTGTTGGTTACGTTTTGTAAGATTTAGGGTTTTTGTTTTACCCTAACTCTGTTTTTGTTGGGACTTCGGGGTTGTTCTGTTCCTGGATTGCCATTCTTTTAGGCGATGGAAGATGGGAGCGATGGAGCACCAGGAGGAGGAGGAGGAGGAGGAGGTGGAAGAAGAAATTCTTCGTTTTGGAAAACTTCTTTGCCGCAAGAGCGAATCTTGTTTGTCAATTCACCAGAAAAGCTTGAATTCAAGCTATTTCTGGTGGCGATGGAGGAAGCGGTGATTGTTGCCATGGATGCGGAATGGAAGCCGGTGCGCAAGCCCGGTGCGGTACCTCGCGTCTCCATATTGCAGATGTCTTGCCGTATGGGAGAGAATTCTCGAGCTTGGTCTTCTTTGATGGAGAAAGATCTTCTTCTTGTTGCAATGGATGCAAAATTCCAGGCTTTAGGTTTGGAAACAGAATTGGAACCTAGAGAAGAGTATTCGGAGAGGAGAAGCACTGAGGAGAATTCTGAAGAGATGATTGAACCAGAAGAGTTTGCACCAGAAGACCTAGACAGAAATTCTCAAAAGGATGATGATCCAGAGAATTGTTTGGATCAGAAGATTGCTGAGAGTGAGGAGGATTGGAGAAGGAAAGGAGAAGATGATGAAGAAGAAGAGAGCAAATTAGTCAAGGGTGAGGAAATAGTGTTTGTTCTAGATTTGCTAGCACTTTCAGCTTCTGCTTTCGGGCTTGCAATGAAGGCAATGCTAACATCACCTCATATCTTGAAGCTTGGATTTGCCTTCAAACAGGATTTGCTTCACCTCACCACAACCTTCCCTGGTTCAGAAGCCCATGGATGCTTTGACAAGGTAATAAAATAAAATAGAGCTGAGCTAAACCCTAAACCCTAAACTCTTCTTCTTCTCTCCCACTATGGCTCCATTTCATTCATTCATCCCACTGATGGGTGTTTGGTGTTTGATTGATTTCAGGTGGAGCCATACATGGACTTGGGTAAATTGTATAAACAAATTGTTAATGCTGGAGGTTCGATATGGTCACAACAAAATGGTGGAAAGAAGCCATTGGTGGGAAGAGCCTTCAGCCTTGCTGCTATTACTGAAGCTGTCCTAGGAATGCCCCTTTGCAAGGTAACAAATTCAGAGCACATCATTGTATACAGGACT
>Ga0116226_10006317_pt1 | contig 10646 bp, 9 predicted proteins | sample S1TSphfallax_FD_89692 | JGI IMG/M metagenome (GOLD analysis project Ga0116226, IMG submission 89692) | Host-associated microbial communities from peat moss isolated from Minnesota, USA - S1T2_Fa - Sphagnum fallax MG | ecosystem: Host-associated > Plants > Peat moss > Unclassified | place: USA...
AGCAGGGCGTCTCCGTCGCGGGTGTCGCAGATCAGCTTCCACAGCATGTTGCAAAAGCCCGACACCGCCCCGATCGGCAGCCCGTCGCTCTTACGCGTCAAGGGCGGCAGGGCGTGGAAGGCGCGGAAGATGTAGCCCGACCCATCCACCAGATACAGACGCATCGGCTTGGCCGGATCGATCGCGGGCGCGGGCGGCGTCGGCGCGTCGGCGTCCAGCGCCGGGGCCAGGTCTGCGGGATCGAGCAGGGCGATGTCGGTCATGGCCCCAAGATAGGCGCTTATGGCGGAGAGGTCACCACGGCGCCGTGTCGCTTAGATCAGGCCTATCGCCAACCCCAACTGACTCGCGACGCCATGCAAGCGCTTGTCGCGCGTCCAAAGTTTCGCTCCCGCCGTCAACTGCACCGCGGCAAGTAAGTGGATATCGACGTACCCGGCGCCACGCCCGAATAGAGCGTGGCGATCGATAAAATGTAGCGCCTCGGCGTCTGTGGCGACGATAACTCGGGGTAAGCGAGATAGGGCGCTCAATACGCTATCGCGGGCGCCTATGTTCCCAAGGGCAAGTTCGCCAATAACGAAGGGGTGCGTCAGCACCATCCCGGAGCCCAGCAACGCGACAAGATGGTCGTCGCTGGCGCGCAGATGGTTGATCCAGATGGAGGTATCGACCAGGATCAAACGCGGGCGGGTCGCCGCCGCGGCGGAGCCTCCAAGTGGGGTTCGCTGCCGCCTAACCGCGCCAGCCGACGCGCGCTTTCACGCTCGATGAGCGCCTTCAGCGCTTCACGGACTAGGCTCGATTTCTCCTTAAGCCCTGTAAAGGCTTGAGCTTCGGCGACAAGTTCATCGTCGAGCGCCAGGGTCGTCCGCATATCACCCTCCAGCTGAGGCACGAATTTATCACCATTTGATGCCATCTACAATGTCGATATCCATAGGGATGCGATTGCGAAAGCGTCGGCCGCGCGCCGGTGTAATAGTGTGCGCAGCCCCTTCCCGGTTCGATCGTCGAAGGTTTAGATAGGTCCCATGCCTGCTCCCTCCGCGCCTGCGATCGACGCCGACCCGCTCCCCGACTGGGCCGACGCCGCCGAACAGCGGGTGCTGGACGCCGCGCTGGCCCTCGCCAACACCCTGCCGTGGAACGCGGCGCTCGTCTTGCGCGCCGCCGAGGGGGCGGGCCTGTCTCCTGCCGACGCCGATCTACTCCTGCCCGACGGCGCGGCGGACTTGGCGGCGCTGTTGTCGCGGCGCCATGACCGGGTCGCGTTGGCCCGGCTTTCGGCGGTTGATGCGAGCGCGCTGAAAATTCGCGAGCGAATTCGGCTGGGCGTTCAGACCCGCCTGGACACGGCCATGGCGGACGACGCGGCGGTGCGCCGCGCCAGCCTATTTTTCGCCCGGCCCGATCACGTGGCCTTGGCGGCGTCGCTGGCCTGGGAGACGGCGGATGGCCTTTGGCGCTGGGCCGGCGACACGGCGACGGACGAGAACCACTATTCCAAGCGGGCGATCCTGGCCGCCATCCTGACCTCGACGCTCGGCGTTCGCCTGGCCGCGGGGCCGGACCGCGCGGCGGATTATCTGGCGGCGCGGATCGACAATGTGATGGCGTTCGAAAAGTGGAAGGCGAGGCTGCCGGCTCCGGCCGAGGCGCTGACCCAGGCGGCGGGCTGGCTTGGGCGATTGCGGTATGGGCGGCGGGCGGACGGGGAGGCGGGTTAGCGACATGGTTCCGCTTGTGCCGCCGTGCTCGGACGCATCAAGCGACGCTGCGCTCTTCGCGCTTGACGCGCCCTCCGCGCGACGGCGGCGCCGAAGCTGTCGGGACGCGGGGCGTCCCGTAGTGAAGTTCGACGGCCTGCGGCGCGTCGAACACAGGGCTTGGGCTTTTCAGATTTGGCTTAGGACCCGTGAGCGCAGTCGCCCTGATCACTCCCGCCATGCCTTCAGCCCGGTGTTCGACCCTCCGGATGGGTCGAACTTGAAGGGGACGCCCAGCGTCCCGACCCCCTCAGTCAGCCGTCGCGCGGAGGGCGGGTCAAGGCCTTCAGAGCAAAGCGTGCCTTGATGCGCCCGAGCACGGCGGCAGATCCACCATCGCTCAGCTCAGCGCGCTCAACCGCGTCACATGCCCCATCTTACGCCCGGCCAAGGCGTCGCGCTTGCCATACAGCCACAGCCGCGCGCCAGGTTCGGCCGCCAGCGCCGCCCAGGTCTCTACATCCGCGCCCAGCAAGTTTTCCATTCGCGCTTGGGCGAAGGGCTGTGTCGGGCCGAGCGGCCAACCGGCGATGGCGCGGATGTGCTGCTCGAACTGATCGACTTCGCAGGCGTCAAGCGTCCAGTGGCCGGAGTTATGGACCCGCGGCGCGAACTCGTTGACCAGAAGATCGCCATTGGCCAGTTCGAACAGCTCGATCCCCGCAACGCCCACATAGTTCAGCTGCTCCAGCGTGGTGCGGGCAAGAGCGCTCGCCGCGTCGTGCGTCCGCGCCTGGGCCGCTGCGGGAGCGACAGACAGGCGCAGCACGCCGTCCCTGTGGGTATTCTCGGTCAGGGGATAGGCGGAGACGGTTCCGTCGTGGGCGCGGGCGGCGATGATCGACAGCTCCCGTACGAAGGGCGCCCGGGCCTCCAGGATCATGGGTACGCGGCCTAGGCGCTCAAAGGCGGAGGACGCCTCCTCAGGCGTCGCCACCCAGGCCTGACCCTTGCCGTCATAGCCCTCGCGGCGCGTCTTGAGCAGCGCAGGCGCTCCCAGCCGCGCCAGGCCGGCGACGATGTCGTCCGCGTTGTCGATGGCGACGAAATCGACCGTCGCTATGCCCTGGTTGCGGAAGAAGGTCTTCTCGATCACCCGGTCCTGAGCCGTCGCCAGGGCGAGATCGCTGGGCGCAGTGGGAACGCCCAAGCCATGCAGCGCCGCCACCACGCCGGCGGGGACATTCTCGAACTCGAACGTCACGACGGCGCAGCGCCGCGCCAGCTCCCCCAAAGCGACCGGATCGTCATAGGCGGCGTGCAGGGTGTGAGCCGCGACACGGGACGCGGGCGAGTCAGCCTCAGGCGTCAGGATCGTGATATCGAACCCTAGGCGCGCGGCCGCCAGGGCCAGCATCCGTCCGAGCTGACCGCCGCCCAGGATTCCGATCATGGCGCCAGGCGCGAGCGGAAAGGGCGATGACGGCATGGGATCTAACGACATGGGGCGGTCAGAGATCCTCAACCGTCTCGGCGACGGCGGCGGTCTGGGCGGTGCGGAAATCGGCCAAGCGCGCGGCCAGCGCCGGATCGCTCAGCGCCAGGATCTGGGCGGCGAACAGGCCAGCGTTGTGGGCCCCGCTCTTGCCAATGGCGAAGGTGGCGGTCGGCACGCCGCTCGGCATCTGGACGATGGAAAGGAGTGAGTCCAGGCCGCTCAGCGCCTCCGATCGCACCGGCACGCCCAAGACCGGCAGCTCGGTCATCGAGGCGGTCATCCCTGGCAGGTGGGCCGCGCCGCCCGCCCCGGCGATGATCACCTTGAAGCCGTCCCCCTGGGCGCCGCGGGCGAAGGCGTACAGCCGCTCCGGCGTGCGGTGGGCCGACACCACCTTGGCGGCATAGCCGACGCCTAAGGCGGTCAGCGCGTCGGCGGCCGCGCGAAGGGTCGGCCAGTCCGAGCGACTGCCCATGATGATGGCGACGGGAGGTGAGGCGCCGGCCTCCAGCGCAGGAGGGGCAAGCTCGCCAGTCTGGTCCAAATCTGATCCCCAGCCAGGAAAGCGGGCCACTATAGGGCCGCGCCGGCTTGCTGCAACGGCGGCGTCGCAGCGACGCCGTCAGCCATAGCCGATCGCCTAGGGTCGTTGTAGTCGAAAAGTCGCCGACCCACCATTAGAGGTATAGAACACAACAGGAATCTGGCCGAGTCAGCGATTCGGTGCCGATTCGTTTTCGGCGCGTTCCGCAATCTCGGCTAGGCTTAACCTTACGCGTTAAGGCCTTCGATTTCTTGAGTTTCGGCGTTATCCGCTTGCCAAATCACCGCGGATTTCCGATCTACTGCAACCCATGGCGGATCGCCCCTCGGGCGCGGCGCCGTCGCGACTCGTGGCGGTGCTGGGCCCCACCAATACAGGCAAGACCCACCTGGCGGTGGAGCGGATGCTGGGCCACGCGTCCGGCATGATCGGCCTGCCGTTGCGCCTTCTGGCGCGGGAAATCTACGATCGCATCGTCAAGTTGCGTGGCTCACGCTCAGTCGCCCTGATCACCGGCGAAGAGAAGATCGTTCCGCCCCATGCGGTCTATTTCGTCTGTACGGTCGAGGCCATGCCCCTGACGCGGGACGTCGAGTTTCTGGCGGTGGACGAGATCCAGCTCTGCGCCGATCCGGCGCGGGGGCATGTGTTCACCCATCGCCTGCTGCATGCGCGGGGTCGTTACGAGACCATGTTCCTAGGCGCCCTCACCGCCGCGCCCCTGATCCGGCGCCTGCTGCCGGGGGTGGAGGTGGTGACGCGGGAACGGTTCAGCGCGCTCACCTACGCCGGCTCCAAGAAACTGACCCGCCTGCCGCGCCGCTCCGCCGTGGTCGCCTTTTCGGCCGACAACGTTTACGCCATCGCCGAGCTAATCCGCCGTCAGCGGGGCGGCGCGGCGGTGGTGATGGGCAGTCTCTCGCCGCGCACCCGCAATGCCCAGGTCGCCCTGTATCAGTCGGGCGAGGTCGATTTCCTGGTCGCCACCGACGCCATCGGCATGGGGCTGAACATGGATGTCGATCATGTCGCCTTCGCCGGCCTGAAGAAGTTCGACGGCAAGCGAAGCCGCTGGCTGCACCCTCAGGAGGTCGGCCAGATTGCGGGCCGCGCGGGCCGCTACCGCAGCGACGGCACCTTCGGCGTCACCGGCGACGCGGAGGAGATGGATGACGACCTGGTGGAGGCGGTCCAGGAGCATCTGTTCGAGCCCCTTGCCGCCGCCGAGTGGCGAAGCGCCGACCTGGATTTCACTTCGCTCAAGGGCCTAACGCGCTCGCTGGCGGCGCCGCCCACCAAGGACGGTCTGAAACTGGCCGAGGAGAGCCTGGACGAGACGACGCTGCGCCAGCTTTCGGCCGATCCGGAGCTGGACGGCCGTTGCCGCAACCGCGCAGTGCTGCGGCGGCTGTGGGAGGTGTGCCAGACGCCGGACTTCCGCAAGACCACCTTGGACGAGCATGTTCGCCTGTGCCGCACGGTGTTCGACCACCTCACCAGCCGAAGCGAACGCCTGCCGGAAGACTGGATCGCCGAACAGTTCGCCGGGCTGGACCGCAATGAGGGCGATATCGACGTCCTGGCCCAGCGCCTGGCGGGGGTGCGCACCCTGGCCTATGCCGCCAATCGACCCGACTGGCTGAACGACCCCGCCCATTGGCGCCAAAAGACCCGCGCCCTGGAAGACCGGCTGTCGGACACGCTGCATGAGCGGCTGATGGCCCGCTTCATCGACCGACGCACATCGGCCTTGATGCGCAGCCTGCATCAGCGCGCCGACGTCCTGGCCGGCGTCGGCGCCGACGGGGCGATCACGGTGGAGGGGCACTATGTCGGGCGGCTTAAGGGGCTGAAGTTCGAGATCGCATCCTCCTCCACGGCGCTGGAGGATAAGGCCTTGCGCGGCACGGCCCAGCGCGCCGTGGCGCCGGAGCTGACCAAGCGGCTCGGCCAGCTTTGCGCCGATCCGGACGACCGGTTCGCACTGCTGGCGAGCGGCATCGTCACCTGGAATGGCGAGGCGGCGGGCCGGCTGGTCGGCGGCCGGCCGTTTGCGCCCCGGTGCGAACTGTTCGGCGACCTGGGCCAACCCCCGGCCCGCGAGCGGGCGCGCCGCCGGCTGGAGGCCTTCATCGTGGGCGAGGCAGGACGCGTGCTTGCCCCGCTGAAGCGACTCGACGACGCTATCGCTGACGGGGGCTTAAGGGGCCTGGCGCGGGGGATCGCCTATCGCCTGGCGGAGGCCGGGGGCGTGCTGCCTCGCGCGGGCGTCGCCGCGGAGGTCGCGGCCCTCAGCCAGGGGGAGCGGCGGATGCTTCGCCGTCTGGGGGTTCAGTTTGGAACCTTTGCGGTGTTTCTGCCCGCGCTGCTGAGCGAAGGCGCCAGGCCCATGGGCGCCGCCTTCGCCCTGATCGCCGCCCCGACTTGGCGGCCCCAAGCCGAACGGCCAAGTCGTCTGCCGACCCCAGTTCCACCGCCCCTGGCGCTTGGCTGGCGGGGCAGCGTGGCTTGCGGGGGGCTGGCGATCCCCGTGGAGATGCTGGAACGCCTGGGCGCGTTGCTGCGCGAGGCGCCCCACGCCGTCGGGGGCTTGGCGCTGAGCGACGAGGCGACGGATAAGGCGGGTTGGTTGTCCGCAGACGCCGCAACCGCGTTGCGCAGCCTGGGCTACACCCCCGCGCGACGGCCAGAGCCGGGGCAGCCCACGATCTGGCGGCGACGCAAAATCAAGGCCGAGGCGAAACCCCTGAACGACGATGCGATCGTAACGGGGCCGCCGCCGTCGCTCTCCCCCTTCGCCGCCCTGGCCCAGATCAATGTTCGTCCCGCCCCGGCGGCGGCCAAGCGGCCAACCCGCCGGCGGCGTCCTCGCAAACCACGATCGGTCGCGGGCGCCGCATGAGGGTTCAGGGCGAGACGGACGAGCCCTGCCGGATCGACGTTTGGCTGTGGCGCGCGCGCGTTTTCAAAACCCGCAGCCAAGCCGCCCAATTCGTGGACTCGGGGCGCCTGCGCCGCACCCGCGCGGGTGTCGAACAACGCCTGGACAAGGCCAGCCGATCGGTTCGACCCGGCGACGTGCTGGTGTTCGCTCTTGGCGGACGGGTCTGGACGATGCAGGTCATTGCGCTGGGTTTTCGCCGTGGACCGCCGGGGGAGGCTAGGGCGCTCTATACGGCGCTGGACAAGACCGACATTACGCCGCCGCCCGAGGGGTTATCGCCAGCAGCTCCCAGCTGATCGCGTTATGGCCCTCAATCAATTTACGACATCGTCGCGGTAAAGGATGCGCTGAAGGTGCGAAGCCGAGGGCGCCCTGGACTCAGACGCCCGCCACCGCCGCCATCGTCGCCGCGATAAACCCGCCACCCAGCACTCGGCTCGGCGCTTCCGCGTCGTACAGCACGCAGGCCTGGCCCGGCGACACGCCCTCTTCCGAGCTGGCGAACACGACGGCGGGGCGGCCGTCTTCCATCGCCAGCCGCGCGAGCGCCGGATCGCGGGTGGAGCGGACGCGGGCGAGGACCGGCAGCTCCAGCCCGGCGGCGGCCTCCAGGCTCGGCTGATCGCCCAGCCAGTTGATTTCGCTCAAACTTAGGGCCCGCGTCAAAAGCGCCTCGCGGGGGCCGACGATCACGCGCTTGGTGGCGGGGTCGAGTTTCACGACGAACAGAGGTTCGCCGACGGCCACATTCAGACCCCGTCTCTGGCCGACAGTGTAGCGGGAGACGCCCTCGTGACGGCCAAGCACGCGGCCGTCCAGATGCACGATCTCGCCCGCGCCCGCCGCATGGGGGCGCAGCTTGTCGATCAGGGTCGAATACTTGCCTTCCGGCACGAAGCAGATGTCTTGGCTATCGGGCTTGTCGGCCACCGACAGCCCCAGCGCCGCCGCCGCCGCGCGGACCTCGGTCTTAGGCAGCTCGCCCAGGGGAAAGCGAAGATAGGCTAGTTGCTGCGCGGTGGTCGCGAACAGGAAATAACTCTGGTCCCGCGACGGATCCTGGGCGCGATGGAGCTCAGGGCCGGCCCGGCCAAGGCTCCGGCGCACATAGTGGCCGGTCGCCATGGCGTCGGCGCCCAACTCCTTCGCCACCTCGGCCAAGTCGCGGAACTTGACTGTCTGATTGCAACGGATGCAGGGGACGGGCGTCTCGCCCCTCAGGTAGGCGTCGGCGAAGTCCTCGATCACTTCCTGACGGAAGCGGCTTTCGTAATCCAGCACATAGTGGGGGATGCCGATCCTATCCGCTGCCTGACGCGCATCGCGAATGTCTTGCCCCGCACAGCAGGCGCCGGCCTTCTTCACCGCCGCGCCGTGATCGTAGAGCTGCAGCGTCACGCCCACGACGTCATAGCCCGCCCGCGCCAGCACCGCCGCCGCAACGGTGGAATCCACCCCGCCCGACATGGCCGCCACGATGCGCGTCCCCGCCGGCAAGCCGACAGCCGCTCGCGCGGCGGCCTCGGCGCGGTCCAATACGTCTGAAACGGGGGGCTCAGCGAGCGACATGGCGCGTATTTAAGGGTTTTGGGAGGCGAGCGCGAGCCGGGCCGAAGCCTAAAGCACATGCCCTGTGTTCGACGCGCCGCAGGCCGTCGAACTTTCTACGGGACGCCGCGCGCCCCGACCCCTGCGGTCAGCCGTCGCGCGGAGGGCGCGTCAAGCGCGAAGAGCGCAGCGTCGCTTGAGGCGTCCGAGCACGGCGGCACGTCCACATGGTCGGGTGGCCATCAAGCCCACAGCCAACCCAAGGCTTAAGTAGATTCCGAGCGTTGTGCGCCGCCGGCTCTGGCGCGCCTACTCACCAGATGCCCACGCTCACCTGCGATCCCGCCAAGACGCGCATTGCGGCGAACCTGTCGGGCGTGTCCGAGACCATGCTCTGGTCGCTGCATAACCGCGCGAGCGAGACCAAGCGGCCCGACGCCGTGCTTCACGATCCCGACAGCGTGCGCATTCACGACTCCATCGACTACGACTTCGACGCCCATTTCGGCGATCCCTGCGGATCGCTCGCGGCGCGGGCGGCGGCCATCGACGCTGTGTTGCGGGGGTGGCTGGAGCGGTATCCCGACGGCTGCATCGTCTCGCTCGGCGAGGGGCTGGAGACGCAAGCCGGGCGCGTCGATAACGGTCGGATGCGGTGGTGCTCGGTCGATCTGCCCGCCGCGATCCGCTTGCGGGAGCGTTTCCTGGCGCCCAACCCTCGCTTTCAGCACGTCGCCGCCAGCGTGATCGAGCCCGCGTGGATGGACGCTGTGGACGCCTCGGCGGGCGTCTGCATCGTGGCTCAGGGGCTCTTGATGTATTTGGAGCCGGATTTTGTTCGCGGCCTCTTCGCCCGGATCGCCCATAGGTTCCCAGGCGCAGAGATGGTGTTCGACACGGTGCCGCGCTGGTTCTCCGACCTGACCCTGGCGGGATTGAACCAGACGCCGCGCTATCGCCTCCCGGCGATGCCCTGGGGCGTCAATCGCGACGAAATCGAGCCGGCCTTGCGCACCTGGCGGCCCAATGTCGCGACCGTTCGATTTCTTGACTATCGCGCGCCGCGGGGCCTGCCGCGGCTTCTTAGCCATATGATGGGGCATTTCGCCGTCGCGCGGCACGGCGTTCCAAGCCTCGTGCATGTCACGCCCCTGCCGTCCGAGCCCATCGATCTTGCCACCGACGAAGATTCAAATTTGCGGAGTTTTTCCATGCCTTCAAAGCGTAGCGATCAAACCAGCCATGTGGGCGGCGTTTCCGCCATGGCGATCCATAATATGACCTGCGGCGACGACATCGCCCGGGCGTCTCGGCATGTCATCAGTAAGCGCGTGGCGATGGGCGTGCAGGCGGCCTTGCGCCCGCATCGAGCCGACCATGCCGAGTTCGCCCGGATCATTCCGGAAAAGGTCGAAGCCTTCTCAGCCGCCGGCAAGGTGATGATGCAGAAATCCCGCGAAGCTAATCGCCAGATCCTCGAAGACGTATCGGCGGAAGTCATGACCGCCGCCAGCGCGGTCGTGTCGATGAGCCGCTGCGCCAATCCCGCCGATTTGGCCATAGCTCAAGGGAAGTTCGCCTCTGCGTGGATGGGCCGAGCGACCTCGCGCTTCATCGAGATGGGGATGTTCGCGATGAGCGCCCAGGCGGCGGCCTTGGCGCCCATCCGGCAGACGGTGGTTGAGAATTCGGAGCGGTTGGCGGGGTAGGGCCGACCCCGCTCAGTGCTTGAGCAAGTCGTCCAACTCCTGGAGTTGGACTCTGGTCTCACGCGCGTCTTTCCTCATTGACACCACAGTATATACAAGAACTCCCCCGCTAAAGAGGAATGGACCGACCCTCAGCCATAGGGGGTCATGGTGGTTGTTGAGCGCCTCATAGACTGCGATCAGAGCCGCCGGCAGCAACGGAAGCAGGGGGAGGGCCCAGCCTCCCTGCTGCAGTGACAGCCTCCGCTGTACGCGCTTGCGAATGTAGGCGCTTGCCGGCTCGGTAGGGTCGCGGGACGGGAACGCCGTCCGATAGGCCATGAAACAGCCTGCGGCCGTGCTGACGACAAGGCAGACGGCGGCTACTCGATCTAAAAGGCCACCCGCGATATTGGCCGCCACGAACCCGACGAAGAGAAGGACAAGCCCCAAGATTGCCGGCGTCCATCGCAAATCGCGATCGAGCCGGCGAGAGAGTTTGTGGATCTGTTCGAGGGTCACGGGGTCTGTCTCCTGGTCTTGGTCTTGCCAAAGGGTCTTGGGGTCTTGCCCCTGGGGGTCAGCGGTCATCGTCGCCTCCCTGCTGAAAGCGTCGGGCCAAGACGGCCTTGATGCGGTGAATCTTGACGGCGACGACGGGGGTCGAGAGCCCCGTGACATCGCCGATGCCCGCGATGTCGAGGTCCTCCAGATA
>Ga0116226_10006318_pt1 | contig 10643 bp, 10 predicted proteins | sample S1TSphfallax_FD_89692 | JGI IMG/M metagenome (GOLD analysis project Ga0116226, IMG submission 89692) | Host-associated microbial communities from peat moss isolated from Minnesota, USA - S1T2_Fa - Sphagnum fallax MG | ecosystem: Host-associated > Plants > Peat moss > Unclassified | place: USA...
AGCATCGGCGAAGATGGCGTCGGTCTGGCCGGACGACAGACCCATGACAACGTATTTGCGAGGGCTGGAGACCTCGATATTGGCGATCTTGGGATCGGTGACGCTGGCGAAGGTCGCCTCGACCGGCAACTCGATGACTGCGGACTTGCCGCGCGGCAGGGCCAGGGTCCGCGCGACGCCGCCAGGACCGCTGAGATCGACCGAAACCGTTTGGCCAACGGGCGCGCCCGCCATTGGCACGCCGGACATAGCTGTCGCGGCCGGCCGGGCGGCGATGGGGCGCCAAGCGCCGGGCGCCTGGGCGTTCGCCTTGGCCGCGAGAAGACACGTGCACGCGACCGCCAAGGCGGTCAGGTGAGCGAGGGCGGTACGCACCGCGAAGCTCTTCATTGGGTCACCATGACCGAACTAGACTCCCCAGGAGAGAAAACGCGGACTACGTCCCCATTGCCATTTCCGCCCGAAGGCGCGCCGGATCCCGACGTCGCCGGCCCCGCGGCGTCGGCATAGGATCGCAGCACCAGGGTGAGCTGGCCCACCCCCTTGGCGACGACCAGCTGCTCCGCCTGCTCAGGACTGACCTCGACCGTGGCCGTGGCGCCGACCTCGGCGACTGTTTTTTGGGGGCCGGCGTTGTTCTGATCGATCGCCAGAACGCGGACATTATTTAGAACGACGTTCGCGACGACCCGCTTGGTCGCGCCCGTGGCGCCGCCCGCGGAGGGATCCAGCTGCCGACTAACAACAATATCGACGTGATCCCCGGGAAGAATGAAGCCGCCCACGGCGCTTTCCGCCGTCAGGGGCACGGCCATGGCGCGCATACCGGGGTCCAGCGTCACGGCCATCACGCCCGCCTGCCCGGCATGGACCAGCTTGGACGTCAAAACAGGCTCGCCCGTTAATATGGGGGCGCGGACCAACGTGCCGACCACGGCCGTGAGCGCTTGGCTTGGGCCGGCGACCGCCGTCTTGGCGGCGGCGGCGATGCGCGTGGCGGCGCCCGTCAGGTTTTGGCTGGGGGCGACTGTGGGGGCGCCATCGACAATATAGGCGGGGTTGGTCGCATCGGCGGGCCAGGCCTGCCAGCCAACATCGGGCGTATCGATTCGGTCGCCCACCGCCAGATCATGTTTGGCGACAAGCACCTGCACTGTGGGGTGAGGCGGGGGCGCAGCCACGGCGTTGCGCGGCTGGCTGGAGGCCATGCCCCGCGCCAGCAGGGCGACGCACGCCACACCGGCCAGCAGCGCCACAGCCAGGATGACCATTCGGACAGGATTCATGAGCTAGGCATCCCAGGGCCGCCGAAACGACCCACCGCTAAACGCATTAATGCCTAGTGAGTCTGAACGACGCTGGTTAACGCCCGCCTAAGGCGCGGGCGCGCCGGCCTGACTTTAACGAAGACTTATCGCTTGACACAGCGCGCTTGCAGGAAAGGCGGCCAGCGCGCCAAATGCGATGGCGACGCCGTAGGGCACATCGCCCTTTGGCTCCAACAACCGACCAACCCAGACCGGGCCGCGCACCACAAAGGGCGAAGTCGCCTTGCGGGCGGCGAGCAGGCCCACGGCCAGAGCTCCGCCCGCGATCGCCGTCCAAACCAGTAGCGGCCCCACGGCCGGCCAGCCCAGCCAAAGCGCCGCCGCGGCGAACAGCTTGGCGTCCCCACCGCCGATCCACCCCGCCGCAAACATGGCCACGCCTAGCACCAGCGCCGCCAGACCAACGACCAGGCAGACGCCGATAGCCGCTGGCGACAAGCCGATTACAAGCGCAGCCGGAATGAATGTGAGCGCTAATGCCGCAGACAGCCGATTGGGGATGGTGAAGGTGGTCGCATCCGTTAACGCCGCGATTAGGACTAGCAGCGGGAAAACAGACACAACGACAAGATGAAAGGCGGCGACCATTTCAGACCCTCGACGATGACCGGCAGGCCAAATCGAGCGCAGTCTGCCCTCACGCATCTAAAGGAAGCGTTGCCTAGGCGGGCCTGGGCTTCGCTCATGCGGCGCACGGAGCAGCGCCACCCGCCACCAATCCCAAGCTACAGATGGTTGCCAATATTATTAAATTGGTTGCCGATACCGGCGAAGACCGCGGACATCGCGCCGATGATCACAAGCGCAATCAAACCTGCGATGAGGCCGTACTCAATCGCGGTTGCGCCGCGCTCGTCGCGCAGAAATGCGCGCGCGGCGGTAAGGAGCCATGGGCTGCGGGATAGCACCATAGATTACACCCCCACAGCCCAGGTTACTAACACCGTATACGAGGCCTAGTGCGAAACGTTGTTCGCGATGTTGTTGAACGTGCCCTTCAGATTGGTGCCGACAGCGGTGACGGCGCCGATGATGACGACGGCGATCAGAGCGGCGATCAGACCATATTCAATGGCCGTGGCGCCGGACTCGTCGCTTAGAAAGCGCGAAACGAACTTGTTCATGTTAGGTCTCCTAAGTTGCCAAGCGGGACTGGGTCTTGAGCACTTCAGCCGCTCGCTTGACCCAAAACACAGGATCAAAATGCCCGAAGCGTGTTAATGCGAGATGAAAGCAAAGGCCGGTCGCGAAATATTTATCCTTTTCACTTTGTTTACCACGTCTCAACAACCGTCTTATTATGGGACGACTCGTGGGATTAATCTGGATTAATAACACTTAAGGGTCAGAAACTAGTTGGAGCGACTCTAAAGTGCATTGCGCGAGGCCTCTACGCCCAGGCGGTTCGGCTTGAGACTTTATTGACCATTCGCGCGCAAAAATCATTTTGGGCGGCATCCGTGCGCCCAATCCAGATTCAAGGCCTTCGGAGAGCCAACCTCATGCGTCCGCCCCTCAGCCGCGCCTTCGCCCTCGCCCTGACGCTCGCCGGCACGCTGGCGCTTATCGCGCGCCCGGCGCCCGCCCACGCCATGATCGTGCCGATCAATCACGCCGAACGCCTCAACCTCGGCGGCGCGGCGGCTTCGGTCATCATCGGCAACGCAGCGATTGTCAGCGTCACGGTCGTGGATAGCCACACGGTTTATGTCATGGGCAAGGGGCCCGGCACGACCAATGTCACGATCCTAGACCGGGACGGTAAGCCGATCTTCGCCAGCGAGATGACTGTGGCGGCCGTCGGCTCCAACGTCACCCTGTATCGCGGCGACAAACGCGTAACCGTCAATTGCGCCTATGGCTGCGTTGAGGCCGCGGATAGCGCCATGGCGCCCCAAGCAAGCACAGGCGGCGGCGGAGCGGCCATGGTCGGCGCTGCGGTCCAACCAACAAAAATCATGCCGTAAACGGTTACTTAGCCGCCTTGGGCTTATTTGGTCGGCCGTGAAGAAAGATACCGCCCCGACCGAGGCCAAACACGAGGCCGACGCCCGCCCGACAGGGCTGGGGGCGCTGCGGCGCAAGTTTACGCGCGACAACCGCGGCGTTGCGGCGATTGAGTTCGCCATGATCGCCCTGCCGCTGTTCATTATGATCGGCGGCATCATGGAAATGGCGCTGGTTTTCCTCATCAGCATTAGTGTGGAGGACGCAGCCTCCGCCATGGCGCGCCAGATCAAGATCGGGACGTATGTCGCGCCTGGATCGAGTTCGTCTTCCAGCGTGGCAGACTTCAAAGCAGACCTCTGCGCCGACATCCAACTTGTACCGTTGGCAACGTGCAAACAACAGATTCAGGTCGATGTCCGCACGCTGAGCGCCGTCAACTTCACATCTTCCGCGACGAGCCCCATCAGCGGCGGCGTCTTCAACACCTCGGCCCTCTGCTTCTATTCGGGCAGCGGGGGCACGCCGGTGGTCATGACAGTCTATTACGTTTGGCCGCTGCTGACACCGTTCCTGCTCAACGGCCTGGAAAATGTGAGTAGCTACGGCGGCAATACCAACGGGCGCTGGGCGGCCGTTTCGGCGACGGAAGTGTTCGTCAACGAACAGACCGGCGCTTCAAATACAACAGGGACGGCCTGCTGATGGTCGGCTGGCGGTCGATGAACCGCGGTCAGGCGCAGCGCGGCGTAAGGATGCTCCGCGATAGCGCGGCGAACGACCGCGGCGTCTCGGCCATCGAGTTCGCGCTGATTGCGCCCGTTCTCATCGTCATGTTCATGGGCCTGTGCGATCTTTGCTCCGCGGTCATGACCCAATTGCATGTTGACCGGGCGAGCCAGGGCACGGGCGAAGTCGTAGCGACCTATGCCGCTATGAGAACAGACGACATGATCAACATGTTTACGGCCGCATCTGATTTTATGCAGCCGTATTCCTCGACACCTCTAAGTGTTCGAATTACCGACGTATATGCGGCGCAAAACGGCAATGCACAGGTCTATTGGAGCTGCGCCTCGAAAAACAGTACCGCTCTGCCCCCCTTGCCCGCAAACTCTGTTGTGTCGACAACCCGGACATCAACGCCCATACCATTCCTTGTAGTAACACAAAATACTAACGCTTATAATTCAAGCTTTATAATGGTTGAAGTCAACTATACATTTTCTTCACCATCCAATTACGTTATAACTACATCATCCCTCATGACAAGTACGGCCTATATACAGCCTAGACTGGGGCTTTATGTCGGCTTTCCGTGGAGCGGCACCGGCGCTTATCCGGCGGCGCCGAATAACACGACAAGCCAATCGTCCACGACACTCACCAACGGCGCGACGTGTAATTATCTGCATTAAACGAGCCACGGCAGCGCCTCGTTAGATGACACTAAGGTTAGCTACCCTTCCCGTGCTCATCAGCGCGACAGCATATGGGCGGTAAGATAACGGCCGTCGCCATTCGCCTGACTATAAAAGCTCACCACCTTCATCAGACTTGTTACGGGCATCCATAACGCACGTAGCACACCTACTGAATGGATATCACGCCGAACGCCACCGGCTCATGGCCTCACCACTTGGGCGCGGAGTCTGACAGACATTCAGAGGTTTAACCGCCACGCCCTACCCTCCGGAACAACGCCGGTGGAGACAGAAGCGTTAGGCGGCATTGTGTCTATCTTAACGCCAATCGAACTCGTGCAGACGCAAGCCACCGACTCATTGCGTCAGGCGGGCCGTCTGCAATGTATTAGCGAACAGAGCCTGCATCTGAGATATAATTTCCGTACCTTGATCAGCCTGCAGAAAATATTGACTGGACGAGGCACAAGCCTCCAACTTACTTGCAATATAATCTGATGGCGACAACGTTGAAGTACTTGGCACTAGAGGCGCCACCAAATCTGCGTAGGACGCGGTATAGCCCTGGGAGGGATAATTGGGATTGGCATAAATTGGGTCATAGGTCGTGTATAACACGCCGACCGTTGCGGCGCCCTGCAGCGATGTGCAGATGGCAGGGTCGAATACCGACATGCAATGGTAAGAGGTATAGGGAGCGCCTGAAGGGCAGGGCTGGGTCGTATCCGCCACGCCATCAGTTACGATCAAAACATAATTCAGAGGTGAACTTGGACTCAGCCCCGTGCCGTTCGTCGCCGCTGTAAAATACGAGCTCGTAAATGAAGACAATTGAGCGCTAAAGTTTGTATCCCCCCGACTGCTCCCGTTGGTGACCAAATTGTTGCCGAGATCGATATTATTCACGGCTGATGTGAGGGTGGATTGACTGGTCGTGGGCGCTTGTACTTGAGTGACGGTAATGTTCGTATTAGGATCCTGATTCATCGTATAAAGACCAATCTGAATATTCCCGTTTTGGTTCAAATTAGCAGCCGTGTTGATGATATCGAGGATGGCGGTCTTGGCGGCATCGATCCGGAGCGTCACAGGCGTGCTCAGGCTGTGCGCAAGATATTCGTTCGTTTCTGGCTGGCCGGTATCTGGCACATGACAGCCAAATTGGCAGCCCGATCCATACTTATTTAAGGTCGCATTATAGAGTGCGAGCTGATCGGCCGCGGACGCACCGATTCCCATGGAATTCGAAACATCTAGCAGAATGTAATAGTTTACATAAGTCAGCGGAGAAGCAGTCGCCTGGGCATGGCCCGAGATTGGTATCGAACTCAAACCCACAATACCGCTGAAAAATGTCGGAACCGAAGTTGAATAGGTCAACGTCGCCGTGACCTTTTTGCTAGTGCTGGTACTAATGGAAATCGACGGCACAACAAGGGGAATCGGAATATTATTTTCATTCGCTATGAATGTTTCTAACGCCCGAAGATAAGAAAAGCACCCCGTCCCACCTGTACCGCATCCGGCCGCCGAAGCAACAATGCCCTGAGACGCAGCGGTCGCGCTGGGCGAGGTTGCGGCGAGCACTGCGGAATCGGCGGCGCCATTCAGACGTTGGTTGATGTTCAACGCATAGCCGTAGTCGATCGCAAACCCGATCATCAGCATCAGCACAGGCGCGCAGATGGCCATGATCACGGCGGCCACGCCGCGGCGGTCGCCAGCGAAGGCGCTGATCGGGCGTTTGAGCGCGCGAAAGGGGAGCGGGAACCTCATTCGGGGTGGAATCCAGGCGGAATAGAGATTCCGGTGTGCTCCAAAATCGTGAAGAACGCCTTACGCGACGAGGTTAGCGAGGCGGCGTCAGGGCGGCGACCGTTGTTGGCGGCGCGTTGATCTAAGGCCCGTCCACCCGATAGCCATCCTTACGCAATAGCGCCGGCACGCTGTCGGGGCCGACCAGGTGGCCGACGCCGACAACGATCAGGATGTGGTTTGCGGGTTGGCCGCTGTCGCCGCCCTTCAATAGCCCCTCGATCCGCTGAACGAACCGCTTGTTCCTATCGACCAGCAGACGCTTGTAGACGTCCGGCGCCTCCCGCTGGAGCGGGCCAAGCGCCTCGACCTCGATGGCGCGGACATCACCGCGCGCCCAGTCGGCCGCCAGGCACTTGAACTCATCTGGATCGTCTTGGATCTCGTCGAGCGTCTCGTTAAGGGATTCGATCTGATCGGGCAGCGACGCGTCGGCGAAGAAGCCGATCTGTTCGGCCACCGTTTCGAAGGCCTCGCGCCGGGTCGTTGACGGCGCGTCCTTGGCCACCTGCTGCTCAACGCCCAGATCGGCGCGGGCGCCTTGGCCCTGGAAGTCGAGCACCGATAGGGTCAGCTCCGCCAGCCAGGGCTTGAGGCGCTGCAAGTTCTGGGGCGGCAGGTTTACCGCCTTTGCGGTCCGCTCAACCTTGGCCCAGACCGCCGGCCCCACGGTGGTCGACAAGGTCTGATCCGCCGGCAGCAGCCCGCGCTGAACCGCCAACTGCCCAGCCTCCGCCTGGCCCGCCGCATCGATGGGGATCTCGAACCAGATGGCGTCGGCGTTCGCCACGTCATGAGCCAGCTCAGGCGTCAGCCACGTGGTGTCGGCCGACAAGAGGTGGACGGAGCCGAACAGGGTTATATCCGCCTTGCCGCTGTGAACATGCCAGATCGGCGGGGCGGCGAGCGCGGGGGACGTAGAGGCGAGGAACAGCGCGCCGAAGATCAATGCGCCGAGGCGAAGGCCTGTTCGTCCTCCCCATGCACAGCGTGGGGAGGTAGCGCCAGAGGCGTCGGAGGGGCCGCGCGGGAGCGCGGAAACCGAAGTCGTGACGCTGGCGGTTTTCCGCCCGGCTGAAGCCGTACGGCCCCCTCCACCCTTCTGGGTACTCCCCGATCGCTGCGCGATAGGGGAGATGGTAGCGGCTATCTCCTGACCCATTTGCTTCGCACCCTTCCGTCATCGCTGGCACCGGCTACAGAAAAAAGTCGACCTGCCGCCCTGGATCACGCGTCGGACGACACCCGAACAGCGGGGTGAGACGCAAGGGTCGTCTTCGCGTCCATAGACCTTGAAGGCATGCTGGAAATAGCCCAGCGCCCCGTCGGCGCTGCGATAATCTCGTAAGGTCGAGCCGCCGGCCGCGATGGCTTCCGACAAAACGGTGCGGATGGCGATGACCAGCCGTTTAATCTCCGCCGGTCCGATCTCGGCCGCCGCGCGCTCTGGGTGCAGGCGAGCGCGGTGAAGGGCTTCGCAGACATAAATGTTGCCGAGCCCCGCCACCACGCGCTGATCCAAAAGGGTGACTTTCACGCTCTGGCGGCGCCCGGCGAAGGCGTGAACCAGCGTCGCGGTGCTAAAATCTTCGCTGAGCGGCTCCGGCCCCAGGCCCTTGAAATAGGGGCTCATCGCCAGCTGCGCGGTCGGGATCAGGGTCATGTAGCCGAACCGCCGTGCATCATTATAGGAGACGCAGACGCCGCGCTCGGTGGTCAGGACCACATGAGTGTGCTTGGGATCGGCCCCCGCGGCGTGGTGAAAGCGACCGGGCGCATCTGGACCACCGCCTTCCTCAATCGTGAAGCGTCCCGTCATGCCAAGGTGCGCCACAAGCGTTTCGCCCGTGTCTAACGGCGCTAGCAAGTACTTGGCCCGCCGCGTCAAGGCGCCGATCCGCGCGCCCTTCAGCCGGGCCGCGAAATCGTCGGGAAAGGGAAAGCGCAGGTCTGGCCGGCGCTGCTCGACCGCCACGAGACGCGCGCCATCCAAATGCGGCGCCAGCCCCCGCCGCACGGTCTCGACCTCTGGAAGTTCAGGCATCGCGACCAAATAGGGGATAGGACGCTGGGCCGCCAGCACTTGCATGATCGTCGCCGACACGCGCGGTGCGGTTTTTAAACCGCACTTGTGTTACGAGACCGCCCCATGAGCGACGCCACGCCCCTGCCCTTCCACTCGCCCTACGCCCACGGCTTCGTGCGGCTAGCCGTTTGCGTGCCCCGCCTGCGCCCGGCGGACCCCGTCCACAACACCGACGCTATACTGGAGCTGCTGCGCCAGGCCGACGCCGCGTCGGCCGCAGTGGCGCTGTTTCCAGAGCTTGGGATCAGCGCCTACGCCATCGACGACCTTTTGCTGCAACAGACCCTGTTGGAGGCGGTGGAGCAGCAGATTGAGCGGCTGGTCGAGGCGAGCAGCGCTTTACGATCCGCCTTCGCCGTCGGCGCGCCGCTGGCCCATCGGGGCCGACTGTATAACTGCGCCGTCGTGATCCAGGGCGGCGAGATTCTGGGCGTCGTGCCGAAAACCTACCTGCCTAACTATCGCGAATTCTATGAGCGCCGGTGGTTCGCCCCCGGCGCCGAGGTGATCGACGAGACGATCATGATCGCTGGGCGCAGTGCGCCGTTTGGCGTCAATCTGCTGTTCGAGGCGCAAAGCGCAGCATCCAACGCGGCGGCCTTCACCTTCCATGTCGAAATTTGCGAAGACGTCTGGACGCCCGTCCCGCCGTCGAGCCTCGGCGCCGCGGCGGGGGCGGAGCTGCTGCTAAACCTGTCGGCTAGCAATATCGTCATCGGTAAGGCGGAAACGCGGCGGCTGCTCTGCGCATCTCAGTCGGCTAGGTGCTTGGCGACCTACGCCTATTCCGCCGCCGGCCCCGGCGAATCGACCACCGACCTGGCCTGGGACGGTCACGCCAGCATCTTTGAGCTGGGCGATCTCTTGACCGAAACCCCGCGCTTCCAAAAGGGCGGCGCCCTGGCGCTGGCCGACATCGATATCGACCGCATCCGCCAAGAACGGCTTCGAACGGGCAGCTTTGGCGACGCCGCCGCCCAGTTGTCGCCCACCGCGGCGCCGTTCCGCATCGCGACCTACGATTTCGCGCGGCCGACCGGGCCGGTCGATCTCGCGCGGAAGATAGAGCGCTTCCCCTATGTTCCGTCCCACCCGGATCGCCTGAAGGCCGACTGCTATGAGGCCTGGAATATTCAGGTGCAGGGCCTGACCGAGCGGCTGCGGTCCACGGGGCTGAAAAAGCTGGTGATCGGCGTGTCCGGCGGCCTGGATTCGACGCAGGCGCTGGTCGTCTGCGTCAAGGCTATGGACCTGCTAGGCCTGCCGCGTAGCCATGTGCTGGCCTATACCCTGCCAGGCTTCGCTACATCTGACGCCACCAAGGCCAATGCCTGGACACTGATGCGGGCGCTGGGTGTAGAGGCGCGCGAGATCGACATCCGCCCCGCCGCCCGCCAGCTCTTGGCCGACCTGGATCACCCCTTCGCCAAGGGCGAGGCCGTCTATGACGTGACGTTTGAGAATGTGCAGGCGGGTTTACGCACTGACTATCTCTTCCGCCTCGCCAACCAGAATGGGGCGCTGGTTGTGGGCACCGGCGACCTGTCGGAGCTGGCGCTCGGCTGGTGTACCTATGGTGTCGGCGACCAGATGAGCCACTACAATCCCAATGGCTCCGTCTCCAAAACACTGATCCAGCACCTTATCCGGTTCGCCGCCAACTCCGGCGAGTTCGATGCTGAGACCGCAGAGGTGCTGCACGCCATCCTGGCCACCGAAATCTCTCCCGAACTGGTGCCCGCCGACGCCGCCACGGGCCAGACCCAGGCGACTGAGGCCTTCGTCGGCCCTTATGAGCTGCAGGACTTCAATCTCTATTACCTGACCCGCTACGGCTTCAAACCGTCCAAGATAGCCTATCTATCCTGGTGCGCTTGGCGCGACGCCAGCCTGGGCGACTTCCCGGCCGACACGTCGGCGGGCGACCGACGCGCCTATGACCTGCCCACGATCAAACGCTGGCTGCGCCTCTTCCTCACTCGCTTCTTCGCCAACCAGTTCAAGCGCACGGCCATGCCGAATGGGCCGAAACTCTCCTCCGGC
>Ga0116226_10006319_pt1 | contig 10642 bp, 8 predicted proteins | sample S1TSphfallax_FD_89692 | JGI IMG/M metagenome (GOLD analysis project Ga0116226, IMG submission 89692) | Host-associated microbial communities from peat moss isolated from Minnesota, USA - S1T2_Fa - Sphagnum fallax MG | ecosystem: Host-associated > Plants > Peat moss > Unclassified | place: USA...
AGCATACTCTTGGTTCCTTATGTGTTTGATGCTGTTCTCTGTATGTAAGTTGCTGTAGCAGCCATCACAATTTTCAAGAGGTGTACTCTTGGTCCTTGTGTGTTTGATGTTGTGCTCTTGTATTAAATTGGTGATTGATTCATGTAGGTTTTGTGCAATGGCAGTAACCCTAATTGAGCATTGCTGAGTAGGTACAATAATGGGCTAGGTCAGATACTATGGCAGCTTTGTAGCACCGAATATCTATTTCTTGGGTTTTGCTGGAGTTGTTCAATTTGGAGGCATCTGCATTTTCAGTTTATCTGGGATCTTCAATAACTGTGACTTCAGAAAAGGTGAAGTGAAACAAAACCCTAAACAATGAGTGTTCTTTTACTTACTTCTTTTGTGTTTGTAGTTTTGAATTATGGATAAAAGGTGGATTCGTAACATGCTAGAGTTTTTAAAAATAATTTTGAGCATACTCCATATAAAAAGAACAACATAAAATTGGTATATCATGTAAGGGAATATGATGTTCACAATTGTGAAGGTAGCAATTGATATCTTTTTTTCTCATGATTGGCCTCGTGGTATTAGCCAGTATGGCAATGTTCAGCAATTGCTCCACCATAAGCCAGACTTCAGTAGAGATGTACTGATTCCAATCTTACTAGTATTTTTAACTTTCAATTATGTTGATGACTATTGTTTGCTTCCTCTTCATTGATAACTGTGCAATTTCATCCATAGGGCTATCTGGGAGTTCAATCAATTTGTGGTTTACATAGAATCAAATGTGCTCTTAGTACTCAGAAAACTCTTAAATGTGTTGGACAGATTGAGACAAATCAATTGGGAAGCAAGGCTGGTGAGCAGCTGCTGCATGAGTTGAAGCGTTTTTATTGGTTCTGTGAACTTCTTCATACCAAGTTCAGTGCCCTTGTTCCACATGCTCGCCATCACCATCCCACCAGATTCTTGGCTCTGGATAAATTCCTTCCTAGGTACAAGTATTTGCAGGTCATTTTCTTTCCTGCTCTGATAATCTGATACCAAATCTCATGCTGATGCAATTGAATTTATGCCATTAGGATTTTGGGTTACCTTCATCATTGAGAGGACATCAAGGACAAGATGGGGTGGGCCTTGCAAGATTCTGCCCATTGGTTTGTAAGCATTAATCCAATTTTCTTGATTAAAGACCCACTGTCAGTTCATCAGGGAGTCCATGGCAATAAGGGTATGGGGTGCACCAGACTTAGTTGACGTCGTAAGTATCAGTACTGATCTCATATTCCATGGCTAAGGGTGCTTCCGTAAAAGTGCCAAAAGGAGCTTGAAAAAGTTTGATGGGAACAGATACAGAGCATAATTGTCATACTGTTTCTTTATGTGATCACCAGGCACAGGATCCAAAGAACGAGAATCAGAAAAGCTAACTATTTTCCTTATCTCATGTTAGCAACTTCACACCTTACTGATTGTTTCAGTCCTTGTTTGTGATACTGGTTCAGGTGATAGATACCTGGAGGTGCTAGACCACTGGAATTCAGATACAACAAAGAATGGCTGGCCATTACTCAAGCATACAACACCTTTCTGCCATCTGATGAGAAACCTGCACAGTTTGGGTATGTTACAGTTTTCTTCATCCTACCTCTCTTGCTGTGTAGTAGCTCTGAAACTTTTGACTTATATCCTTTTGTGTCCTCATTCGCAGCAGGATGCAGGCAGTTGACTTGACAGCATGCCAACACTGGATTGAGAAACAGTTTGCAGAAAGAGGATATGCTATTTTGGCAAAAAAATTGAGGATGGCACCTGCCTATTCTCCAAATAGTGCAAGTTGCAGAGGAGGTCTACCTCCAGGTGCTGTAGTATTTTGTTTTATGCTGATTTTCACATCAGTTGTGATAGTATTTGATCCAAGTAGAATTCAAATTCAATTAGTTAGTTTTTCATTAGTTATTGAAGTTAATCATGGTGATTATTCTTTTAATTTAGTTTAGTTCATTTTTTTTTGGATTATGTCTTTTGGTGTTGATGTTTTGAAACTTTATTATCATTATTGTTATTATAAGTTTGTGAATGAGAAGAATCTTGATATATTTTTGATCTTATGCTTCATGTTGGCGAGTAAATTGTTTTAATGTTTTTAGTTTTTTTGTAATAAAAATATTTGTGTTTGCACCTGATTTTTTTTTTTAAACATGAGATCAAAGCTAAAGTTATTTGATGAGAAAGTTGAAGGAGAATTAGATTTTAAAAGCTATAGATTTTATAGGAGTTTATCAAGTGCAAAATAGAAGATAGAAAGAAAAAGAAGGGAGATGAAAGATCTAGAGGATCAAAGGTTGGGAAAGTCAAAGTTTTAAATCTAGATCTATGATCAAAGGATTTTGAAATGAAACTTGGAAAGAAACTTGAAAGGATTATAAAAGAGAATGAAATGTTTCCATTTTGAAATTTAAAAAGAAGACAAATTTGTTTAGTGAGAGTTATAAAGTTTTGAAGATTTTGATCCAAAGTTGATTTGTTGATCATTTTGTTTTCATTTGAACCTTTTTGACTTTGCAGCTTTCTGGGTTTATAAATATTAAGAGAGGACATTTGTGGAAAGATTAGAAGTCACTTGGATGTGTATTGAAAGGAATATGACAATTTGAAATTTCAACTTTGGATTAAAGGTTAGTTTCTTTTGGAAATGATACGTTTTTATGGTGAAACTTTGAAAAGACATTGAAATGGTGAAAAAAAGTTTGAAATAATTTTATATTTGGGTCCTAGTTTGAAGTTAGTTCAAAAGAATGTTGAGATTTCCCATTTGATAATGCAAAAGGATCAAAATTTTGACAGTTCAAAATAAACATATTTTTTTAATGTTGTAATCAATTTTTCAAGCCTTCACAATTCATACATCAATTTGTTAATGGTGAAAACTATTGGCATGAAAAAACTATAAAAGTTTTGTATTGGCTTTTGGTGAACTTGTCTAATTTCATGATTATGCATATACAATATGCAAAATCACCCTAGCATGCTTGGGACACATTGGTGAAAATGTATAACATCAATACAATGCAACTCAAGCAAAAGTTGTTTTTTATGCAAGTTGAGCATCAATGATTATTCTATGAAGGTCAAAAAACTTATAGATGTTTTCACATCTATTCAAACCCCTATAGATGATTTGGATGATTTAGTGGAATGGTTTGACCTTGAATGGTTTTGAAAAATATTATAATCAATTTAAAACTTTAATTGCAATTCAAAAAACATTTATGAACTTTCAAATATTGATACATCTTTTCATAAATGAGAAAATGAAAGTTGTTGGAAGTTGATCCAATGGAAGTTCCCAAGAAAATGCCTTTTATTCAAATATTAGTAAAAGCAAAATTGATCAAACATCATCTCAAGGTTGTGATGGAGGACAACATGGAAATCATGGTGAAGATCACCAACAAGAAAACCAATCCATGATGGTGGACGAACAAGCCCTAAAGGAAAAGGGAGTTATGGAGGCCATGGCAAAAGTCATCAAGGTTAGTAATCAAATGATGGCTCAAATTGCTAATACTACATGAAACTTGGATGCATGTCAATTAATTATTATCAAAGGGAACATGACATGAAAATTGAAAAAATGCAACAAAACAATTATACATCAAGAAACAATAAAAGCAATTAACAACTATTTGTGATGTTTCATATGGCAAATTCAATCACAAGAAATGTATTAGATATCAATAATGTATGGTATGTGGATTCTAAAACTTCAAATTACATGATTAGACATGGAAAATAGTTCAAAAACGTAAAGGACTTGAGAACACCGCATCTTATAAAAACTAGTAACAATATTACACATCTTATTACACCAATTGGCAAAGTGTCATTGTTCATCCAAAATGGGTAAACAAAATATTTCAAGGAATATTTCATGTTCCAACCATAAAAAAAAAACCTAATTTCAATAGGTCAAATGGTGAAATAGGGTATATGAGTGATATTCAACCTTGATGGATATTTTGTGAAGACATGAAAAATTAAAATCAATTGATTGCAAAAGAGAAAAAAAAATGGAAAGATGTTTACCTTAGATGTGACAATGTTTGAAATGAATTCCATGATGTTTGCACATGGAAGAAGAGTTGGAAACATTGTAATTTGGCACAAATGGATTGGCCATGTGCATCTATAACATTTCAAGTCAATGAAAATACTAAAATCTTATTGGAGGTTTTCCCAAGTTTGGAACAAACGATGTGATGCCAAAGGTATGTGAAGCATGCTAGTTAAGTGCCCATTTCCAATTCAAACAACTCATTTGAGTTTAAGATCCTTACAAATGATTCAATCGTACATGTGTACCATACAAATAGAATCCATTGGAAGATGCTAATATTATGTCAACTTCATCAATGACCACACAAAAGACATGTCAATTTTTTTCATGAAACACAAAGGTGAAATGTTTTAACATTTCTTGAATTTCAAAGTAATGGTTGAGAAGGAAAAATGCATAACCATCAAATGCTTAAGGTTTGATTAAGAAAAAATATTTTTCAAATGAATTTAATGAATACTTGAAGGAACAAAACATTCAAAGGAAATACTTGTGTAGTTATTACCCATAATAAAATGGAATTGTTGAAAGGAAAAATAAGCACATTGCAAAAATAACACTTGCCACGTTAAATGAAAAAAAATAACCACATTACTTTTGAGCACAAAATTTAAAAACTACAATTTACATCATGAACCAAACATCCACTATTGTAGTTTATGGGATGACACTTGAAAAAAAAACTTACAAGCATGAAATTGAATGTCTCACACTTCAAAGTTTTTGGTTGTTTTGCATATGTTCATGTTCAAAATGAAAAAATAAAAAAATTATACCCAAAGGTTAAAAAATGAATTTTCACTAAATGTTTTTTAGAACAAAAGGGGTACAAATGTTTTAGTCCTTCCATTCAAAAACTAAAGTGAATAAAGATGTTGTTTATGATGAAATGGTTAATTGGTATTCATCAATCAAGGTAGCAAAAGATGGAAAGGGAATGTTTCATCAAATGTATAACAAGAGTTACAATTGATTAGTGGACCACTTGAATCTTCCATTCATAGGTCCAACAATATTCCGTTGAAAATAATATTGAAATCTTCAAACAATATTCATAATGATGTTCAAACATCATTTAGAAACTTTCATGCGGATGCTGAAGTTAGTGATTTAAAAATTAATGTAAATGAAGAATTAGTAGTTCCTTCGATCCTAAAGTTTGAATAACCAAGAAAACCTTGAAAACGCCTAACAACAATAATGAAATACGAATATCCATTAATGCAAATGAATTTAGGAATAAGTGCAAAACAAGGTTGGTTGTCAAAGGTTGTGCACAAACCTATGACATAAAACTATGAAAATACATGTAGCTTAGTTGTTAAAATGACAATAGTACATGCAATCATTGTTATGGCAATAACAAGTTGATGGTTTTTACATCAAATGGATGTGAAAAATGTTTTTCTTCATGTAAATTTATATGAAGAAATAAACATGGACCAATTACCATCTTATGTGGATTAAACACACCTTAATTTGGTTTATAGGTTGAAGAAAGCACCTAGAGTTTGGTCAACAAGATAGGTTAGTGTCTTATCACAAATGCATTATAAGCATCCAATGTATATATTTCATTCTATGTGAAAAAAATAGATCATGACTTTGTATTCATAGTCATCTATGTTGATGACTTGATTGTCACAAGAGATAATGATGTAGATATCTTTGATTTGAATAAAATTTTGAAGAAAAACTTTGAGATGAAAAACTTGGGAAAACTACATTATTTCCTTGGCATCAAGCTGATCAAATCTTTAAAAGAGATATGGTTATCACGTAGGCAATATGCCTTGAACAAATTGTTAAAGTATGGGATGACACGTTCCAAACCTATTTCAATTTCATTGGGGCAAAATGTGAAGTTGAATGCAAATAGAGGTGAACTTGTGGAAGACATTATTATGTACATACACATAATAGGAAGTTCTATTTACATGACCATCACAAGGCCAAACTTGAGTTATGCAATTAAATCGGTGTATCAATTATGTAAACATCACAAAAGCCACATTTGGATGTAATGAGGTGCATATTAAAATACATCAAACACACCATGAAATGTGAAATTTTATATGATGCCAATAGCCAACTACAAGTACACATGTACACAAATGTTGATTAGGTTAGCAACATTTTAGATAGGAAATCAACAAGTGATTTCATGTTTCCTTTTAAGAGTGGTGCCCTTAGTTGGAATAGTAAAAAATAAACAACAATTGCATTGTCGAGCACAAAAGTTAAGTATAAAGGTGCAACAATGGTTGCATATGAAATAATTTGGTTATAGAAATTACTTTTAGACTTGGGATAATCAGTGGATGTTATTGTTGTCATTTATTGTGATATCATCAATAACATATTATTTGTTAATGATCCAATATGTGCATTGTCATTTTGTCACAAAAAAATTTTAATGGGGGAAATTGACCTTATTCACATTAGTATTAAAAATCAAGTTGTTGACATATTCTCAAAGGCTTTAGGTGCATGCAAGCTACATAAATTTAAAAGTGTGCTTAATGTACTAGATGTGGATTTGAGCTTGAAGGGGAGTGTTGAAAATCCAAGTTCAACTAATTAATTTTTCATTGGTTACTAAACTAGGAAAAAATAACTAAGTTACTTTGATGGTGATTACTTTCTTTACCTAATTTAGTTGGTTTGTTTTTAGCTCTAGCTTATTTCTTAAATTTCTCAGTGTTGGTGTTTGGAGCTCTTTTTCATTGTTGCAAGTTTGTATGTTTCATGTGTGACAAGAACCTTGGTGTGTTTTTGATCTTATGCTCCATGTTTGTGAACATATTGTTTTGATGCTTTTGGTTATCTTGCAATAAAAATATTTTTGTTTTGCACTTGATAAACTATTTATTAACAAATCAATGAACATGTGAGAGATGTGGTTTATGTTGTTGATATTGTTCATTTTATTATTCATTTTGAACTAGATCTTCCCTTCCATGTGTTCTTTTCTCCTTATTCTTTAGTTTTTACATGGAGTTTTTCTTTGGCTAAGGAAAAGATGCACTTGGTTCTAGTAATTTTAAATTATGAATATGGAAAATTTTCAATAATCATGAAAGTTATGATTATTTTTTTAATATGTTGTATTTTTTGTCTTATCTTGAGCTTTAACAAATTAAGGGTTGAGAACGAAATATATGAGAATGATGATTATCTGTTACTTGGAACACGACATATGCAAAATCCATAAATTCAAACATTTTTGCAATCCCTATAACTACTTTAACTACTAGATGACAAACACCCCATCCCACATCATCAAGTATGGACAACCCTTTTCATTTCATCTTAACATTCACAACCAATAGGTTTATTATGCTGCAACCTGACACAATGATAATGATGATTAGGTGTTACCTAGAATAGATCCTACATTAGATGGGACATTGGTTAGCTTATACTTGAACATCGACTTGGATTTTCTTTTTCCATTATCATCATCAAGTATGGTTGTGATATCTTTTCATCTTTTCACATCTTGTACATTTCAACATGCACATCACACTAGGTCATTCTTAAAAACCAAATAAGACTCATTGTGCTTGCATTTTGTGTTTTTTGGGAAATGTTAAAAAATATTGAAAATGGTTTACAAAACAATTTGGAGCATTTGGTATGGGATCATGTATGCAATACCCTAAGATACCATCTTTGTATCATGGTGTATTTACTTTGCTTAGGATTGTGACACAACAAATAAGTATATAATCAACAGTAGTGTTTATCTATGTTGGTAAAATATATTCCATTGGTAGTCATGAATGTTAAGGTTTTCACTGTGTTTGTGTGTCACTCATGAGGCAACTGATGAATTTGGACACATATGCAACCCTATGTCACGTTAATATGGGGTTAGCTTAGGTCAAACCGAGATTGGGTTGCCCAAAAAATAATTAGGGGTGATTGAAAATTGTGTCATTTGGTCGCCCTTAATCCTATGGTGATTGAAACAATTTTCAATTGCCAATAATCTTGTGACGACCAAATTTTGTTGTTGTTGGAGGTTCAAAAAAAATTCAATTGGCAACTAAATTTTTTCAAACAATGATCAGAATGTTTTCGGCAATTTTTTTAAAAATCAATCACTATATGAATGGTGCAGATTAAACCTTGGTCCATTAGATGGCTAATGGTTTTTGAAAGGCCACAATCGGTAACTAAAATTTTTTGGTCACTCATTTTGGCAAATGAAAGCAATAAAAAAAAATAGTCACCTAGGTTGCAACCAAAATTTGGGGACTAAATTATTCGACCATTACCTAAAATAATTCAAGCATCAATTGCAATTTTTTGGGTAATGACCAAAAAAATTCAATGGTTGGATCAATGGCCACTATTGATTAGACAATTAAATTCTTTTGGGTAGCTCCCAATTTTTTGAGTAGACTGAAAACAATTGGTGACTAAAAATATTTGATCACTAACTATGACAACCAAAAGTTGGCAATTGAAAATTTTTGGTCACCCAATTCAATGATAGGAAAATTGGGTGACCAAATTTTTTTTTTATCACTATAAATGGTCCAATCGGAAAAAAATAGTTGCCAAAAAAAATGTTTAATGTCTAAATGTGTCCATCTATCCAAACATGGACAAATAGATGCACTTTTGGTGCATCATGTCGATTTTGACAACCTTGATGAATGTAATACATGTAACAATTGAAACAACTTGTTTTTTATAAAAATATATATTGTCAAAAAATCATAAACAAATTCGCATTATTTTGGTGAATTCAAATAGTTATAACCAATATTTTTCCAAAAAGAAAATACATTAAACCACAAATTTTGATTTGATATCCATGGTGGTCACCAAATGTTAAGGCCAACCAATGAACTATAGGGTTTCAATGTACTAAAAAGGGGAGAAAAATATATAATTTTATTCTTTCCCTTAGATAAATGAATAGCTAAAGCAAATTTCTATGAAACTAATACTTAACAAAACTCATAAACTTTTTACATAAACAAATATGAAGCAAATACAAGTAGAAAGACTTCAAGCCCAACAAAAAAAAAATTGTATAAAATTAGTTACGAACGAAGGAAAAAAAATAGTTAATAAAAAACTTTACGTACAAAACTATGACAAAAAGTTATTTATTTCAAAACACCCCTATACAATCCTCAAAGACAAACAACCTAAAGCACCTTCAAGAAAAACTACTCTAAAATGGTGGAACAAACAATTAGCTTGATCCCAAGAATTTTAATTCTAAAATTAACATTTGAATATGGTAAGTAAATCCAACCAACTATGAAATTTAGTAAGGAGTTTTGGTAAGACAAAACTCGGTAATTGGTTTCAATAATAAAAAAAATCCAATAACATGTTTTAGTAAATTTCTACCTTCAATGATGTAATCACAAAAAGTGTTGGTTTGACTTGGTACAAATGGTGTAACATGTGGTTGCCAATTTGGTTAATAACTAATCGGTATTTTCATGTGACCAAAACTTGGATTCATGGTACATTTGGTAATACGGTGGTGGTAGTTGGAATAACATGTTGATGAACATTCATCACCCCATCTTTCAAGAGTTGTTTTAATCTATCATCAACAAAAGGGTAGTGCTTGAATTGATGTCCCACCTATTGACAACAAGAATAGGTTACAATTTCAACACCATGATTTCTTCTTGAAACTAGTGTGTTTAGAAAAATTGGTAACCTTTTTCCTTGAGCAAAAACTAATTAGTTTGGCTAGGTGGCAAGTTGGTATACTAGCCTTTGTTAAATAGTAGTTGGAAATGTTCAAGGTTCAACCAATTTCAAATGTGGCATGGAAATCAATTGATTAGGTATTCAGTTGATGCAATGAAGTTGTTCCAACTAGTTTTGTAAGTTGGTTCGTTCCATCTATAAATCTCGTGTTACCATATCAATATTGGGATTCGGTTCAATATTTCATAAATTAATAAAAATTACTCTTTCTGTTGGTGCATATGTTATAGGTATGAAATAACTGTGGGTTGAAAATCATTGATGTCGTCATGTTGAGATAACTTCATCAAATTTTTGAAAAGGTTTTTTATTGCCACCCTTATGAATACTTGATGCATGTTGTTGGGACAAGATACTTGGTGTCACTTGGTGAGTCTTTGAAGGTATGGTTGATTCCATGTGCACAACCAATTTAACTACAATTGGATGTTGAGCATCACCTTTTACCCATTATGCTACCTCTGCGATTAGTGCATTCACCAGTTCATTTCCCATAGGTAGCACTCATTGCTTGTCTAACATTTGTGCAATTATTCTTATATGTTTGATGTATAACCTATTTCAATTGTGTCCTATAATTAGACTTTTAACATTTTTGAAATCAATAGGTTATAGGATTTTTTTTGCATTATTTCTAAACATTAATCCATATTGATTATGTGACGCGCTCCCAAGTCACGGGGGTGAAACCCAAGCGAGGGTCTCACAAAGTCAAGTTGCGGAATTGGGACTTGGTAGCACGCTCCCGGCTTCCAACTCTAGAAAGGGGTAGAGGGTCGA
>Ga0116226_10006320_pt1 | contig 10641 bp, 10 predicted proteins | sample S1TSphfallax_FD_89692 | JGI IMG/M metagenome (GOLD analysis project Ga0116226, IMG submission 89692) | Host-associated microbial communities from peat moss isolated from Minnesota, USA - S1T2_Fa - Sphagnum fallax MG | ecosystem: Host-associated > Plants > Peat moss > Unclassified | place: USA...
AGAAAAGCTCGGGCATTGATAATCCGAGGCCGATGCGATTTGTTTTCCATCCGATACGCGTAGGACGACAATTCGCATGCTATTGCACGTGAACGATTTTTGGCCGCCGCCCGTTCTGAACACCGTTAGGCCAGGACCGGTCATGTGGAACTGCGTGTCCTCGGCTGGTTGCATTGCTACAACGGCGTCGAATCCCTGTTCGCGAGCAGCGGCGATAAGCGACTCGATTTCCAAAGCCGTAGTGATCAGAATTTCGACGTCGCCCTTAACTTTGCCGCTCGCAGCGATTGTGGTCTTCATTTGGGCGGTAAACAATCCATCCAAATCGCGGTTAGGTAGGGTGGCCTTGAACGTCTTATTGTTGAAAACTGCGGCTTCAGCGGCGAGTTTCAGGGCGCGTTGCCACATGCCGTCGGCGAGACCCGCGATCTCGGCCGGCATCCGGGTGAGGGCGGCGGGGTCGCCGTCGATGCAGGCGCCCAGGTCTCGCCAAAACCGCAGACCCCTAGTAAGCACAGGCGGGCTATCCGCTTCCGTTATCCGTTCCGGCGGATTCGTGCTCCTCGGTAACCTCGCCCTGCATCTGCAGATAGGCGTCAGGATCGAAGCGACCTGCGGACACGATGTCGTCGATCTTCAATACCTTCACGAAAGCCAACCACGCATCGGGGCCGGCCTCCGTGTCCACCAAGGTTTGGTAGGCGGTGTCGTAGAAGGTCGTCAGTTTCATTTCTCGGGTGTCCTTGTCGCGATACCCGCTGTTCATCGGCAGAATCTCGAAATAGGAATTGCGGTCTTCCGGATTCGGCGGCAGTTGCTGGATGTAACCGATATAGACTTTGCCATCCGCCATGGAAATCGAGAGCAGGTTCTGCTCCAGGGAGGCTTGATAGAGCAACCGATCCAGCGCGGTGGTAGCCTGCTGTTCGTGCAATCGTAGATTGGCGGCCTGATGCGGATAGAGCAAGTTGAGTGGCCACCACACCACCAGGCCCAGCAGACACGCCACCATCGGGACACCGCTGCCCTTGAGATGCACGAATTGATCCCACCAAGCATTGAGAAATTGATATCGGTCGAAGAAATCGATTAGGGCCAGTGACGCAACCAGCCCGAACAGGCCGATGCGCAAGCCGATACTGAAGAACGGAAAGCTCATGAAGCGATTGATGAACTGTTGGTAGATCCAGGCGATGCCAAACAGCCCCCCGAGAACGACAACGCAGGCCACGCGGGTTTGCGCCGCGGGAAGCACTTCGATGGCCGATTCGATGTGCAGGCTCGTCCACCCTAAAAGCAGGGCAAGGATCGCACCCAAACCGGCGCGATAGATCTCTTCCCCGGGATGTTGCGCATCGGATTCCAGGTCGGAGTGTTGAGTCAGTCCCGGATAGGCTCGGACCCCGATTGCAATCAACGACGCGAACACCAGTAGTAGAAAGGCTGGAGTGATGCTGAACAGCAGGAACTGAATGGCGTCATAGCCCATAGCGCCGGGCGAGTCGCCAACGAAGACGAGCAACTTGGCGACGATGAGCAGTCCCAACGCATACAGACCGGCATGGAACACCAGTCGCTGCGGAGTCAGACGCTCCGCGCGGTAATGCGTGCCGTAGAACTTGTATTGAAACCAATAGCCGCCCAGGATGGGCAACGCGAGCAGGTTAATCGAGGTGGAGATCCCTTCCACAGCCAAATACAGGCGGGCGGAGCTCTATTTCTTGCCCGCTTCGCCGACAGGGCTCCTTCCCGCCTGACGTTCCGCGACGCCGCGGACCAGCTTCATTTTGTCGAGCTGCTCCTTACCCTCGGCAGATCCGAGGAACTCATTCAGCTTGACACTGACCGACCCAGATTTTTCGATGGTAGCGAAGGCCGATGGCCGGATTTGGGACTTTCTTTCCAACATGGTGAATCCTATATGCGGGAACTGTCGCGATAAAACAAGTCAAAAAACCTTAAAATCCGCGGTCTGTCGCGTTTTTCCGGATCCCGGTGCCTTGTCACAGGCTCCCGCTCGCTGCGATGTTTAATTGTTCTCGATTTCAATGTTTTGCGCCAATTATTTCAACAATTTGTGGGAGTGGAGCGTAAGTAGGGGGTGCCGACCTAATTTTCGATAGGTCGTGGGAAGGCGAGTTTTCGATGCTCCTATTCGGTCCGATCGCAATCGCCCTTGGGTTATCGGTACGTCACGCGCCTGACTGGGTGTTGTTCGTCATCATCTTTGGCCTTCTTCTCGTCATCGGAATTGGACCGCTCGCCTTGCTGCAAAGGTATCTAATCTACCGTCTGCAAAATGTTGATGACGACGGAGCCGTTGCCGCCATTCGAGCCGGAACTGGCGCCGCCGCCGCCGCTGCCTCCATTCGTTCCTAGCGCAACACTTGCGCCGGAGGGCACCAAACTTCCGCCACCGCCACCGCCGCCACTGCCACCGGCGTTGGCGTTGTCGCCACCACCATTGGCGCCACCTGTGCCGCCACCATAGCCGCCGCCTCCACCTCCTCCACCGGAATAAGCGCCGCTACCGTTGGTTCCACCGCTATTGCCCGAACCGTTGCCACCCGCGCTGGAACTGGCGGCATTCTTGGCGGTGGCGCCGGTACCGCCGCTGCCGCCCGTATCGCCTGTGGTGCCCTGACCACCCGTTCCGCCCGTGCCACCCGCGTAGACACCCGCTGCGGTACCGGCTGCGCCGCTGTTGCCGCCGACGCCGGTACCCGCCGCACCGCCGCCGCCGCCGGGAGCACCGGCATTGCCGGCGCCGCCGCCGCCACCGCCGGCTCCAGCAATGATCTGGGTACTGGCGATTGCGCCGTCGATGACATTGGTTGACCCACCCCCGCCGCCGCCGCCACCGCCGGAGCCAACACCGCCGGTGTAGGTGGTGCCGGCACCGCCGCCGCCGACGTAGTAGTTGATCGTGTCGCCCGGCGTCACCTCAATCGTCGCGGTCACCTGTGCGCCGGCACCGCCGCTGCCGCCTTTCCCGCCGAGTGCACTGCCGCCGCCGCCGCCGCCGCCGCCGCCGAGAGCCACGACCTGAATTGCCGTCACTCCGGCCGGTACCGTCCACGTGCCCGCACCCGGCGTGCTGAAGCTGACACTACCGCCGCCGCCCACGATTTCCACATGATTCACGCAGCTGACTGCCACCGAGGTGACCGCAGCGGTACCCACGGTGCCCGTGCCGTTGCTTACCGTGCAAGTCTGGCCCGCAGGCTCGGTCTGAACCATGATGTTGTAGGTACTCCCGCCGGCCACACTGGTCGGCATGGTGAACTGAGTCGCGTTGGCCGCCACGGAAAGGGTGTCGCTGCCATTTATCAGCACCAGACCGGTCGTCGTAAGCTGACTGATGCTGCCGCCAACCGTGTACGCGTCCGGCGCGCAGGTGACCGCCACCGAGGTGACCGCGGCAGGCGGCATCGTACCCGTGCCGCCGGCGACCGTGCAGGTTTCGCCCGTGGCTGGGGTGAGCACTGTCACTGCATAGGGGCTGCCATAGGCGATCGGCGTCGGAAATGCGAAGCTGGTGGCACCGGATGCCAGCGTCAGCGTATCCGTTCCGTCGGTCAGTTGCAGTCCGGCGCCGGTCAATCCTGAAATGCTTCCTCCCAACGCAAAGCTTTGGGGCGCGCAGACCACCGTGACCGAGGTCACCGCGCTCGCGGGCATGATGCCGCTGGCGTTACTGACGGTACATGTCAGTCCCGTGGGTTGACTCCGCACGCTCACTGCGTAAGTGCTGGCGTAATCCACCGCTGTCGGCATCGTAAAGGCGCTTGCGCCAGAGCTGACGTTGAGCGTGTCGCTGCCGTTTGCTAGCACGAGACCGGTCGACGTCAGCCCGCTGATCGATCCGCCCAGACTGAAGGGTTGATCCGTGCAGGTCACGGCCACGTTCGTGACAGCCGCTCCCGAGACCGTTCCCGTGCCATTGACCACCGCACATGCCTCGCCGTCGGGTTGCGTGGCGACGGTCACCACGTAGGTGCTGCCGTTGGCGATAGGAGTCGGTAGTACAAAGGAAGTAGCGCTGGCAACGATACTGACGGTATCGCTGCCGTTAGCAAGTACCAGCCCCGAAGTATTCAATCCGCTCACCGTACCGCCGACCGAATGCGTGTTTGCCGCGCAGGTCACCACGACATTGCCGATGTTGGCCGAAGCGGTCGTACCGGTGCCCATCGCCACCGTGCAGATCTGCGCTGCGGGTTGCGTCTGTACGGTAACGGCATAGGCCGTACCGCTCGTCAGCACCGCTCCAAAGGTAAAATCGCTGGCTCCAGCGCTTATGGCAAGCGTCCGGCTACCATACGCCAGGACGAGACCTGAGTCGGCCAACCCGCTCACCGTCCCACCGAGTGAATAAACGGCCGGTTGATCAGAGTCGTGACAGGCGGTGAGAATTGCGGCTGTGGCGAAGACCGCAAGTCGGCAATGACGCGACGTAATCGACCCGTTGGCGAGCACCATGATCTTCGAGAACATTAGTGTCAGCCTCTCGGTTTGCGTTTTATTGCCACGGCTCAAGATGCGACGGAGCGTGATCGCCGGCACTGAAAGCAACCACGCACGGCGCCACAGTTTTCATGTGTGTGATGCGGCAATCGATTTGCGGTGCGCACGCTTAAGGATGCGAAGACGAGGAGTCGTGGAGTCCGGGCTCGGTACGCAATATACGCAAGAGCTTGGTGACGCCGGCTCGCTGACGGCGCGACTGGACGCAGCCTACCGCTCGCTGGTGTATTTCAATCTCGCCAACACTCCGGCCGGTGCCCAGTCGGGTTACACCCTGGCCAACGCGCGGATCTCGGGGACCAATCAGCCGGAGCGCTGGACGCTCGCCGTCGAAATAGCGAATCTCACCAACAAATTGTACTACCTAACCAAGACACCGGCGCTCAACGCGGACGGCAGCCTCTTCCCGGTGAACGGCACGCCGGGCGTACCGCGGACCGGTTTCGTGACGATCGAGCGGCACTTCCATTAGAGTTTTGAAGCAAATGTTGCTGGCCCCCAAGCACATCGCCCACGTAAAGCTCTTCCGCCGCGGCACTCGCCGTCGCCACGCTCCACGCCCCATTTTTTGGATCAGATTACCTTCGGATATTCGTATTGTCGAGATGGCAAGGGCCGAGTCGGATCCTCGGACTCCACAGTAATGACCCGGCGTTCGTTGCTCCGGGCGCAGAATGCGCAGGCGTGGCTGGAACTGAACACCTCCATCTGCCACCCATCATCGACGTGCGCGGCCAGTGCCTTGATGAATGCACCGTAGAGATCGGTGCCTGGCGGTAGCAGGCGATGTTCGAGCACCGATCGGTGCATATCCCTGACCACGAGCCAACGCGGCTGCGAGGAGCGTTGCAGGGGTTCGTATGAGCTGCGGCGGGGCATGGCGCAAGGTAACGCCGGCTGCCTGTGGATCGCTTCTGTATAACTCGTACAGTAGTTCGCCATCCAAATTACTGGATAACCAGTTTGAATTCCATTCCACCCGTGCCGGCCGCGAGGCCTGCGACGCCCCGCCATGGTCCCAGAGAGCGACCGCTTTCCGACACTGGAACCGCGATTGCACGATTGAGTGTTAGCAGTCTTCGCTGGGAAGTACTTTCCAGCCCAGCCTCACTGCCACATCTTGGGCGATCCATGACTGAAATTATTGTCGTTGGCAGCGACCACAACACCAGGCGGCGCGAATGAGACACATGTACATCGATGAGTGGCTGAGGACACACGAAGACTTTGGCCTTGAGGATTACTCGCGTTGCAGCCAAAGTGACATCATGGCAAAACGCTGGATCTGGGCTCTATTCATCGCGACAGGCCTATTCGCCGCAGGCACTTGGTGGATCGGCTCCCAACTGACGGAGCCGGCTAATCATGCGGTGACGCGACCCGAAGGCTTTTACGGAGACTTGGTCTCTATACCGTCCGAGGACCATGCTATCGCGGGCTGGTGGACCGAGACGGGTAATCGGCTACCGGTAGTGCTCCTGCTTCATGCTGTACGCGCTGATCGCAGCACGATGGTCGTGAGGGCCCAACTTCTTCAAAAGCACGGCTTTTCGACGTTGATCATTGATTTACAGGCACATGGGGAAACGCCAGGAACTGCGATTACATTCGGTAAGCGGGAATCCCGTGACGTCGTCGCGGCATTGGCGTGGATCAAGACCCGCTCTCCGGATCGGAAAATTGGCATCATTGGCTGTTCTTTGGGAGGCGCCTCGGCATTGCTTGCGCCACAACCGCTTGGCGTAGATGCCGTAGTGTTGGAAGCCGTCTACCCACGGATTGATCGCGCTATCGAAAATCGCGTTCGACTACGCGTTGGTGCCGCTGCGCCACTGCTAACGCCATTGCTGCTTTGGCAACTGGGTCCGCGACTTCATATAACAACCTCCGACCTCGAGCCCATTCGTTCGATTGCCAAGCTTGGCGCGCCGGTATTGATAGCCGCCGGGTCTGACGATGAACACACCACGTTAGGCGAATCCGAAGACCTCTATCGGGCCGCGTCAGAACCCAAAGAGATCTGGATTGTCCACGGCGCAAAGCATCAAGACCTGCTCGCGTTCGATCCCACGGGATACAAAGCACACGTTGTTCGGTTCCTAACCGACCACTTGCGTGGGCCGCTTCCCTACCACGCGGAACGTCTAGACAAGTCAGCGGTCGACAACCTCATTACAGAACGACTCGCCCAGAAGGCCCCACTGGTCTTTGGCTCGAATCAGGGAACAACACGGTGCTGCGATCTCGGCGATCCCAATCTGCAATTCCTGCCAGATCATCAGATGCTCGCATTCGGCGATGGCTTTGTACCCTGGTACGCTCTGCTATCGTATGAGATTGCGGAAGACGGCAAAATCGTCCTGCATCAGAGCGATGACGCATCCAGGAGTAGCGATCTACATGATGCGTACATCTATCGGTACGGCCCCGACCTCTACTTGGACAAAGACTCTGACACCGATCCGGACTTTAGCTTTGAACCCGGCACACTCTGGCCTTTCAAAGCAGTGAATATCAATGGTTTTGCGCTGAGATCTTTAGTGCGATGAAAGACATGCTCATAACTGGCGAATTCATTTCGGTTTCGGCCTGCTACCGCCGGCTTCGGGCGACGCCGAGAGACATGAGCCCCTGCATCGAGCCGTGTTGGGTGGTTAAAAATCCGTCAACTGAATACAAGCCACTGAATTCTCATCACGGATCCGCGGCCCGGCATCGATTATCCACAACCTTATCCCCCGGAATTGGGATTAACCGTGGTGCGCGGAAGCGAGGTGGCTCTCCCTCCGCTACTCTATAGTCGGCGGCCTTCCCCCTGGGTCGGAATGCTCATCCGCGCGGCGCGCCGTTAAATCATAATGGCGAACCGGATCTCGGCTATCTAGGTGATACGGCATGCGTTTGACTCCCCTACACCGAGCCGCGCGAAGCGCCGCGAGCAGCAAGGCATATCGACGGGGTGCCACATACTCACGCAGCTCGCGAGCCTTCAAACGCTGCGCTTCGTTCGCCCACTGCGCCACCTTGGCCTCGGCAATCGGCGCCAGAATCGGTGCTGCGGTCCGTCAGTGTCGCCAGCTATTCATTGGCGAGTGGCAGGAACCGACCGATGTGTTGGAATACCTTGAGCTGCGTCAGCAACGCCAGCATTGGGGTCCCCCGCCGCGAAACGGTCGGTGCCCTGATGCATTAGACTACGATAACTAAGGAGACATCATGGAACCTTTGAACGAAGGTCTGGAACTCTTGAAGCGCCAAGCTGAACTCGAAAGCGGGCTGCGCCACGCGGGTGGAATTCGGATCACCGAGGAGCTCGAGCTCTATGCGCTACGAGAGCGCCTGAAACGCTATCCGCAAGCCGTGCCCGCAATCCTCCAAGCCGCGCGCCACCTCAACCGGCCAATCGATACGCTGCAAGCGCAAGACGTTCGGCAACTGGGATAGACATTGAAGCCTTCCATCGCTTTGGCCCTCAAGCGGGCCGCCGTCCGCGAAGCGCCCCGGCGTTTTCGCGCGGCCAATCCGCGCGTGTTTGGTTCGGTCGTGCATGGAACGGACCGTGAAGGCGGCGATCTGGTTGTCCTGGTCGATGCCCTACCAGGCGCAACCCTCTTTGATCTCGGCGGTCTACAGGCCGAACTGGAGGATCTCCTTGGTGTGTCGGTCGATCTCGTGACGCCTGCGGATCTGCCAGTAGATATACGTCGGCAGGTGCTCACGGAAGCGCTCCCCATATGAGCGAGAATCGGCTGCCCGATTATCTCAAGCACATGCGCGAAGCGGCAGCGAATGCGAGGAGTTTCGTTGAAGGTATGGCGCGGGAGGACTTCCTCGCTGACAAGCGTACTCAGCAGGCTGTCATCATGTCCGTCATCATCATTGGTGAGGCGGCAACGAAAATCATGGACCGCCATCCGGAATTCGCCGACGCGTATCCAACAATCCCCTGGCGCAATATCCGAGGAATGCGCAACCGGATTGCGCAAGGATAATTCGATATCAATCTAGAGGTTGTTTGGGACACTGTGCAGACAGCGCTGGCTGACTTGCAAGAAAAGTTGAGCTCCGTCAACGAAAAATGACGTGAAGTCGGAACGACTTACAGGGCAGGACACTAAACCGGACTGCTACTGCAATCGTTCAAAGATTATGTGGCCGCCGCCGAGCGCGCGCACGACGAAGACTGGCCGGAAGATGCCTGGAAACAATGGCGGTATCGCCGTGCGACCCTCGCGCGATTACTCGCGCGGCAAGGGATGATGCAGCAGGTGGCCGACACTTACGCCGAGGTGCTCTCGCGCACGCGACGATCAGTCACAGCTGACCACTGAGGTCCTTCACACCATGGAGTCGACACGTGACGCCACTGGGGCGCCGCTGGTTCGATGCCCTTGGTCGCCGCTCTTGTATGGGCCACCACTGCGCGACGCGACTGAATCGTAAATATCGCGTGTAACGATTCGCGTCATCGAATCACCATCCAATCACCGTCAACCACCATCGAATCAGAGAACGTCAATGAGTCCGGCCAATTAGCGACAGTTGAGCCAGTTTGCCGTTCGATTCCGTATTGATGATGTAGAGGCGTGATCAAGCGAATGACAAACATCCAGGGAGATACAACGTGCGCAGGCTGACAATGGGCATTTTGACGGAATCGCAAAATCTGATCTCGTCGACTTGGGCTCCACCAATATTTGTGCGGACCTTAACGAATGCACGGGAAGGCCGTCATCCGGTCTGCGGGACATTAAACAAGGGGCATCACCTGGGGATTTTCCACAAATTCAGCGCCGTGAGACAGAACGGTCTGTCCTATTTGGACTTTGTTCGCCGCCTCACCCATCAGTGCAATTCGTTTGCCCCGCGACTGATTCTCGCCATCCTGTTACCCCTGCTTGGGGGCCCGGCCATAGCGCAGCTGCTGGATTCCAATCTGCCCGGCCACATATCCGCCCAGGCACCCGCGAGTTCAGTACGCCAGACTCCCCGGCCAGTTCTGGATGGCACCGCCACGCTCATCGCCCACTACGATCCTACAAAGATGCTGCGCCTCGCGATCTCGCTGAATCTGCCCCATCCGGCCGAGGAAGCTCAGTTCCTCGAAGAACTCCAGAACAAACAGTCTCCGCTATTTCACCGATATCCTTCCTCTGCTGAGTGGGACGCCCGCTTCGGCCCTTCCGTCGAGGACGAACAAACGGTCGTCGACTGGGCCAAGAGTCAGGGCTTCACCATCACGTTTCGCTATCCGAACCGCCTCATCGTCGATGTCGAAGCGCCCGTCGGCGTCATCGAGAAGGCCCTTCATCTCACCATTAACACCTACGAACATCAGTTCACCGATGGACGTCCCGCGGAAACCGTCTTCTCCAACGACCGCGACCCGGTGCTTCCCGCCGACGTCGACCTCATCGTCCACGGCGTACACGGTCTGAATTCGTTCGAGCACTACAGCCCTGGCAGCAGCCCATAGCCGCGTTACCCGGCCCGACTACATCCCCGGTCCGGCCATCGCCAGGGGCGAATCCGCGGCTGCCGACGCGATTGCCTCCAGTGATTCAGCGGCTAGCTCGGAAGCGTCTCCCGCCCCACAACTCGGCGCTCCTCCCGGCGGCTACTATCAGCCGACCGATATCTGGAGCGCCGGTGCCTACGACTATCTGGCCTTGATGAACCAGGGGCATTGCTGCAATCCCACCGGTAACCCGGGATCCACCACCCCCACCACCTCCATCGCGATCGCCGCTTTCGGCGACGTCAACTTTAACGACATCAAGCTCTTTCACCAGACCTTTCCATATCTCGCTTACAACCTTGAGAAAGTGCGTGTCAACGGCGGATACGGCACGTGTGCAACGCCTGATGACAGTAACTGCGATGAAGTCACCATGGATGCCGAATGGGCCCTCGCCACCTCGAACAACCTCAAATCGCTAGCCAATACGGCAAAGGTCTTCCTGTACGAAGCTTCCAGCATCGGGGTCGCCATTGATGTCTTCAATCAAATGCTGACCGACGGCTTCGCACGCACGTTCACCATGAGCTTTGTCTGCGCCGAAAAGGACGACTGCATCGACGAAGGCACCATGCAGGACCAGGACAAGGTCTTCG
>Ga0116226_10006321_pt1 | contig 10640 bp, 12 predicted proteins | sample S1TSphfallax_FD_89692 | JGI IMG/M metagenome (GOLD analysis project Ga0116226, IMG submission 89692) | Host-associated microbial communities from peat moss isolated from Minnesota, USA - S1T2_Fa - Sphagnum fallax MG | ecosystem: Host-associated > Plants > Peat moss > Unclassified | place: USA...
CCAGGATCCGCCAGTGTGGACGTATCGCCCAACGCTTCCGTCTCGTTGGCCGCGATCTTGCGCAAAATGCGCCGCATGATTTTTCCGGAACGGGTTTTCGGCAGGCCGGGCGCCCACTGGATGGCGTCAGGCGTCGCGATCGGGCCGATTTCGCGCCGCACCCAGGCGACGAGTTCCTTGCGCAGGGCTTCGCTGGGGTCGATGCCGGCCTTCAGCGTCACGTAGGCGTAGATGCCCTGCCCTTTCAGGTCGTGCGGGAAACCGACCACCGCGGCCTCGGCGACGGATTTGTGGGCGACGAGCGCGCTTTCTACCTCGGCGGTGCCCATGCGGTGGCCGCTGACGTTGATGACGTCGTCGACGCGGCCGGTGATCCACCAGTAGCCGTCCTCGTCGCGGCGGGCGCCGTCGCCGGTGAAGTATTTGCCGGGGTAGGTCGAGAAATAGGTCTGGATAAAGCGGGGGTGGTCGCCGAAGACGGTGCGCATCTGGCCGGGCCAACTGTCGGTGAGGCACAGATTGCCTTCGGTGGCGCCGTGCAGCTCGGTGCCCTCGGCATCGACCAGCTGGGGTTTTACGCTGGGCAGCGGCAGCGTGGCGCTGCCGGGCTTTTGCGCGACGGCACCGGGGATCGGGCTGATCAGGATGCCGCCGGTTTCGGTCTGCCACCAGGTGTCGACGATCGGGCAGCGCTCGTCGCCGACGACGCGGTAATACCAGAGCCAGGCTTCGGGATTGATCGGCTCGCCGACGCTGCCGAGAATGCGCAGCGATTTGCGGCTGGTGGATTTTACCGGGCCCTCGCCGTCGCGCATCAGGCTGCGGATGGCGGTGGGCGCGGTGTAGAAGATGTTGACCTGGTGCTTGTCGATGACGTTCCAGAAACGACTTACCGTGGGATAGGTGGGTACGCCCTCGAACATCAGCGTGGTGGCGCCGTTGGCGAGCGGTCCGTAAACGATGTAGGTGTGGCCGGTGACCCAGCCGACGTCGGCGGTGCACCAGAATATTTCGCCCTGTTGATAATCGAACACCAGTTCGTGGGTGAATGACGCCCAGACAAGGTAGCCGCCCGTCGTATGCAGCGCGCCCTTCGGCTTGCCGGTGCTGCCGCTGGTGTAGAGGATGAACAGCGGGTCCTCGGCGCTCATCGGCTCGGGCGGGCAGTCAGGCGACGCGGCGGCGACGAGGGCCGCGTAATCATGGTCGCGGCTGGCGACGTGCGGCACGTCGGCGCCGGTGACCGAAACGACAATGACGTTCTGGATCGTGGGGCAGGATTTCAGCGCTTCGTCGGCGTTGGTTTTGAGGGCGACGTGGCGGCCGCCGCGGCGGCCCTCGTCGGCGCAAATCAGCAGCGTGCTGCCGCAATCCTGGATGCGGTTGGCCAGGCTGTCGGGGGAGAAGCCGCCGAAGACCACCGAATGGATGGCGCCGACGCGGGCGCAGGCCAGCATGGCGACCGCTGCTTCCGGCACCATGGGCAAATAGATCGTGACGCGGTCACCCTTCTTCACGCCGAGCGTCTTCATGGCGTTGGCGATACGGCACACCTTTTCGTGCAGCTCGCGATAGGTGATGTGCTGCGACACACCGGGATCGTCACCCTCCCAGATGATCGCCGTCTGGTCGGCGCGGGTGGCGAGATGCGCGTCGAGACAGACGGCGGAGGCGTTCAGCACGCCGTCCTCGAACCATTTGATCTGCACGTCGCCGGTGAAGGAGGTGTTCTTGATGATCGACGGCTTCTTGATCCAGGCGATGCGGTTTGCCTCGGCGGCCCAGAATTTGTCCGGGTCCCTGGCGGCGGCTTCCTGCATGTCGCGGTAGCGCGCCGCGGGCGTGCGCGTGGCGGCGGCGATCTGCGGCTTAATTTCGATCAGGGTGTCGTGCGACATCGCGTCATCTCCCGTTATTTTCTTGTGGCCGTCTGCACGGCGTCGTCCGCAACATATATCACGTCATCAACAACTGTGGATGGCACTTTCGTCAAAGACTCGCCGCGGCAGGGGCCCCGCAGACAATAGCCGTCGGAAATCCGGAATTCGGCGCCGTGGGTGGCACAGACAATCCGGGTGCCGTCCAGTGTCAGGAACTGGCCCGGCAGCCAATCCAGTGGCACGCCGAGGTGGGGGCAGGCGTTGACATAGAACAACACGCCTTCTCGGAAATGATGGACGGCGAAGATGCCGTGCGCGTCGCCTTCGGCGGCGGGGAAGGCGCGGGTGGCGCCGGGGGGGATGTCGGCGGGCGGGCAGAGGGGGCGCATTGGAAGGCAAGGAAGGAAGCACTTCTTTTTTGAAAAAAAGAAGCAAAAAACTTTTGTCTGTTTTGGTTGGGTTGATGCGCGGGTGGGCGCGGGCGATACCGAGGATATGACAAAATACGTGGGGCGTTGGGTCGGGCTCGCGGGGGCGGTCCTGGCGGGGCTGGCGCTGGCGATCGCACTTGGGTCGGAGCGGTTCGAGGGATTGATACCCTGCGCGCTGTGCCTGCGGGAGCGGTGGCCGTATCGCGTGGCGATCGCTGTGGGGCTGGTGGCGTCGGTGCTGCCGGGGCGGGCGGCGCGGATGGCGTGCTGGGTGTTGGTCGCGACCTATCTGGTCGCCGGAGCCGGGGCGTTCGTGCATGTCGGCGTGGAGCAGCGTTGGTGGAAAAGCCCGTTGCCGGAATGCACGGCACCGGATCTGCGGGGGCTTTCGCCAGCCGAGCGCCTGGCGCGCATGCCGGCGACACCCAGCGTGCCGTGCGAGGACCCGGTCTACCTGGTGCCTTGGGTGCCGGTCAGCATGGCGCAAATGAATTTCACCTATGCGCTGGCGGTGGCCGCGGGGCTTGCCATCTGGTTGGTGAGGCTGCCGAGGAGAGCACGATGAAATTGCCGGGCGATGTGAGCGACGCCACGCGGGTGGAGCAGATGATCCGGGTGGATCATGCGGGCGAATATGGCGCCAAGCGGATTTATGCGGGGCAGATCGCGGTGCTGGGGCGCGGGCCGAAAGGCGACGTGCTGCGGCATATGCAGGCGCAGGAACAGGTGCATCTCGATAAATTCTCGGCGCTTATCGCGGAGCGGCGGGTGCGCCCGACGGCGCTGCTGCCGTTGTGGCATGTCGCCGGCTACGCGCTGGGGGCGGTGACCGCGGCGATGGGCGAACGCGCGGCGATGGCGTGCACCGTGGCAGTCGAGGAAGCAATCGACGAACATTACCGCGCGCAGACCGACGAACTGGGCGAGGACGAGGTGGCGTTGCGGGAGACGATCGAAAAGTTTCGCGCCGAGGAACTGGAACATCGCGATATTGGGCTCGCGCATGAGGCGGAGAAAACGCCGGGGTATCGGGTTTTGAGCGCTTTTATCAAGGCGGGGTGCAAGGCGGCCATTGCGATGAGCGAGCGGGTTTAAGGAAGTAAGGAAGCACTTCTTTTTTGAAAAAAAGAAGCAAAAAACTTTAAACTGTTGCGTCCAGCATGTGGTTCAAATGAGCTTATTGGGTGCTGCCCTTAACAGATAAAAGTTTTTTGGTTCTTTTTTTCAAAAAAGAACTGCTTCCTTTTGCTTTACTTTGCCGCCGTCGCCGTCCTGGTTTTTGGTGTCCCCACGTACGTTTGCATGTCGACACGCACGCCGTCATCCACGCCCTTGAGCGCCTGATTTGCCGCGAAGAAGTGGTTTTGTGACAGCAACGTGGCCGCCTGCTGCACGCCCTTGATCGTGGCGTCCAAGGGGGCGACGTGCTCGACGAAGCTCACGTCCACATCGTGCAGCTTCAGAGTATCCAGGGCCTGCTTGGTATTGCCCTGCTGCACCTGGGTGTCGGCCTTCGCGACGCCGGCCTTCTTGGCGCCATTGGCGGTGTAATCCTCATCGACGGCGATGAAGCCGCTCACCGGCAGCCAGGATATCGGCGTTGTGCTCGGCGTGGCGTTCGCCGGGCCGCGCTGGGTGGTGCCGGCGGGCACCTTCAGTTCGGACTCGGCTTTTGTGAACACGGTGTCATCCGATTTTGCCTTGCTCAGCATGGCCTCGGCCTGCTGGACATCTTGCTGCGCTTTTGCGGTTTGGCCATCGAAGATGTCGAGCCGGGCGAGGTCGATATACGTGAAGGCTTTCGCGCCATCCTGGGAGAAATGGCCGAAATCACGGTCGGCCTGCTGTTGTTCCGCGCTGTTGGTATTGGAGCTCGTGGACGTATTGGCCGTGGCGGCAAATGCCGGCACCGTCATCAGGATAGCCGCGGCCGCGCTCAGCGCGCGGCGATTGAAGTCGGTCATGACACTTCTCCTTTACGAAAGATGTGGTCGGCGAAGGGAAATTCCCTTTTCCTGGTAGCGCGAATGGTGCTTGTGCGCCGGGCGTTTCATGAATTCTGTTTCAGGCGATGGCGAGGAGGCGCGCCTGCGCGGGAACTTCCGTCGGTGCGACGCGTCATCGAACTTCATGACGCCCCGACGTGCCGTTGCCGATTTCGTAGCGCCCGTGTTGATTGCGGCGATTATTGGTGCTGTCGCGGCGTTTGGCGTGTGGGCGCAGGAGCCCTGGCTGGCGCCGAGTTTGGGCTCGGCGGTGTTCACGCAGTTGCTGCATCCGGAGGCGGCCAGCGCCAAGCCATTTGCGATCCTGGTGGGGCAGGTTTTGGGTGCCGCGGCTGGCTTTGCCGGTGTCTTCCTTGCCGGCGCAGGGTCGTTGCCGCCGTTCATGGGCGGGCACAGGCTGCTGCCGGCGCGGGTATCGGCAATCGCAATGACTTCGTTTCTGGCCGCGATTCTGCAGCTTGCGTCGGGCGCGCTGACGCCGGCCGGCGGTGCGACCGCACTTGTCGTGGCGATGGGCGCCGAAGCTGACGATTGGACCGGTGCGATGCACCTGGCGGTAGGGCTGTTGCTCGTCACCGCCCTGGGCGAACCCGCCCGAAGATTAGTGTTACGCTTGCGAGCCCTTTAGGCAAAAGTTTTTTGGTTCTTTTTTTCAAAAAAGAACTGCTTCTCTTCCTTTTCTCTTGCCCGTTTCGCCTCCGCGCTGCAGGTCAGCGCATGTGTCATGAGCGTAGCGAGGATCGCTGCCCGGGGAACATCGCGCAGCATGGGCTGTGCCGCGCGAAACCGCCAGGGCCGCACATGCGGCCATAATTTGATCCAGGCGATCTGTTCGCCAGGGTAAAGCTGCAACGCGATGTCTCCGGAATGGTCCGCGCGGATGGCGACCGCGGAGGCGGCAATTCGATGCAGCGGCAACATGAGCGTCGCGGGGAGTGCGATGCCGAACTGCAGAATGACACGGCGGGTGGTGAGGGTGTAGCGCGTGGTGCGGCCGACGGCGCAGGCGAGACCGGCGAGGATGAGCAGGCAGGCGGCGGCGATAACGGCGGTTGAGGCGCCGCCCCGCAATGCGGGCAGGCCGGGGCCGGTAGCGGCGCGGATAGTTGCGATATTCAATAGAATCAGCAGCGCGAAATAGGCGGCGACCGCGCGGACGTGGAACACGCGGCACGCAACGGCGCGCCAGTTGGGGGCGCCCTGCCACAGGATGCGCTCGCCGGGCGCGAGCGGCAGGGTGGGTGGGACGCCGAAACGACGGCGGAAATTCATGCGGCACCTTCTACGGCGAGGGGGCGGGGGAGCGGCAGGCCGCCTGGCTGGCCGCGGCTGAAGATGAAGCCGTTGGCGTAATAGGCACTGACACGGTCTTCCTCGCGCGCGGTGATTTCGTCGTGGCTGGCGAGGCGCGGGACGTCGGCGAACTGGTGGGCGAGCAGGGCGCGGACGCGCACGCGGGGCCGGCGGGCGGTGCCGATGTCGGCGTAATAGATCGGCAGCAGCACGCGGGCGCCTTGTGCTTCGGGCAGGCTGAGTTCGATTTCGAGGTAGCGCAGGATTTTCACGCCGCGATCGATCCAAAGATCGGTCACGGTGCCGACCGGGGTGGCCCTGCTGTCGAGCACCCTCATGCCGCGTGGATCGGGGTCGCCCTTGGAGACTTTCCAGAGATGCGCGGTGCGCAGCGGCTGCACCTGTGGTTCGCCGTCCATAAGCATGGGCTCATCCTTGCGCAACGGATAGGCGCCGGGGCCGAGTTCGGCGAGCATGGGGTCGCCGAGCGGCACCAGCGGGGCGCCGGGGAAGCGTAGCAGCGGGGCGCCGCGCATGAGCGAGCTGCCGTAATGATGCGGCATTTGCGTGGTGCCGCCTTCCAGAAGATTGTAGATTTTTGGGGGCGGCATTTCGGGGAAACCCTGGATCGGACGGTCGGCGGGCGTGAGGTCCAGCATGGGGTAGCCTTCGCGTTTGTCCTCGCGGCGCAGGACGTAGATCAGGCCGGCGAAAAACAGGAAGAAGATGGCGACAAGGATTTGCACGGCATCGAGATGACCGGTGAGGGCGGGGCTCATGGCTGATGCTCCTGGGGGGCCGTGGTGGTTTCGGCGACGGGGCCGTGGGCGGCGGCGGGGCCGGTGAGGCCGGGATAGTCCTTGACCATATTTGCGCCGCCGAGCGGTTCGGGGCGCGCGTAGTGGCAGGTGGCGCAGACGACCAGGCCGTTGCCGGCCTGCGGGCTTTGCTCACGCGCGGGGATGACCGGCATGGCGGTTTCGTGCATAATGGCGCGGTTTTGCGGAATGATCGTGGCGAGCTGAAGCAGATAGTTGCGGTTGAGATCCTGCGTCAGCTTGAGGCCGCTATAGCCGTTCCAGCGATTGGGTGTGCTTTGCGCCCAGCTTTGCAGGACACGGGAATTGTGGCAGTAGCCGCAATTCACGCCAATGCCTTCCGACATCTGCATCATCATTTCGTAGACGCGTTTGGCGACGATTTGCGAGGCGACGGTGTGGCTGGGCAAGGCGGTGGAGGATTGGACGGAGATTGGCGTGTCCTCGAGCAGATATTCTTCCCAGGATGCATCGGGGAAGAATTTGCGTACAGTGTCGGCGGCCTCGCGCCAGTTTTCCTGTTTGGCGACGAATTCGTTGATTGGGGCTGGATTGCTGGGGAACCAGGTTTCAGCCGGGACGGGCTGGCCGCGATGGCAGGTGAAACAGGTGACGCCGGCGGGCTGCACGTGGGTTGCCCAATCGGCATTGATGTGGCGCACCATGCCGAGCATCAGGCGGGCGGCCTGTTTGCGGGGATTGGCGTCGGATGCGTAGTCGTTGCCCTGGTGGCAAAACGAACAGCCCTGGCGCGGCGCCACCCACTGGGTGATTGCCTGTTGCAGGCGGATGAATTCCGCGGGGCTTACGCCGGTCAGCACCTTGACGTTCTTGTAGGCCTGGGCCTGGCCGTTGTCCTGTGCCGGTGGCAGCGGCGGCGGCGCTTGTTGCGATACCGGTTCAGGCATCTGGCCGCGGGAGAACTCAATCATTGAGGTGGGCGAAGGGCCGATCTGGATGCCGCCGACCGGGGGATGGGTCCAGCTTGGGACGAACGCGATGAAGGCGGCGGCGGCGACCGCGCTCACGGCGGCAACCGTGGTGAGCGTGCCCATTACGGCGCGCCCAGCGACGGGAGTTTCATGGCACCTGGCGGCGGGGCCGATGGCAGGCCGGGGATTGCGGGATAGTCCGGGGCGATGCCGTGCTTGACGCCCCAGAGATACCAGTTGTCGACCAGGGTGCCGGTGATCAGGATGCCAATACCGCCAGTCAAAGTCGTGAGGATCGCGAACCAGTAGATCCAGCGATGGATCGATTCGAACGTCGCATTGAAGCCCATGTTCCAGCGCCAGAACAGGGCCGACCGTTCCATGGCGGTGCCGCGGTCGGCGATTTCGTGGGTTTCGCGCTCGCCACCGAAACGGGCGACCGCGAGGATGGTGCCGCCGTGCATGGCGAATAGCAAGGTGGAGCCATACAGGAACACGAGCGAGAGCATGTGGAACGGGTCGTAGTAGAGATTGCCGTAGCGCATCGAGAACGTGGCGGTCCAGTTCAGGTGGGCGATGACGCCGAATGGCACCGCTTCCGACCAGCTTCCCATGCAGATCGGACGGATGAAGCCCAGCACAAGGTAAAGCCAGATGGCGGAGGCAAATGCCCAGGGGATGTGGGTGCCCATGCCGATGGCGCGGGCGCGGCTGTACATGCGCCACCACCAGAACAGGATGGAGGCGGTGAGGAAGAAACCCGCCATGAGCCACCAGCCGCCCTCGGCGAGCGGCGGGAACAGCGAGAGGCCGTATTTCGCCGGCGGCGGATCGAGCGAGAGGAATGGCAGCATCTTGATGAAGCGGATCGGGTTCCAGTCGACCGAGGCCCACATGTTGAGGCCGATGATTTCGATGGCGATGAAGCCGCAGGCGAGCGAGAGGATGCCGGGGATGCCCAAATATGTTGGGCCTATCTGGGTTTCGCCGATGAGGCCGAGCAGGGGGGAATGGAACGGGCGGAGAACGCGTGGGAAGGTGCTGAAACGCATCGGCAGGCCCGGCTCGAGGGGGCCTTCGACGCGGACGGCCGTGTAGAGGGTGTGAAACCTTGCCATGTTCGTCTCCGTCTTAGGGAAGGAAGCAGCTCTTTTTTGAAAAAAGAACCAAAAAACTTTTATCTGTTGGCGTACGTGGCGCACATCGAAGGATTGTGCGCGCTTATGAGTAAAAGTTTTTTGGTTCTTTTTTTCAAAAAAGAACGGCTTCCTTTGCTTACCCGAAACCGTGCGGCCCCCATATCGGGATATTCAGCCACCAGTTCCACCAGTATGGCCACCCCTGGGTCCAGAACGGTCCCGAGATGATCATGCAAATGGCGCTCCACAGGCCCGCATTGATGGCGAGGAAATAGCCGATGCGGTGAATGCCGAGTTCGCCGATGGAATAGGCGATGGTGTCGCGGAAATAGACGCTTTCATGCAGGCCGTATTTCAGCGGCTCCCGGTTGCCGGGATTGGCGGCGGCCAGGATTTCACCGCCGTGCATGGCGAGCAGGAAGGTGGTGGTGAAGAAGAACGTCACCGCCAGCATGTGGGCGGGATTGTAGTGGAAATGCAGATACTGATAGCCGATGTTCGATACCCAATCGAGATGGCTCATGATGCCGTAGGGAAAGCCGTAGCCCCAGGCGCCGAGCAGGATGGGTCGGATGATGACCAGGCTGGCATACGCAAATATGGCGGCGGCGAACGCGAGCGGCACGTGCAAGCCCATGCCGAGCTTGCGAGCGATTTCAACCTGGCGCAGGGCCCATGAGCAGAATGCACCCATGGCGCAAATCGTTATGATTTGCCACAGGCCACCGTTGGCAAGCGGTGCCCAGCCCAGGCCGTAACTTAGGGGCGGCGGGTTGATGCTGATTTTGAACAGCGCCCAAGTAGGGCCGATCGCGGCTCCGTACAAGATAAGCGCGGTGCCCAAGCTGGCGAAGATCGCTGTGGTGACGCCGAAGAATCCGACGTAGAGCGGGCCGATCCACCAATCGAAGAATTCGCCGAAGATGAGTGTGCCGCCTCTGACGCGATATTTCGGCTCGTACGACAGCATGGCCATGCGACACATCTCCGGCAGGTCAGGAACTTCGCCAGCCGAACATTTGGCCCGGGCGGATAAGTTCGCTCCTCGCCCACTTCAATAATGGACATGACGGCATATGTCACGCTACGTTGACAGTTAAAGCGTCAGACGAAAGGAACATATCCGTGATCTCGCTGAACATCGTTACGGCACGCAAAGGTAGAATGCGTGTTCTTGCCGCGCTATTTTTCGGTTATTTTGGCCTGATGACGATGCCGGCACGGGCCGAGGATGCGCGGGCGGAATGGACGAGTTACCTGCGCGCAGGCCCCGGGTTGAAATTCGCGGTGCTTGATGAAATCGCTGCGCGTGATCCGCTCGATGTGCGGGGTTGTTCGGGCGGCTGGTGCCGGATTCACACTCATAATGCGACCGGCTACGTGGAGCAGGCGCTGGTGGCGCGGAACGCGGGCAAGCAAGCCGCGCCGCCAACCGGCGCGCGTGCTAACTGCTTCGATACGATTCTGAACGGTTATCGCGGGGGCAGCAATGTACGTTTCTGCGGCAGATAGAGCCAAGGCCGGACCGGTGATCGTTACTCCGGCAGCGCTGTTGGGCGCGGCGGCACTGCTGTTTGTCGTGGTGGGGGCGGCCGTCGCACATTCCTGGACCGCCGAGGGCCCGGCCCCGGCACCGGTGGTGCGCGCGCGGACGCTGCTGTTCGAAGACCGGGCCGACGGGGCGGTGGTGGTGGTGAATGCAGCGGACCGCCGCGTGGTGGATGTGGCGCGCGGGCAGCAGGGCTTCCTGCGGCAAACGTTGCGCGGTCTGGCGCTGGCGCGCGCCGTGGACGGGCCGCTCGCTGGGGCGCCGTTTACGCTGACGTATTATGCCGACCACCGGCTGATTTTGCTCGATCCGCTCACGCGCCGGCAGGTTGAATTGGAGGCGTTTGGGCCGGCGAACGCGGGGGTATTTGCGCGGTTTCTGGAGTAGGTGACGGAAGGAAGCAGTTCTTTTTTGAAAAAAGGAACCCAAAAACTTTTTTCTGTTTTCGGGGTGGGCTTCAGCCCATAGGCGCTAGAGCGGCTTCATCCTGACTGGAAAATCATCGGCATCCGACGGGCCGCTCCAGCCAGTTGTTTGCAGAGCATTTGTATCAGCCTCAAACCGCCGGCTCATGAAGGCCGATTCCAGTCAG
>Ga0116226_10006322_pt1 | contig 10639 bp, 8 predicted proteins | sample S1TSphfallax_FD_89692 | JGI IMG/M metagenome (GOLD analysis project Ga0116226, IMG submission 89692) | Host-associated microbial communities from peat moss isolated from Minnesota, USA - S1T2_Fa - Sphagnum fallax MG | ecosystem: Host-associated > Plants > Peat moss > Unclassified | place: USA...
ATCTGGTCGGTTGCCGTGTGAACCGTGCCGCTCATTGTTGCTCCCTCATTCTACCACATCTGCCCGTATTCGTGCAGTTTTACGCATGCTATTGCATAGATTAGAATGCAAAACCCCCCAAGTGCCGCAAGCAGCAGATAATTTCGGCCGCGGCGCCGGCGGTTGAATTCGGCACGCATCTCCGGTGTCCATTTCTGCCCCTGAATCATATCAGACGGTCAACCGCGCAGGCGCCGAACAGGATGAAGAGGTAGAGGATGGAGTATTTGAAGGCGGCTTTGGCTGGGGCGTCCTTGGTGAGGCTTTTCCCTGTAGCGTCTTGTTTGTCGGTGAGCACGCGGAGCGCGTAATAGATGAAGGCTGAGCCGAGACCGAGGGCGGAGAGGCCATATATCCAGCCCATCAGACCAAGCGCCCAAGGCAGTAGCGTGGATGCGACCAGAATGAGGGTGTAGCCAAAAATATTCCAGCGGGTGTACCGCGCGCCGCGGACCACCGGGAGCATGGGCACGCCAGCACGCTCATAATCGCCTGAGGCGTAAAGCGAGAGCGACCAGAAATGCGGCGGCGTCCAGAAAAACGCGATAAGGAAGAGCAGAATTGGCAGCAGGTTGACCGAGCCGGTGGCGGCGGCCCAGCCGATGACGGCGGGGAAGGCGCCGGCGGCGCCGCCGATGACGATGTTCTGCGGCGTGCGGCGCTTCAGCCAGATCGTGTAGACAAAAACATAGAAGCCGATTGAAATGGCCAGTATGGCGGCGGCGGCCAGGTTGGTGGCGAGCGCCATGAGGATGACCGAGAAGCCCGCCAGGAAAACGCCATAGGCGAGGGCGGAATTCGGGGCGATGCGGCCGGCGGGAATGGGGCGGTTTGCGGTACGCCGCATCAGCGCGTCGATGTCGCGGTCATACCACATGTTGATGGCGCCGGCGGCGCCGGCGGCGATGGTAATGCAGAGGATCGCGGTCAGCGCGAGGACCGGGTTCATTTTCACCGGAGCGATAATAAGGCCGATGGCGCCGGTGAAAACAACCAAGGTGAGGACGCGTGGTTTCAGCAAGGCGAGCCAGTCGGACGCGGTGGCTCCTAAGTCAGTGGTTAGTGGCCAGTCCTCGGTCGTCAGGGCGATGGTTGGGCTTGGCTTGTCCATTATCGGATGACCGGTACGTCCTCAAACGTGTGGTGGGGGGCGGGGGATGGGACGGCCCATTCCAGCGTGGTGGCGCCGTCGCCCCAATAATTATCGGGCAGCTTCTGCTTGGACGTGAACACCCTGACCAGAATGTAGAAGAATATCAGAGTCGAGAGGCCGGAGATGATCGAGCCGACGGAGGAGACGAAATTCCAGCCGGCGAAGGCGTCCGGATAGTCCGGGTAACGGCGCGGCATGCCGGCGAGGCCGAGGAAATGCTGCGGGAAAAAGGTGAGATTCACCCCGATGAAGAAGCTCCAGAAATGCACCTTGCCCCAGAATTCGGGGTATTGGTGGCCGGACATTTTGCCGATCCAGTAATAGAAACCGGCGAACACGCCGAAGGTGGCGCCCATTGAGAGAACATAGTGGAAATGCGCGATCAGAAAATAGTCGTTGTGCAATTCCTGGTCGAGCCCGGCATTGGCCAGAACCACCCCGGTAGCCCCGCCGATGACGAAAAGAAAGATGAAGCCGATGGCCCAGAGCATCGGCGTTTTGAACTCAATCGAGCCGCCCCACATCGTGGCGATCCAGGAGAAGACTTTCACGCCGGTCGGCACGGCGATGACGAGTGTTGCGACTTCGAAATAGACGCGGCTGTCATCGCTGATCCCGGAGACGAACATATGGTGCGCCCAGACAACGAAGCCGACAAAGCCGATGACGACCATGGCGTAGACCATGCCGAGATAGCCGAAGATCGGCTTCTTCGAAAAGGTCGAAACCACATGGCTGACAATGCCGAAAGCCGGCAGGATCATAATATACACTTCCGGATGGCCGAAGAACCAGAACAGATGCTGAAAGAGCACCGGGTCGCCGCCGCCGGCGGGTTCGAAGAAAGAGGTGCCGAAATTGCGGTCCATGATCAGCATGGTCACGGCACCGGCGAGCACCGGGATGGCGAGCAAAAGAAGGAAGGCCGTGACGAGGATTGACCAGCAGAAGAGCGGCATTTTGAACATCGTCATGCCGGGAGCGCGCATGTTGAGGATGGTCGCGATGAAGTTGATGGCGCCGAGCAGCGAGGAGATACCGGCAAGGTGAAGCGAGAACAGCGCAAAATCCGTCGCGAGTCCGGGCGAATATTGGGCATTGTCCAGCGGCGGGTAGAGCGTCCACCCGGCGCCGGCGCCGGTGCCAAGGGTAAGGCCGAGGAGGACAAAGATGAAGCCCATGGCGAGGAACCAGAAGCTCATATTGTTCAGCCGCGGGAACGCCATGTCAGGCGCGCCGATCATCATCGGCACAAACCAGTTGCCAAAGCCGCCGATCAGGGCCGGCATGACGAACCAGAAAATCATGATGAGGCCATGCGCGGTGATAATGGCGTTCCAGGCCGCGCCGCTGGTGATGATCGTGTTGTGCGGATACATCAGCTGCTGACGCATGATTTCGGAAAGCATGCCGCCGGTGCAGGCGCCGATGAACGCCATGGTGATGTAGAGCGTGCCGATGTCCTTGTGGTTGGTGCTCATCAACCAGCGGCGGACAAAGCCGGGTTTGGCGTGGCCGTGTTCATCATGGGCGTGCGCATCACTCGGCAGGGCGTGATCATCATGTGCGGTAAACGACATCTTGCTCCGCTCCTTAAATATCTGTGCTGGTCATTTGGAGACCGCCGCATCGGCAAGTTTTTGCTCCGCCGGCGAGGTGACCGGAACCGGCGAAACATTGTTTTCGGAATAATTGGACTGGGCGACCTTGGTCCAGGCCAGGTAATCGGCCAGGGGAACGGCCTTGATCTCGATTGGCATTGCATCGTGGTTGATGCCGCAAATCTGGTTGCATTGGCCGAAATATATGCCGGGCTTGTTGATGAGCGTCCAACTGGTCTGGATTGTGCCGGGGATGGCGTATTTCTGTACGCCTAGGGAAGGCAGATAGAAGCCGTGCAGCACGTCTCCGCTGGTAATATCGAACTTGATTTTTTCGCCGACGGGCAGAACCATCGGATGATCGACCGATAAGCGGCGGATGTCACCGGGAAGCAGCTTATCATCCGGGATCATGTAGCTGGTGTAGTCCAGCCCCGGCACGGATTGGTAGTTGTATTCCCAGTACCATTGATGGCCGGTGACCGTCACAGTCATGTAGGGGTTGCTGGTGTCGCCTTCATACCAGATCAAGTTTAGTGACGGTATGATGATGATGACCAGCAGGACGGTGGGGATGAAAAGCCAGACGAATTCGATGAGCGTATTGTGCGTGAGATGGCTGGGAACCGGGTTCGCCTTGGCATTGAAGCGGATGAACACATAGGCCATCAGGATCGCCACAAACACGACGACGCCTGTCATGATCCAGAGCACATACTTCATAAGCCAGTCGATTTGCGCCTGCATTGGGCTGCCTGCAGCGGGAAACCACATCTGCCAGGGGCGCGGCGCATTCACATAGCCATTTGCGGCTGCGGTGGGGTCCGCGGATGTCTGCGCATAGCCGGCGTGAACGATGGCTGCCAGCATAATAACCGCGCCAAATACCGTCAAAAACGCCCGCTTCATGCATAAATCCTGAATGGAGGCCTAAACCGTTTAGCCGGATCGCCTCTATGCCTTCCTGATATAAGGGCAACCCCAGAAGATCAAGGTAAGGGTAGACGCATGGCGTGTCAGTTCGGCATCCGGATCAACCTGAACAGGCCCATCGGCCACATTGGTTTGATCTGCGCTGATTTCAGGTCAGTCTCGGCGAACATATGGCCGATATGGAAATCCGGGTGCCAGCCAAGCAGCGAGGATGCCGGCGCCATGGCGCGCTCCACCCACCAGACCGGGCCGCGTTCCGCCGCGAAGTGGTTGACGAAGAGGATAGTGCCGCCGGGCTTCACCACTCTTTTGAGCTCGGCCACCAGTGCTTTGGCATCCGGCACCACGGAGGCGACGAACATGGCGACGGCAATGTCAAACTTGCCGTCGGCAAAGCTGGTTTTCTGCGCGTCCATCTCCAGAAGCGCGTCGATGTTGCGCAAGCCGAGTTCAGCGACGCGCTGCCGCGCCTCGATAAGCATTTCGGCAGATAGGTCAATTCCAGTGACGCGTTTTTCAACCGCGTATAGAGGGAGCGCTAAGCCAGTGCCAACCCCCACTTCAAGCACATTCGCGCCAGGCGAGGCATTAACGGCGGCAACGGCCGCCTTGCGCGCGACTTTGGAAATAAGGCCAAAGCCAAAATCGTAAATGCCGGCCCATCGCCGGTAGGCCACGCGCACGGCATTTGCGTCCATGGGAGCACTGGGACCGGTGGAGCGGGCGCTTAAAGACCCAATATCAAGCGACTCCGGCGCCAAACCGTAAGCTTCACCCATGCTCCCCCCTCTACGTCATTGAATTGCAATGCAACCTTGGCGAAAACAGCCATCCGAGGCAATGGGTGGCGGCAAATTTAAGGTTATCTGGCTAACGCAGTGGCAATCGCCCTGACGAATTCGGCGGGGTTTTCAGGCAAGTCACCCTCCTGCAATTTGGCGAGATCGAGCAGCAGGTTGGCGTCCTCGTCCAGCTCGGTCCGGGTTGAAAGGGCCAGAATGAGAGGATGCGCGGGGTTTATTTCGAGCCGCGGTGGAAGACCGAAGACCGGGCGGCCGGCGCGGCGGAGCAGGCGCTGCATGGCAAGGTCCGGCCCCGTCTCCCCCGCAACCAACATGGCAGGGCTGCCGGAAAGCCGGGTGGATGCGACGACTCCGGATACTTTGGCCCCCAGGGCTTTCTCCAAGGCTGCGCAGAGTGCCGCGATGCTCTCGGCTGCTTCGGCGGGTGCAAAAATATCACTGGCCTGGGAGGCGCTTTTGAGTTTTTTCTCCTTGTAGCTTTCGAGCCGGGGGGGCCAGAAGGCGTCAATCGCGTCGGAAAGTAGCAGCACTTCGAAGTCCTTGGCGGCGAAACCTTCTAGTTGTGGCGATTCCTTCAAATTGCCGCCTTCGGCGCCGGCCAGATAGTAAATCGCATCCTGACCTTCCGGCATCCGGGCGATGTATTCGTCCAGGGTCGTTGCGTCCTCCTTGGTGGAGGGGAAGCGGAGCAGGCCGGCGATTTCGGCGGCGTGGCCGGTGTCGTCGTAAATGCCTTCCTTCAGCACGACGCCGAAATTGTCCTGGAAGGGCTTGAAATCCGCGGCATCCTTGGCTTTGGTCTTGAGCTCGGAAAGCACACGGTTGACCAGCGCCTTGCGGATTTTCTCAAGCACCGGCGTGGTTTGCAGAATTTCACGGCTGACGTTTAGCGGCAGGTCCTCGGTATCGACGATGCCCACCACGAAGCTAAGCCAACTTGGCAGGAGCTTGGCCTCGTCGGTGATGAACATCCTTTTGACATGCAGACGGACTTTGGACTCTCTGGTTTCCTCGACCGGCATGAAGGGCTTAGAGGCGGGGATGAACAGCAGGGCGGAGAATTCCAACGTGCCTTCGGCGCGCCAGTGAATGGTGGCCCAGGGTTCGTCAAAATGATGCCCGAGATGGCGGTAGAAGGTGGCGTAGTCCTGCGCGCTGATGTCGGCTTTGGGCTTGCGCCAAAGGGCGCCGCCTTCGGTAATGGCGGTGAATTTACCGTCTTTTTCAAGCTCGATGGGGATCGCGATATGATCCGCCCATTTGCGGATGATCGTTTCTACCCGTAGCGGCTCTAGAAAGTCCTCGGCGTCCGGTTTGACGTGTAGGATGATCGTTGTGCCGGGCTCGTCGCGTTCGGCGGGTTTAAGTGTGTATTGGCCACGGCCGGCGGAGGTCCAGGACCAGGATTCTACGCCGCCGATTTTGCGGGATATGACTTCCACCTCATCCGCCACCATGAAGGCAGAATAGAAACCGACTCCGAACTGGCCGATGAGGTTGGGCCGGTCCTCCGGCTTGGCGCCGGCGAGGGTCGAGGTGAAGGCCGCGGTGCCTGAGCGGGCGATTGTGCCCAGATGTTCCGCCAGTTCGTCCTTGGTCATGCCAGTGCCGTGGTCGGCGATGGTGATGGTCTGCGCCAGCTTATCCAGCGAGATGCGGATGGCGGGGGACTCGGGCAGGGCGGCGGACTCGTCGGACAGGGCGAGGAAGCGCCGGCGGTCCGTGGCATCGGCCGCGTTGGCGACGAGTTCGCGGAGGAAGATTTCGCGGTCGGAGTAAAGAGAATGGACGACAAGGTCGAGAAGCCGGCCCACCTCAGCGCCAAAATCGCGGGTTTCTGGTGCGGTGTTCGTATTGGTCATAATTGGTCTCCCTGAAAGCGGCAGACAGATAGGTCCCTAGGGAAAATTGTTCAACATTTGCAGCTTGCAAAGCGGCGCATTCGCCACAACAATCGCTTCATGTCCGGATTTTCGCCTCGGGTCAAAGCGGTTCTCGGCCCCACCAATACCGGCAAGACGCATCTGGCGATAGAGCGGCTGCTTGGCCATTCTTCCGGGATTATCGGTTTTCCGCTGCGGCTGCTTGCGCGCGAGAATTATGACCGGATGGTCGCCCGAAAGGGCGTAAAGAACGTAGCGCTGATAACTGGCGAGGAAAAAATCGTGCCGCCTGGCGCGCAATATTTCTCCTGTACGGTGGAGGCGATGCCGTTGGACCGGCTGGTCGAATTTGTGGCCGTTGACGAAATCCAGCTCTGCGCGGACCCCGACCGCGGACATATTTTTACCGACCGCCTGTTGCACGCGCGGGGCATGGTTGAGACAATGTTTCTTGGCGCCGAAACCATCCGGCGGCTGATGAAGCGGCTTATTCCGGAGGCGCAGATTGAGACGAGGCCAAGGCTTTCGGAACTGAAATATGCCGGGCCGGCCAAGCTTTCGCGGCTGCCGCCGCGCTCTGCGATTGTCGCATTCTCAGGCGCGGAGGTTTACGCGATTGCCGAAGCAGTACGGCGCCGGCGCGGCGGGTGCGCGGTGGTGATGGGCCGGCTTTCGCCCCGGACGCGCAACGCCCAAGTAGCGCTCTACCAGGAAAAGGAAGTCGACTTTCTAGTGGCGACCGATGCCATCGGCATGGGCCTGAACATGGATGTGGACCATGTAGCGTTCGCCGGCCTCTCAAAATTCGACGGCCACCGGCCGCGGCTGCTGATGGCGCCGGAAGTCGCGCAGATCGCCGGGCGCGCCGGGCGGGGGATGCGGGATGGCACATTCGGCGTGACGGCAAGCTGCCCGCCGCTTGCCGACGAGGTGATCAACGCCGTTGAAGCTCACGCATTCGAGGCGCTGGAGCAGTTATGTTGGCGGAATTCTGATCTGGATTTCGGCTCGATTGATCATTTGCTCCACAGCCTGATGGAAGCGCCGCCGGTGCAAGGCCTGGTTCGGGGGCAGGATGCGACGGATGTGATGACTTTGGCGGCGCTGAGTATGGATGGTGATATAAGGCGGGCGGCCGCGGGCCGTACCGCAACCCGGATGCTGTGGGAAGCCTGCCAGATTCCGGATTTTAGAAAACTCGCCAATGATTGGCACAGCAAGCTGTGCGCGCGTGTTTTTATGCACTTGCGAACGGAAAAAATGCTGCCGGTGGATTGGATCGCCGCGCAGTTTGAAGGATTGGACAAGACCGAAGGCGATATTGACACGCTGATGCAGCGCCTCGCGGATGTGCGCGTCTGGGCGTATATCACCGCGCGGGCCGATTGGATGCGGGACGCCTTACCATGGCAAAACCGGGCGCGGGAGATTGAGGATAAAATCTCTGATACTCTGCATGAGAAGTTGATGGCACGGTTTGTCGACCGGCGCGCCGCGCATCTCACAAGGCGGCTGGAAGCGAGCGAGGACGAGGAACTGTTATCCGTCGTTTCGGCGCGCGGCGTTGTGCTGGTTGAGGGCCATGAGGTGGGGCATATCGAGGGCTTCACCTTTTATCCGGACCCATCGAGCCAGGGAGAAGAGAAAAAATTTTTGCGCCGGGCGGCGCGCCGGGCTTTGGGGTCCGAGATGCCGCGCCGCATTTTGCGCGCGGAGATGGCGGCGGATAGCGCCTTCGCCTTCGCCCCAGGGGCACGCATTGTCTGGGAAAAGGCGGAAATTGCCCGATTGCGGCCGGGTGCGAGCATTTTACGGCCCGCAGTTGAGGTATTGCCGAGCGAGTTTTTGGATGGCGCGGCACGGGAAAGGCTGCGCATACGCCTGACGGCCTTCGTCAATGCCGAAATCGCGGCAAAGCTTGCGCCACTTTTTCATGCGATCGGCGCGCCGCCTTCTGAAATTCGCGGCCTGATTCACCGGATGGGCGAGGCGCTGGGCGTACTTCCAGCCGAGAGCCTGGCCCCCGAGCTACGCCCTGAGCTCAAGAAATTAGGCATTATCGCCGGCCGGCTCGCGATCTTCATTCCGAGTGTGCTGAAGCCTGGCCCGGCGGCGATGCGGGCTTTGCTGTGGTCGCTCTGGACCGGACGAGACGTCGCAAAACCACCGGGCGCGGGACTCGTATCCGCGAGCCCGATTGCCGACTGGGACGAGAAATTTGCGTTGGCCATGGGATGGGTATTGGCGGGGCCGGTGATGATCCGGCTCGATATCGCCGAGAAACTCAGCCGTGAGTTGAATTACCTCATACGCCGGCACCCTGTGGTGCTGCCGCCGGGCATAGGTTCACGAATGTCGTTGAAGCCGGAATATCTTTCGCCAGCGTTGAATGCGCTTGGGTTCCGCATCATTCCCGCCGCGGCGTTAAGCCCGGATGCGTTCGGGCCGCCGGCGCCGCCGATGCTGGCACGCCGGAAGGGCGCTGTGACCAAGCCGGTAGCGCCTGTGCCTGCGGCGCCTCAGCCGGATAACCCTTTTGCCGCGCTGGCGGTGCTAAGACGCGCAGCCTCTTGAATGGATGATGAAGACAGATCTTGGCAACGGCTTGATAAATTCATGTTTTTTGCACGGTTTTGTAAGACGCGCGCGGCTGCCGCGGCGCTTATCGAAGAAGGTTTTGTTCGGATCAACCGGATGCCGACGGATAAGGCGCATGCGAGGCTGCGGCCGGATGATGTGCTAACTTTGGCTCTCCCGAGAGGTGTGATTGTCGTGCGGATACTGAGTCTGGCCAAACGGCGAGGGCCGGCCAGCGAAGCGAGGGCATTATACGAGGAGATTGCTTAGCCGCTTGCGCAAAACTGCCCTGGCGCGCATATCCGCCGCCAACGTGTCACGGTATTAGGAGTGCCTGATGACCTATGTGGTCACCGAAAACTGCATCAAATGTAAGTTCATGGATTGTGTTGAAGTCTGCCCGGTTGATTGCTTTTACGTAGGCGAAAACATGCTGGTCATTCACCCGGATGAGTGCATCGACTGCGGCGTTTGCGAGCCGGAATGTCCCGCCGAGGCGATTTTGCCTGATAGCGATGACCGGGCGACCGCCTGGGTTGAACGGAACCGTGATTTTGCGAAATCCTGGCCCAATATCACCAGAAAGGGTACGCCGCCGGATGACGCGGATGACTGGAAAGACAAGCCGGGAAAGGAAGCGCTGCTATCGCCTAACCCTGGCCAAGCGTAACGCCCCGGTCGCGTGACCGGGCCTCATTTTTATGATATGTGGCGTTTCCGTGAACCAGGAACGGTATCCTGGGCATCCTGAACGGGGATTTGCATGAGCGTCGACGAAAACGCGGCACCGCGCGCAAAAGCGCAGGCCGCAAAGCCTGCTGAACATAAACCGGCGGCGCCGGAAAACACCAAGCCCGCCACAAAAGCGAAATCTTCCCCTAAACCTGAACCAAAAGCGGTACCCAAAGTGACATCTGCTGCAAAACCGACGATCGAGGCCACGGAGGCTTTAAAGCCGCTGGGCAAGCCAGCAGCGAAAGCGGCGAAAACTTTGCCAGCCGAGGCGAAAGCCACGCCGCCGAAAGCCCCGAAGACGGAAGCGGCAAAGCCGGTTGAGGGCAGTTCGCCGCCAGCCGCACCCGTTGCCGCCGCTCAGGCGCCACAATCGCACTCAGGGGTTGTTTCCGGTCCGATGCGGCCGATGACGCCGCCTCGGGCGATGGCAAAGGCGGAGATTTTTGTTGATGGTGACTTCGTGGTTTATCCAACCCACGGTGTCGGCAAGGTTGAACGCATCGCGACCGAGGAAATTGCCGGGCATACGCTGGAATTAATTCACATCACATTCGATGAAAACCGGATGACTTTGCGCGTGCCCACGAACAAGGCTCGGACGGCTGGGCTTCGTAAGCTGGCGTCGCGCAAGCAGTTCGATGACGTGCTGGCGACATTGAAAGGCCGGGCGCGAATCAAGCGCACGATGTGGTCTCGTCGCGCCCAGGAATATGAGGCGAAGATCAATTCAGGCGACCCGCAATCGATCGCCGAGGTTGTACGCGACCTACACCGGAATGCCGGGCAGCCGGACCAGAGTTTTTCGGAGAGGCAGATTTATGAATCCGCGCTAGACCGGCTGGCGGCTGAGTACGGGGCGCTGGAGCAGATGGATAAGGCGACGGCAACCGAAAGGCTGATCGCGCATCTGAAGTC
>Ga0116226_10006323_pt1 | contig 10638 bp, 12 predicted proteins | sample S1TSphfallax_FD_89692 | JGI IMG/M metagenome (GOLD analysis project Ga0116226, IMG submission 89692) | Host-associated microbial communities from peat moss isolated from Minnesota, USA - S1T2_Fa - Sphagnum fallax MG | ecosystem: Host-associated > Plants > Peat moss > Unclassified | place: USA...
CAGGGGGCGAAGTGCGTGGGGCTGCCGGTGACTCCAAAGACGGTCACTGGGGATTCGGTTGCGCCGCACTACCTGCGGTTTGTGGTGGATGACAAGCCGGGAATCGTTTCGGCGATCTCTGGGGCGTTGGCGCAAGTAGGCGCAAACATTGATTCGCTGCTGCAGAGGCGTGGCTATTCGAAGCAGCGTCTGCCGTTTGTGGTGACGACTGAGCCGACGCTGAATTCGACGATTGCTCGGGCGGTGGAATCGATTGCCAGGATGGACTGCATGCTGGAACGTCCACTGGCGCTGGAGATGCTGGTAGTGGACGACAAGGACGAAGAGACGGCATAGGTAGTTCAATCTACCTTGTCATTTCGATAGATTTAGTCTCTTAGTTCTGGGTCTGTTCTACTTCGGGTGTTTCTCTTCATCTTCTGGGGACTGTGCTCGGCCCTCAATCAACTTTGCGATTGCTCCCACGATAGCTGGAGAAACAAATGCGACTGCGACAATAGTATTTCCTTGCAACATGGCGAAAATCGCCGCACCCAGAAAAACAAAGAGTGAGCCAGCACCTAGCCATTGCCCTAATCCTGCGTAACGGGGCCAACCGTCTTTGCGGTTGGCATCGCGTTTCGCTAAATCGATGGCTTGCAACTCCGCTTGGCGGTCATGAAGTCGTTGAGTGAGGTAGTCCGTGACAATGTCGAGTCCGGGACCAGCCGTGAGTTGGTTCAGCTTTTCAAGTTCAGCCGCGGGTGGTATCGGCGCAGAGTAGTGAGACCCTACCAATCCGACCACTCGCTCAACAGACAAAGGATCTATACCCGATTCCTCAGCGATCTCCCTCGTTATCTCGGTTTCTGTTGCGCTGATTTTATTAAGATTAGGATCAACTCCTGCCATTTGAGGATTACCTGACCTTTCCCAAATGGGCGGAATCTCTTGGAAAAAGATACATCTGACGATACTCACGGGCCGTATACATCTTAGTCGGCTGACATACTTCCTCTAGGGATTGACCGTCAGGCAGTCGATGTTGGAGCACTCTTCCCACCCCGCCCAATACATCCAAGAGGCCATAGACGATTGGAGTAATTCTTACGACCGCTATATTTTGGGGAAGACGCCTCACCCTTCTGCTGTACAGAGCAAATACGGCAATGTATACAAACACAGAACTTAGCAAGGGCAACAGAGTATGCCAATCGGCGATCAACACATCATGCCAATGCGAAATTCCTTTTGTATGTAGGAGGATGAAACGGGGAATTACGAAAAGAACGAAGGATGTGATGACGCTAGTTAAAAAGCCGAGGAGGAACGCTACCCTCACGTCAAGCCCTTTCGATCTACGGGTGCTCAAAATCATACTTAAACTATACTCTGCGGTTTGATGCAATTGGAATCTCAATACTTTCCCGAAAAGGGACACGTTATTCGCTTTTTGTTTGCTGTTCGCCGATTTAGTGCTAGACTTCGGTTGGGTTGTGTTGCGATGGTTGCAGGCAACTGAAACTTGAGGAGATTCCCTTGGCAGATGAGCGTGGTAAGGCAGTAGAAGCGGCGATTTCACAGTTGGAGAAGCAGTTTGGCAAGGGTTCGATCATGCGGTTGGGGTCGAAGGAAGCGATTGTTCCCATTTCGGTCATTTCGACGGGGTCGATCTCGTTTGATGCGGCGCTGGGTGTGGGTGGAGTACCGCGGGGACGGGTCATTGAGATCTTTGGACCGGAATCTTCGGGTAAAACCACGATTACATTGCAGGTGATTGCTGAGGCGCAGAAGCTCGGGGGGCTGGCGGCTTTTGTGGACGCGGAACACGCGCTGGACCCGGCGTATGCGAAGAAGTTGGGCGTGGATGTGGATAACCTGCTGGTCTCGCAGCCGGACTATGGCGAGCAGGCGCTGGAGATCGTTGAGGCGCTGGTGCGGTCGGGGGCGATTGATGTGTTGGTGGTGGACTCGGTTGCGGCGCTGGTGCCGAAGGCCGAACTCGATGGCGAGATGGGCGATTCACACATGGGATTGCAGGCCCGGCTGATGAGCCAGGCGCTGCGAAAGCTGACCGGAACGGTGGCGAAGTCTCGGACCTGCCTGATCTTCATCAATCAGATTCGAGACAAGATTGGCGTTATGTTTGGTAATCCGGAGACAACGACCGGTGGCCGTGCGCTCAAGTTTTACGCCTCGGTGCGCATTGATATTCGACGCATCGGTGCGGTCAAAGAGGGCGATGTGGTGGTCGGGTCGCGGACCAAGGTAAAGATTGTGAAGAATAAGGTCGCCGCGCCGTTCCGCGATGCGGAGTTCGACATTATGTATGTCGAGGGCATCTCACGCGAGGGAGACCTGCTGGATCTGGCCGTGGTCCACAACATCGTGGAGAAGAGTGGTGCGTGGTACAGCTTCCAAACGGAACGGATTGGACAGGGACGCGAGAACGTGCGGAACTTCCTGAAGCAGAACAAAGACATCACGGAGCGGATCGACACCGAACTGCGGAAGAAGATGGGAATCGTTGCAGCAAACGTTCCGCTGCCGGATGCGCCCGAAAATGGGATTGAAGTCGCGTCCGTTGCGGTGAAGGGCAAGAAGTAACGAGCGAAAGAGGAACGGGAGCCTGTGGATCAGGCTCCCGCTGGTTGGGTTACTGGTTGTCGTCCATGCCGCCGGGAGGCGGGCCATTGGGGTTGGGGCCGTTGAAGTCGCGGTGCTCCCGCTTGCCGTTCGGACCGCCTTGGCCGTGGTGGGCGTGCATATCGGCTTGGAGCTTGGTCCACTGGTCCGCAGTGAGTACACTGCGGAGCGAAAGGAGCATTTTTGCGTCCGCCTTCTCAAGGTCGGCACGCAGGTCGGCTATGCGTGAAATGGCTTCGAGGGCCTTGGCTTGATCTAGCGGATTGGTGTTGAGCAGAGGCTCCAGCTTCAATTGTTCCTCTTCGAGGGATGCGTGCATATGAACAAGCTGGATACGACTGTCGCGGAAGATGGAGTCCATGCGAGTCTGCTGGTCGGGGGTGAGGCCGAGGAGCTTGATGGTGTCGGGGTTCTTCCAGAAGGGGCCCGGTGGGAGGATTCCGAGGCCCTGGCCCGGACCTTGACCCGGTCCTTCGGGGCCGCGGGCGCCGTGAGGTGGCATTTCGCCGGGGTGTTGGGCGCGGGCGAGGGTTGGGGTGAGCGCGAGGCCTAGGAGCAGGAAGCCTGCGGTGAGGAGACGTGTGGGAGTCATGTGAGTGTCCTTTCGGAGGGTATGTGCAACAATCCCTTGGCTGGGTGTTGGCTCCGGTCCGGCTCGATGGGGCGATTGCCCTGAGGGGGTCGCGTCAAGGGACGCGGAGGCGCGGAACGGTGCGGAGCGTGACAGGTCAGCTAGTTGGGGTTGGAGGTGGAGGTTGAGCCGCTTGAGGAGGTTCCCGTAAGGGGTTCGAGCGGCGTGGGAACTGAGGTCGATAGGTCGCGGTCGATGTCGCTGAGCAGAGCCTCGTCGGATTCGGCGTTGAGGCGGGCAGTTGCGTCGGTGGCGACTGTGGGGGTCTGGGTCGGCGTTGGCTTGGGGTGGACTGTTGGGAGGACGATAGCGACGGCGACTGCTGCGGTTGCGAGGCCGGATGCCCAGAGGATGTGGCTGCGGTTGAGCAGGGTTGGGCGCGACGGGGTCTCGACGGCTCGGCGGAAGGGGACGTGCGTGAGGGATAGGTTGGTGGCGGCGAGGCGGAAGCTGGAGAGCGTGTCGCGGAGGGAGTCGAACTCGGCGCGGCAGCGGGCGCAGGATGCGAGGTGGTGTGAGGCGGCGGTTGCGGTGCTATCGCCGGAGAGGAGGTCGTAGAGTTGGGATTCGGTGAGGTGGGGGTTCATTGGGCGTCCTTTCGGGCGTGGCTTTTGGGGGCGTTGTGCTCGGCGCGGATGGCCGCGAGGCCACGGTAGAGGTGGGTCTTGACGGTGGAGACTGGCATTCCGGTGATCTGGGCGATGTCGGCGAGGTCGAGCTCCTCGACGAAGCGGAGGAGGAAGACGGTGCGCTGGCGTTCGGAAAGGGTTGCGACGGTCTTCCAGACGAGGGCGACCTGCTGGTGGGCGCTAAGGGCAGATTCGGTGGAGCTGATGCGGTCTGGGATGTAGCTGGCGAACTCGGCGGCGTCGACGGCGGTGTTGGCGACCGAGCGCCAGAAGCGGAAGCGGTTGGTGCGGGTGTGGTCGCGGAGCAGGTTGAGGGCGATGCGGGTGAGCCAGGTTGCTGGGGCGCAGTCGCCGCGGAAGGAGTCGCGTGCGGTCCAGGCGCGGACAAAGGTGTCTTGCGTGAGGGATTCGGCGGCATCGCGGTCGCGGAGGCTGGTGAGCAGGAAGCGGAAGATGCGCTGGCTGTACTTGGCGTGGAGCGTGTCGATGGACTCGAGCGTTGTGGCTTCTGCGGGAGGAGCTGGCAGCGGTGCTGCGCTTGCGGTGAGGTTCGGCGGGTTGAGGATGGCAGAGGTCATAAGTCAGCGGTTGTACACAGGAATGGACGGTGCTGTACGGAGGAAGACTACATCAAGGGTTACATTTCTCCCTCGGGGACGGTATGCTCGGAGTGTCATGCAAACGGTGAAGGCGATTTACCCTGGGACGTTCGACCCTCTGACCAACGGTCATCTGGACCTGATTATGCGTGGGTCGAAGATCGTGGATGAGTTGGTGGTGGCGATCCTGCGCAATGCGGAGAAGGGTGAGCCGCTGTTTACGGTTGCCGAGCGGCTGGAGATGATTACGGAGGCGGTGAAGCCGTATCCGAATGTGCGGGTGAAGACGTTCGATGGGTTGCTGGTGACGTTTGCACGGCAGGAAGGCGCGAAGGCGGTGCTGCGCGGGATTCGGGCGATCTCGGACTATGAATATGAGTTCCAGATGGCGATGATGAACCGGAAGCTGGATCCGGAGTTGGAGACGCTGTTCATGATGCCAGCGGAGAAGTATACGTATGTGAGTTCGCGGCTGATCAAGGGCGTGTTTCGGCTGGGCGGCGATGTGACGTCGCTGGTTCCGCCGATGGTGGTGGAACGGCTGAAGGCGAAGGGCTGACGTGACGGTTCAGGAGCAGTTTGGGCAGATCGATATCTATGTGTTCGACCAGATTCTGCGGGGGAATCTGCGGGCGGATCTGCGGATTCTGGATGCTGGCTGCGGTTATGGGCGGAATCTGGTGTGGTTGCTGCGCGAGGGCGCTGCGGTGTTCGCGGTGGATGCGAACGCTGAGGGAGTTGCGCATGTGCGAGCGCTGGCTGCGGAGCTTGCGCCGAGTCTGCCTGCGGGGAACTTCCGCGTGGCACAGATTGAGGCGCTGCCGTTTGCGGATGGGTTTGCGGATGCGGTGATCTGCAACTCTGTGCTGCACTTTGCGCGGGATGAACAGCACTTTCTGGCGATGGTTACGGAGCTTTGGCGGGTGTTGCGCGTTGGAGGGTTGCTGTTCTGTCGGTTGGGTTCGCGGATTGGGATGGAGTTTGAGTCGGTCGGGAATGGACGGTATGAGATTGGTGATGGACAGGCTTGGTTCCTGGTGGATGAAGGCGAGTTGATGGCGATGACCGAGCAGATGAATGCGGTGTTGGTGGATCCGCTGAAGACGACGATTGTGCAGGATTTTCGGTGTATGACGACTTGGGTTTTGCGCAAAAAGTGAGGGTTTGGAGATTTAACCCCCTCCCCCCTATGGCCATAGCTAAATTCTTCATTCTAAAGAACATGGATACAAATCCTCATAGGGGGTTTATAGCGCATTATCAGACGTTGATTTTGGGGGTCACTTTTTTCTTGGCGGTGGCGGGGAACGGAACGCGGACAAGACGGACAGGACGGACAAGAGTCAAAGGATCGATATTGGGACGGGGATTCGTGTTGGTGGAATTGAGATGTGGGCTACCCACCGAAGGACTTGTGCGACGGTTTCATTGAACTTGGCGAGGGCTTCTGGGCCTCCATGGTATTCGGGCTTCATTGGGCTGCGACCAGAATGTACATAGTGTTTAGAGGTGTGTCGTCAATGTGCTTTATTCCTGCTTCGATCTTTTGATCGTGCAACCCAGGTCTCAGGGTCGAGACCTGGGGCACCGGAAGTGTTGGTGGAATTGAGGGGTGGGCCGCCCGCCGGGTTCACTTAGCGGTGCGATTGCTTGTGCTAGGATGAGTGCATACTTTTGAGTATGGACGAATGTGAGCTTGGGGTGTAGAGCTGTGGGCACTCTGTGTTTGTTGGAGGTTGGTGAGGCTTCGTATCCCGACTGGACGGATTTTTTGTCTCCCCTGTTTCCGAATCGAGATATGGGGCACCCGGCAGTCGGCACGAGTTGAAGTGGTTTGAGAACCCTGGAAGTGGATTGTTGACGAATGACACAAGGCCAGCCTGTACCGATGGTAGAAGAAAGCGTCCCAATTAAAGCTCCTGAGCGGGGCGGATTCGCTGTTGTGGTGTCGGTTGGGAGCCGTTTTGGGATGGTTGCGCTGAATGCGGCGACCGGGATATTGACTGCGCGGGCGTTGCAGCCGACGGGGCGTGGCGAACTGGCTGCGATGATCTTGTGGTCGTTGTTTCTGGCGAATTTGACGACGCTGGGGCTGCCGAGTTCGGTGATTTATTTTCTTCGTCATAAGCCCGGGTTACGGCGCGAACTGGCGATGAGTTCGATGACGATGAGCCTTTTGCTGGGGACGGTGGCGGCTGGTGTGGGGGTGGTATTTCTGCGGTACTGGCTGCACCAGTACTCTCCGGCTCTGGTTTTGGCGGCGCAGTGGTTTCTGGTGTTCACGCCGATCTGCTTGCTGACGCTGACGGGGCGCGCTGTTTTGGAGGGATGGAGCCAGTTTTCGCTCTCGAATGCAGTGCAGGCGCTGTCTCCGGCGGCGACTCTGGTGGCGCTGATTGGGTTGCTGTTGGCGCATCGGCTGACTCCTTATACTGCGGGCATGGCGTATGTGTTTGCGTCGATTCCGACGTTGATGCTGCTGATGGCGAAGCTGGGGACGGACTGGATTTCGCCGCGCTTTTTTCGTGTGGAGACTTGTCGGATGCTGCTGGGGTATGGCATCCGGTCGTATGGGGTGGATTTGCTGGGGACGCTGGCGCTGCAGGTGGACCAGGTTCTGGTGGTAGGGATTTTGTCTCCTGCGGCGATGGGCTCGTATGTGGTGGTGCTGAGTTTGTCTCGGATGCTGAACCTGTTCCAGAATGCTGTGGTGATGGTTCTGTTTCCGAAGGCGGCGGGGCGGGCGCTTGAGGAGATTGTGGAACTGACGGGGCGGTCGGCGAGGATGAGTACGGTGGTGACGGCGTGCTGCGGCGCGGTGGTGTGCGCGCTGGGTCCGTTCCTGCTTCGGCTTTTGTATGGGCGGGAGTATGTGAGTGCAGTGGGTGCGCTGGATCTGCTGGTGGCGGAGGTGACGATCTCTGGGCTGGTGTTTGTGCTGGCGCAGGCGTTTATGGCGTATGGACGTCCGGGCGTGGTGACGATTTTGCAGGCTGCGGGGCTTTCGTTGAGCGTGCCGATGATGCTGTGGCTGGTTCCGAAGTGGGGCATCATGGGGGCGGCGACGGCACTGCTGTTTTCGACGATTGCACGTCTGGTTCTGGTGCTGGGGGCGTTTCGTGTGGTTTTGAAGACGCGTCTGCCGGACCTGCTGCCACGGCTGACGGATCTGGCGATGATCCGCGGACTGTTGGGGCAACGTAGAGTGAAGGAGGTTGGGGCCTGATGCGGATACTGCATGTGTTGAACCATGTGAGTGGGCGCGGGAACGGCATTGTGAATGCAATGCTGGATGTGGCCGCGGCACAGGTGGAAGCTGGGCATACGGTGGTGGTGGCCTCTGGTGGCGGGGAGCATGAGGAGTTGCTGCGGCGTTTGGGTGGGCGGCATATTCTGGTGCCGCAGGAGCGGACTCTGGTGGGTTTATGGCAGGGTGTGTGGGGGCTTCGGCGTGCGGTGCTGGAGGTGAAGCCGGATGTGGTGCATGCGCACATGATTACTGGACTTTTGCTGGCGAAGCTGTGGCGGGGGATGATGGGGTTTGGGCTGGTGGCGCATGTGCATAACGTGCATCAGCGGGAATCTCGGCTGATGCGTGTGGCGGACCGTGTGGTGGTGGTGAGCGAGGCTGTGGGCCATAGTATGGAGGCGTCGGGGATTGCGCGGGCGAAGATACGGGTGGTGGTGAATCGTCCGCTGGGGAGTCCTCGTTTGGCTGCTGCGGCTGGGCCGGATATTTCGTTGGCTGGGCTGTCGGTGGTGACGGTGGCGGGGATGTTCGAGAGGAAAGGGATCTCGGACCTGATTGCGGCGTTTGCGGTTGTGGCGGAGGAGGTTCCGGAGGCGCATCTTTACCTGGTGGGGGATGGGCCGGACCGCCAGCGGTTTGAGTTGGCAGCAGCGGCGACGGCATGCTCGGACCGGATTCATTTTGAGGGATTTCGGGAGTATCCGCTGAGCTATATGCGGGCGGCTGAGGTGTTTGTGCTGGCGTCGCGGCGGGATTCGATGCCGCTGGTGTTGCTGGAGGCGCGGAGCCAAGGGTGCGCGGTGATTACGAGTGATGCGGATGGAATGCCGGAGGGAGTGGACCATGGCGCAGCGGGGATGCTGTATGCAGCGGGCGATGTGGGTCGGCTGACGGAGGCGCTTCGGGTGATGCTGCGCGACGCAGCGACGCGAACGGAGTGGAAAGCTCGGGCCCAGGCAGGGCTGGAACGGTGGCAGTATCCCGGTTTGGCAGGGGCGATGGATGCGGTTTACCAGGAGATTGTGTAGGAGGGGCGAGCGGGAACTTTATCTAATGGACGGTTTCTGAAAGGATAGTTGTATGAGTACAGCGACAGCGGTAAAGGTTTTGACGGATAGGATCAACCGGATTGAGGTTTCGGCGACGATGGCGATTACCGCCGAGGCGCTTCGGTTGAAGGCGACGGGGATTCAGTTGGCGGACTTTGGGGCGGGTGAGCCGCACTTTGAGACTCCGCGCCATATTAAAGACGCTGCGATTGAGGCGATCAACAAAGGCTTTACGCGGTATACGGCGGTGGCTGGAACGCCTGATGTGCGGAAGGCGATTGTGGCGCGGCATGCGGAGGATTTTGGCACGGACTATGCCGTGGACGAGTGCGTGTTTACGACCGGCGGGAAGCTGGCGCTGTTCAATGCGATTCAGGTGCTGATTGACCATGGCGATGAAGTGGTGCTGCCGGTGCCGTACTGGGTGTCGTATGTGGACATTATTCAGTACGCCGGGGGTGTGGTGAAGTATGTGGAAAGCCACGAGAGCGAGAACTTTCGCGTGACCGCGGCGATGATTGAAGCGGCGATGACGGAGCGGACGAAGGCGATTATTCTGTGTTCGCCATCGAACCCGTCGGGCGCAGTGATGGACCAGGCGGATGTGGAGGCGATTGTCCGGCTGGCGCACGAACGCGGGGTGTATGTGCTGCTGGATGAGTGCTATGCGTACCTGAACTTTGCGGGCGAGCCAGTGAGTGGGGCTTCGGTGGTTTCGGCGAAAGAGCACGTGATTGTGCTGGGGTCGCTCTCGAAGACGTATGCGATGACGGGCTGGCGGGCGGGATTTGCGCTGGGGCCGAAGCAGGTGATTGGCGCGATCAGCAAGCTGCAGTCGCAGAGTACGAGCAGTGCGGCGAGCTTTGTGCAGAAGGCGAGCATCGCGGCGGTGAGTGGGTCGCAGGAGTGCGTGCGGGAGATGCGGGCGGACTATATCAAGCTGCGGGACCGGATTCTGGACGGGTTCAAGGGGATTCCGGGGCTGACGTGCACGGTGCCGCAAGGAGCGTTCTATGTGTATCCGAATGTGAGCGCGTTTTTGGGTCGGCCGGGACTGGAGACTACGACGAAGCTGGCGGCGGAGCTGCTGAGCAAGGCGCATGTGGTGTCGGTTCCGGGCGACGCGTTTGGGACGGCGGAGCATATTCGGCTGAGCTATGCGGTGAGCGCGGATGTGATTGATGAAGGCGTGGCGCGGATGAAGCGTTATTTTGCTGAGTTGGGCGTGTAGAAAGAGTTGTCTCTATTTGGGCTCGGGGTAGGATAGAACGATGAGTGAACGAAGTGTGCGGTTTGCGCCGGTGATTCTGGCAGGTGGTAGCGGGACTCGTTTTTGGCCACGGAGCCGACGGGCGCGAGCGAAGCAGGTACTGGCGCTGGACGGCGAACAGACGATGATTCAGCAGACGCTGAGTCGTCTGTTGCCGGTTTCGGACGTTGACGATGTGTGGATCTTGACGAATGGCTGGCTTTCGGCGACGATTGCCGAGCAGTTGCCGGGGGTTGGGGCGGGTAAGATTTTGAGCGAGCCGGTGGCTCGGAATACCGCTCCGGCGTGCGCACTTTCGGCGTTTTTGCTGGCACCGACTGAGCCGGATACGGTCATTGGTGTGTTTCCATCGGACCAGGTGGTGGTGGATGAGGCTCGGTTTGCGAAGGTGCTGACGGCGGGGATTGAGCTGGCGGCTGCGGGCGAGCACATTGTGGTATTGGGGGTTCCGCCGACGCGGCCGGAGACCGGGTACGGGTATATCGAACAGGGTGAGGAGACGGCTGGTTTTGGCGATGTTGGGGTACACCGGGTGAAGCGGTTTCGGGAGAAGCCGGATAAGCACACGGCCGAGGGATTTTTGGC
>Ga0116226_10006326_pt1 | contig 10636 bp, 9 predicted proteins | sample S1TSphfallax_FD_89692 | JGI IMG/M metagenome (GOLD analysis project Ga0116226, IMG submission 89692) | Host-associated microbial communities from peat moss isolated from Minnesota, USA - S1T2_Fa - Sphagnum fallax MG | ecosystem: Host-associated > Plants > Peat moss > Unclassified | place: USA...
CAAGCAGCGAGTTCGAGGCTAATGCTCTCCGCGAGCCAACCGGGCAAGGAGGACCGAGAGGCGATGAGTTCCGCACGGGTCTCGGCGGCGAGTTTGGGCTTGAGCCGCGCCAGCAATTCACGCGCGTGCGCACGACCGCTCCACGCGATGGCGCGAAGGACCTCGCCGGACTCCCGGCCGACGTTGAGCAATTGCCAGGGGGGCACGTGCGTCAACTCGATGGGCTGAGCGCCGAGCGTGAATTGGCGACTCCGACCCGACGTCAGATACGTCGTCCGCATCGGAATCTGGGTCGTCAAACCCAGCCGGTTCGCGGCCGTCGCACCATGCGGAGCGATCGTCTCTCCGCGCAATCTTGCGGCTTCCGCGACCACCCTCTCTGGCGCCGGGGACCGCACACCAAATCGGTTCGTCACCGGCAGTACATACATGCCCCGTCCGGTCCTCAAGAGCTTACCCGCTCGGAACAAGCGGGAGAGGCTCTGATCAACGGCCGCGCGACTGCCTAGCTGCAGAAAGCTTTTCGCCGTCAAAGGCGCGCCTTCCGGCTGGATTCCCGCATGGGCCAGGATCTGTTCGGCAAGCTGCGTTTTCATGGTCAGAAGTATAAAGGATTTTCTGACACGTTCAAGACATGAATCAGGTTTCGGCCGAGGACGCGGAGCTGGTCGGCTGAAACGCGAGGTGAGCCTCATGCGCCTGATCGAGGCGCAGGGCTTGAATCTCACCTCCCAGGGCAAGGATCTGATGCGCGGCGCTCGAGTACCTTGAGAAACGCGGTCTTGGCAGCCTGGTGCTCATCGAGCAGTTTAGGCTGGGATACACGACAATCCTGAGCGCCTGTTGGATAGCGCCGAATGGTCTCTGTGGCACGGCAATGTGCATAAGAGCCTGGGGCGTACGCTCAACGAGCTCACGGTCTATCTAGAGTCCAATCGCCATCTGATTCCCAACTATGGAGACCGGCGCCACCGCGGCGAAGCGATTTCCTCCTCGATCGCTGAGTCCACCGTCAACCAAGTGATCAGCCGTCGGTTCGTCAAGACACAGCAAATGCGATGGCAGCCCGACACCGCGCATCTACTCGTTCAAGTCCGTACCCGGACACTCAATGGTCGACGTCCCTCCTCGCCAACCCGGCTCATGCGGATAAGTCAGACAGGCTGCTCGCAGCCTGTCGCGCGCGGCAGCCGATTTGCACGGGTTTGGCCTGGGCCACGTCGAGTTGCAAAGCCGTGAGGCTGCCTCCCCACACGCAGCCGGTGTCGAGGGCGGTGACGTCGCCGTTGCTGAAATAACCCAGGGTGGACCAGTGGCCGAAGATGACGCGAGTGCCGTGCCAGCGCGCGTGCTCGGCCTCGAACCACGGTATCAAGGCTTTCTTCTGACCTTTTTCCGGCGAGCCCTTGGCGCGCAGCGCCAAACGGCCATTGGCGTCGACATAGCGTAGCCGCGTAAAGCAATTCGCGATGAAGCGCAGCCGATCCGCGCCGCTCAACGAATCATCCCAACGGTCCGGATCATCGCCGTACATCCGGTCGAGCACGCGCTTGGGCTCGCGCTGCAGGACGCTTTCGAATTCCCTTGCGCACGCGCGCGCCGTCGCCATGTCCCATTGGGGCGCAAGTCCCGCATGCAAGGCGCACAGGTTCCGCGACGAGTCCTCGTGAAGAAGCGGCCGCGTGATGAGCCATTCCAGCAGAGCATCCCGGTCCGGGGCGGCGAGAATCTCATCGAGCGTATCGTCGCTGCGCACCTTCGCATAGCCCAGAGCGACCGCGAGCAGATGCAGGTCGTGATTGCCCAAGGTGACCGTTGCCGCCGGCCCCATCGCGCGGATCCGCCGCAGAACCTTGAGGGATTCGGGTCCACGATTGACCAGGTCACCGACGAACCAAACCTGATCGCGATCCACCGAAAAGTTGATCGCTCGCAAGAGTTCCCCGAGTTCACTATCGCAGCCCTGTATATCGCCGATGGCGTAAAGGGCCATCAGCTTCGCCCCGGCTTCAGTGAAGGACTCCCGGCATCGCAAGTCGAAACGGTGCGATCGGAGCGTCGAACTGCTGGCCGTCGTCGCCCACCATTTGATAGCTTCCCTGCATGGTGCCCACCGGAGTTTCGATGACGGCCCCGCTCGAGTAACGGAAACCCTGTCCTGGCTTCAAATAGGGCTGCTCGCCGACGACCCCGTCACCACGCGTCTCTTTGACGTTGCCGTTGGCGTCGGTAATGATCCAATGACGGGTCAGCAGCCGTGCCGGCACCTGGCCCTCATTGCGGATGGTGATGGTGTAAGAGAACACGAAGCGCTTGTCGCGCGGATCAGATTGCTCCTCGATGTAAGACGTTTCGACGTCGACGCGAATTCGAACGGGAGGGGTCTGCGGTGGCTCCATGCGCCATTAGTATAACGGACTGTGCGGCGCCTCAAGCGCTTTGTCGGCCGGCTTGCTGCAGCTCACAATAAAGGGCCGCCAACAGACCGAACTGTGCCGGGGCCAGGGTTTCAGGGCGGCACTGCGGATCGATGCCGCATGCCTCGATCTGCTCGGTGTTCAAAAAGGACTTCAGGCCGTTACGCAAAGTCTTGCGGCGATGTGAGAATGCCGCCGTGACCAGGCTGCGCAGCACACCGTCGCTGCCAATGTCGAAGCGCGGTTCGAGCGTCGGGCGAAGCCGTACGATGGCCGACCACACCTTGGGCCGGGGCTTGAAGGCGCCGGGACCCACATCGAAGACGGCTTCGACCTCGGCATAAGCTGCGAGCATGACCGTCAACCGGCCGTATTCCTTCCCACCCGGGGGGGCCGCCATGCGGTCGACGACCTCCTTTTGCAGCATGAAAAACATGTCGCTGATGGCGCTACGTTGGCTCAAGAGACGAAAGAGCAGCGGAGTCGAAATGTTGTAGGGCAGATTGCCGACGACTTTCAACGGCGGCCCCGCACCGCGCAACGCCATGAAGTCCGTATCGAGCACGTTCTCGACATGGATACGGAGATCTCGTGCCCGCGGATCGTCCTTCAGCACGCGGGCAAGATCCCGATCGATTTCGATCACGTCCATGCCTCCCGTCCGTTCGAGCAGACTCCAGGTGAGCGCGCCGCGTCCCGGACCCACCTCGACGATACGATCTCCCTGCGAGGGCGCGACGGCATCCACGATCCGCCGGATCACCCCGGGGTCATGCAGGAAATGCTGGCCAAAACGTTTACGGACTTGCATGTGCGGCGGTCGGGACGCCATCAGCCAGACTGATGGCGAGCGCCACCGCGGCGCGCAGGCTTCCCACGTCGGCTTTGCCAGTGCGCGCGAGCGACAGGGCCGTGCCGTGATCGACGCTGGTTCTCACGATCGGCAGACCCAATGTGACGTTCACGGCGTGGCCGAAGCCGATGTGCTTGATAACCGGCAATCCCTGATCGTGATACATCGCCACCACGACGTCGGCATCGCTAAGAAATTGCGGTGCGAACGCCGTATCCGCAGGCACGGGGCCGCGCACGTCATGACCCTCGCTGCGCAACCGCGCCAGCACCGGTTCGATCACCTCGATCTCCTCGTGGCCTAAATGGCCGGACTCGCCCGCATGGGGGTTCAATCCCAAGACGACGATACGGGGCCGGCTCAGACCGAAGCGGCGTTCAAGATCCGTATGCACGATGCGCAGGGTGTCGAGCAGGCGCTGTTGGGTGATGGCGCGTGGCACATCCGCGAGCGCCAGGTGTGTGGTGACGAGGGCCACCCGCACATCGCCGCTCAATAACATCATGACGGGTAGCGCAGCATGCGTCCGGTCGGCCAGATACTCGGTGTGGCCGGTGAATGCAAATCCGGCATCCATGATCGTGCTCTTCTGCACGGGTGCCGTCACGATGGCTGCGAATTCACCGCTCATGCAGCCATCGCATGCCCGGTCCAGGGTCGCGATGACGTAGGCCGCGTTACGCGCATCCAGCCGGCCCGCGATCACGGGTTCTGCGAGCGGTACGTGCAGCACCCGCAGCGTGCCTGCGGTATGCGCGCCGCACGGCTGCGACGGTTCATAGGGAATGATTCGTAGAGGGAGCTTTAGATCACTGGCCGTCGAGGCGAGCAGCGTGCTGTCGCCGGCGGTGACCAAGGCAGCGGGCCAGTCCGTTTGCGCCAGCATCACGCAGGCGTCCGGGCCTATGCCCGCGGGCTCTCCCGAGGTGATGATGATCCGCGGTACGGCCACTACATCTTGATTTCGACGAATGCTTCGTCGCGCAATCGCCGCAGCCACAGCTCGGTCTCTTCGTCCGCCTTGCTCTCGCGAATGGCGGCGAACGCGCGTTGGCGACGCACGTCATCGGTGCTGTCATAGGTGCGCGTCCCGAGCATTTGCACGATGTGCCAGCCGTACCGAGTCTTGAACGGCTGGCTGATCTCGTTCGGCTTCAAGTCCGCGATAGCCTTGTCGAACTCGGGGACGAAGGTGCCCGGCCCGCTCCAGCCCAGGTCGCCGCCGTCCGGGGCCGAACCTGGATCTTCCGATGTAGCCGACGCGATGCCGGCAAAATCTTCGCCCTTCAATATGCGGTCGCGTAGCTTGGCGAGTTTCTCGCGGACCGTGGCGTCGTCATCGAGTTCGTTGGGTTTGAGCAAAATATGCCGCACGTGAATTTGGTTGACGATCACCTGAGCCTCGCCGCCGCGCCGCTCGTTGAGTTTGACGATATGAAATCCGCTGGGCGTACGCACCGGCGCGCTGACCTCACCGGGCTTCATCTTGGATACGAGCTGCAGGATGAACTCCGGGAGCTGACTGCCCTTGCGCCAGCCGAGCTGACCGCCGTCCAGTGCGGTCTGACTGTTGGAGTTGGCGATGGCCAGCTGACCGAAGTCCTCACCCTTGGCGGCGCGTGCCGACAAGTCATCGGCTTTCTTGCTGATCTCTTCGAGCTGTTGCGGGGTGGCCGCCGCCGGCAGCGACAACAGGATGTGCGACACGTTGAACTCGTCGTTGGCCGCCTGGGTCTGCTGGCGCGTGAGGTATTGATCCAACTCATGCGGCGTCACCGTGATGTGGGCGATGACGTCCCTTTGGCGCAGCGTGCTCAATGTCAATTCCTTGCGCATCGATTCACGGTATTGTTTGTAGTCCACTCCTTGAGCCTGCAGGGCGGTGGGTAGTTGGTCGAACGGGATCTTGTTGCGCTGGGCGATTTCCTGCAACGCACCGTTCAGCTGCTCATCCGAGATGGTCAGCCCGACGCGCTTGGCGCGCTGCGCTTGAATCTCCTGCAGGATCAGGCGATCGAGCACCTGCTGCCTGAGCACGCTTTGCGGAGGCAAGTCCACCTTCTGCTCTTGGAGCCGCTTGGTCACCGCATCCATTTGTGCGTCCAATTCGCTCTTGAGCACCAAGCCTTCGTTGACGATCGCGGCAATGCGATCCAGCATCTCGCCATGAACGCCGATATCGCGGGTTTGGGCATGCACCCGAGATGAATGCACACCCAAGGTGGTGGCCACGGCAAGGGCCGCTAAAATAGCTGCAATTTTGCGCATAAACGACAATTCCGACTAAAATTTCCGATCAAGGGGCTGAGGATTCCGGGGCATTCGGGTCGTGGGCGATGTAGCCCTGGATCTCCTTCTGCAGAAACGTGTCCGCAGGTTTTCCGACCGAACTCAAGCCCGTCAGTTCCAATTGTAATGCAATCGACGTGTCGAGTCCCTGGGTACCGAGGCTGGTGCGCGCGGACAGGTAGCGGCGTTGGACCAATTGGATGCGATAACAGCAGCTCTTGTATTCTACGCCGGCCAATTGCTCGATGGTTTGGTGCAGGCCGGGGCTCTGCGCGTCGAACAGGGAATAGACCCAGCGACCCACGGCATTCCAATGGCTCGCCACCGGCCACGCAAAGGAGCCGTCATAGGCTTTGAGTATACCCTGCTGGAAGCGGTACCCCAGATTGACCACCTGGGCGGGCTCGGGGTGATATTGCAGCAGGATTTCGGTCTTGTTCGTTTGCCACGTGTAGGGATTGACCTGGTATTCGAGATTGACGTTGAAGTGCTTGTAGGCCGCCAGGGACACCTCGGTGACGATGTCCGATGCCGGAAAGCTTTCCGTGATCTGACCCGGCAGCAATGCCTGGGCTTTTTGCGGCTGAACCGTCGTGAACTGGCCTGGCAGTCCCAGGGAGTATTGGAACGGCAAACCCGGCAGAATCGTCCCGGGCACGGCCAAGGGATTCTGCGGCTGCAGCACCGCGAGCTGTTCTCCCGCCACGCTTTGCAGGTATGCCTCCGGCAGGCCGACGCGAGGAATCGATAGGTAGCGAATCTGGCCGATGGTGGCGGACAGGTATTGGGCGCCGGACGTCTGATCGAACAGCCTCGTCGTGAGTCCGAGTGCGAGTTGGTTGGCATCGCCGATGCGGTCATCGCCGACGTACCGATTGGTGCGAAATAATTCCGTCAGGTTCAAATCCGGCAGCCCTGAGTCGAATATCGGCAATTCGTCCTGGTTGCGGTAAGGAACGTAGCTGTACACCATGCGCGGCTCGAGAGTTTGGTTGCGCTGCCCCGAGCCCGAGTCGCGCTCGAACACCAGGCCCGTGTCCAGCCGACCATAGGGCAGCGTGCGCGTCGGCGCGCCGGGTTCACGCTCGGTCGGCGCCGCAGCGTTCGTGTCGGCATTCTGCAAGGCATATTGAGTCAGGTAGTAGCCGACCGCGGGTTCGAAGAAATAGCCCGGGCCACGTTCGGACCAACGCAGTTCGGGCTGTGCGCTTACGCGCACGCCGGTGGGGCCCACTCCCCGCAGGAAATACGTCGCCTCGCCGTCGAGCGCGAATTCGAGCGGGCTGTTCGCGATGGGAAACAGTCCCTCGGCGGTGACGCGGGGCACCCGCGAGTAGGGCCTATTGTATTCGGCCACATTGAGGTCGATGGTCTGATAGTTCTGCAACTGGCCGCGAACGCGCCAGACGTCATCGTAGTACAGCACTTCGGCACGGCGTTCCAAATACGTCACGCTGCTCGCTTCCGAGCCCACGGCGAAATCGGAAAAGTAGTTGACGTCACTGACGCCGGCGATGTCGGCATCGAAGCGCAGCCCGCGCGTCAGGTCCGTGGTGTCCGTGACATGGAAGTAGTCCCGGTCGGAATGCGTCTGCTTGTCGCTCGGCAGCAAGATACCGTCGAGCGTGCCGCGAGAACTAGCGGTCAGGTAGCGAAACTCGGCGCCGAGTTGCACGCCGCGAGCCGACAGGATGCCCGGCGTGAGCGTGAGGTCGTAGTTAGGCGCCAAATTGAAGTAGTACGGCACCTGAAGCTGGTAACCGTTCGTCGTGGAATGCCCGAACTCCGGAAACAACAGACCGCTCTTGCGCTCGTCGCCCAACGGAAACGAAATGTAAGGCGTATAGAATATCGGCACATCCTTGAAACGCATGAGCACGTGCTTGCCCACGCCGCTCTGCGCGGCGGTGTCGAGATCGATGGACGAGGCCTGCAGCATCCAGTCCTCGTTGCCCACCGGGCACGTCGTGTAGCGCACCTGCTCGAGCTGCACTTTGCCATCCGGCTGTACCGCCATTTGGCGCGCGATGCCGCGGCCATTTCGATCGAGTATTTGAAAATTGGCCCGATCGAATGTCGCGCCGCCGATCGTGTCGTACGTGCCGGTGTCGCTCTTGATGCGCAGTTTCGGATCTTCGAAGTCGACCGCACCGGTGACCGCCATCTTGCCGGTGTTGTAATCGTAGTCCATCGAATCCGCCGACAAGGTGCGTCCGTCCTGGGTCACTTCCACGTGGTCGGTCAGTGTCGCGTGACCATCCGCATCGACCGACGCCGCGCCGCTGTCTATGTGAATGAGATGATCGAAAGTCGACAGCGTCGTGGCCGGTCGCGGCGAATGCCGGGGAGGCGCGGGGCACATGTCGCCGGCCCGGGCCGATAGCGACGCAAAGCAACACAACACAGCCGATGCGGCGCGAACGTGAAAAGCCATTGGCAAAGTGAATCGCCTTCGTCGGTATACTTGAGCCGCCGCATTTGCGGTGCGTGAATGGTCAAGCATGGGTCTACCGGATGCAAGTGATTCCCGCCTCGCGGCGCTGACGCGGTGGGTCGTCGACACGCTCGGATTTGCCGACGGCCGGATCGAACCGGCGTCGGAGGATGCGAGCTTCCGCCGCTATTTTCGCCTCTCGCGCGGCGCGGATACGCACATCATCATGGACGCTCCGCCCGACAAGGAGGATTTGGGACCGTTCGTGAGCGTGGCGCGCAGCTTGGCCGGGATGGGATTGAACGTCCCCATCGTCCTGGCCCAGGACACGTCCCAGGGGTTCTTGCTGCTCTCGGATTTGGGATCCCGGCAATACCTCGAGGAACTCGAGGCAGGACGCGACGTCGACCGGCTCTACGCCGACGCACTGGCGGCGCTGGTGACGCTGCAAACGGTGGGTGATGCCGCGGGGCGGGCGCTAGCGCCCTACGACCGCGACCGACTCTGGAAGGAGATGGAACTGCTGGCGCCGTGGTTTCTGGAGAAACATCTGCGCATGAGCATCGAGCCGGCCGAGCGCCGCGTCTTGGACCGTACATTCGACCGGTTGGTGACCGCCGCGCTGGCCCAGCCTGCCTGTTTCGTGCATCGCGATTATCATTCCCGAAACCTGCTCCTATGCGCGGATGCGAATCCGGGAATCTTGGACTTTCAGGACGCGGTTTACGGACCGGTCACCTATGACGCCGTGTCGCTGCTCAAGGATTGCTACATCACGTGGCCGACGTCGCGTGTGCGCGCTTGGCTGCTCGACTACCGGCAGCGGCTCGTTGACGCCGGCTTCGCGCTGCATGCCGACGAAGGTGAGTTTGTCCGGTGGTTCGATTTGATGGGACTGCAGCGGCACATCAAGGTGCTCGGCATTTTCGCGCGGCTCTTCCACCGCGATGCCAAGCCGCGCTATCTCAAGGATTTGCCGCGCGTGCTCGATTACGTACGCGCGACGGCGTCGGCCTATCCGGAGACCGCGGAGTTTGCGGATTTCGTGACAACCCACATCGATCCGGTCTTCGCGGCGGCGCAGGCGCGAGCCTTAGCGTGAGCGCGGGCGTGGCAGGGTGCGTGTGGCGGACGTGAGCCCGGCGCCACGTGCGGCGATGATCCTGGCGGCGGGTCGTGGGCTGCGGATGCGACCGTTGACCGACACGGTGCCGAAGCCGCTGCTCCGCGTGCACGGCCAACCGCTCATCGAACGTCACGTCGAGCATCTCGCCCGCGTGGGCGTAGAGCGCATCATCATCAATCTTGCCTGGCTGGGATCGTTGATCCGCGATCATCTCGGCGACGGCTCACGTTATGGTATATCGATCCTCTACAGCGACGAGGCACCGACGGCGCTCGAGACGGCCGGCGGCATCTTTCGTGCCTTGCCGCTGTTGGGTCCCGATCCTTTCGTGGTCGTGAACGGCGATGTGTTGACCGACTATCCATTGGAACGGTTGATCCTGCGAGATGACCGAGACGCGCACGTGGTGCTCGTGCCGAACCCACCACATCACCCACAGGGTGATTTCGGCCTGGAACACGGGGTTGCCCTGGCGAACGCGGACCGGCAGTTCACTTTTGCCGGAATTGCCGCCTATCGTCCGGAATTCTTTGCCGGCTGTAGCGACGGGTCGTTTCCCTTAAAGCCGCTGCTAGTGCGTTCCATGGCCGCGCAGCGCTGTTCGGGGGAGCTGTACGCCGGGGTCTGGGAGGATGTCGGCACCCCGGAGCGTCTGGCGGCCTTGAACGGGGTACAATCTGTGCATGGCTGAATTCAAAGGCATTCCCATCGCCGAGGAGCCGCGCCCGGTGCGCAGCGGCGAGAAATACACCACGTCACAAGGATTCACCGCGATCAAGGATGGCATGAAGCCGTCCGGTAGCGGTCAGGTTGCACCGAAGAAGCCCTCGTGGCTGCGCGCGCCGCTGGCCGGTGGAGCCGAGTTCGCGGCCGTGCGGCGCATCGTACGCGAGCACCGCTTGAGCACGGTGTGCGAGGAGGCGAAATGCCCGAACATCGGTGAATGCTGGAACGCGGGCACGGCGACCATCATGTTGATGGGGGCCGTTTGTACGCGCGCGTGCCGCTTTTGTGCCGTCGATACCGGCAATCCCCGCGGGTGGCTGGATGCGGAGGAGCCGGAAAACGTAGCGCGCTCGGTCGAATTGATGGGCCTGAAATATGTGGTCCTGACCTCGGTCAACCGCGATGATTTACCGGATGGGGGCGCGGCGCACTATGCGGCCGCCATTCGCGCGATCAAGCAGCGGTGTCCGGCCACGGCGGTCGAGGCGCTCACGCCGGACTTCGCGGGCGTCATGCGCGACGTTGCGACCGTCGTCGACTCGGGACTCGACGTGTTCGCGCAAAACGTTGAAACGGTGCAGCGGCTCACGCATCCCGTCCGCGACGCGCGTGCCGGCTACGGGCAGACGCTCGAGGTGCTTAGGGTTGCGAAGGCGCATCGTCCCGCGGTCCTGACCAAGACGAGTCTGATGCTGGGTTTGGGTGAAACCGACGCCGAGATTCGCCGGACCATGGAGGATTTGCGCGCCGTTGCCGTCGATATCCTGACCCTCGGACAGTATCTGCGGCCG
>Ga0116226_10006327_pt1 | contig 10636 bp, 9 predicted proteins | sample S1TSphfallax_FD_89692 | JGI IMG/M metagenome (GOLD analysis project Ga0116226, IMG submission 89692) | Host-associated microbial communities from peat moss isolated from Minnesota, USA - S1T2_Fa - Sphagnum fallax MG | ecosystem: Host-associated > Plants > Peat moss > Unclassified | place: USA...
CCTCGCCCGCCGCCAGCGCGACGCCGATATTGCGCGACTTTGCCAGGTCGGCTTCGGGGCAGACGCCGACGCGAATCTGGCCGGAAAACGCCGCCAGCACCTCGGCCGTGGCGTCTGTGGAGGGGCCATTGACGACGATGATTTCAAACCGGGGATAGCGCTGCTGGAGGAGCGCCCTCAGCGTTTGTCGCAAGGTCTTCGCCCGGTTCAGGGTGTTGACGACGACCGACACGGCGGGGCGTTCGGTCGATGGCGCCCGGGTGATCGCCGGCGGCCAAACCGGCGATGGCGGGGCGGGGGCCGAAGCCTGGGCCGCTTCAATGGCGGCGAGCAGGGTCTTTTGGAGGGCGCGAATGTCGGCGGCGTGTGCGGGCTTGGGGGGCGGGGCGGCGCTCTTGATCACGGGAAGGCCAAAGACGGCCTTCAGCGTCCAGACCAGGTGGGAGACGGCGAGACCCAGGACCGGGACGCTGCGGAGCGCCGCATAGATCGTCTTCAATGCCTTGATCATGCCACCAGCTTGGCCGACGCAATTGAAGATCGCAAGTTAGATTAATTCGTGTCATGCGCGATTTCAACCAGTTAACAAAAAAGGCTGCGGGGTCGCCGCAGCCTTCCTGATTCCGTCCGTCAGCGATATCCGATCCAGGTCGCCATTTGCCGGCGGCCCAGGTCGGAAAATCGACCTAACACTTGTAATACATGTCAAATTCGACCGGGTGGGGATGGAGTTGAAGGCGGGCCACCTCTTCCATCTTCAGTTCGATATAGGCGTCGATGAAGTCGTCATCCATAACGCCGCCCTTCTTGAGGAACTCGCGGTCGGCGTCGAGCGCGTCCAGCGCCTCCTTCAAGGAGCCGCAGACTTCGGGAACCAGCTTCTGCTCGCGGGGCGGCAGATCATACAGGTTCTTGTCCATGGGCGGGCCCGGATCAATCTTGTTCTCGATCCCGTCCAGGCCGGCCATGAGCAGGGCCACGAAGGTCAGATAGGGGTTGCCCATGGGATCGGGAAACCGAACCTCGATCCGCTTGCCCTTGGGGCTGGAGACGTAGGGGATGCGGATGGAGGCGGAGCGGTTGCGCGACGAATAGGCCAGCTTCACAGGCGCTTCGTAGCCCGGCACCAGACGCTTATAGGAGTTGGTGGTGGAGTTGGCGAAGGCGTTGATGGCCTTGGCGTGTTTGATCACACCGCCGATGTACCACAGGCACATGTCCGACAGGCCGGCGTACTTGTCGCCGGCGAACAGGGGCTTGCCCTCATTCCAGATCGACTGGTGGCAGTGCATGCCCGAACCGTTGTCGCCGAAATAGGGCTTGGCCATGAAGGTGGCGGACTTGCCGTAGGCGGCGGCCACATTGTGGATCACGTACTTATAGAGCTGCATCCGATCCGCCATGGTGAGCAGGTCGGAGAATTTCAGCCCCAGCTCGTGCTGGGCCGGCGCCACCTCATGGTGATGCTTTTCCGGCTCCATGCCCAGTTCGTCCATCACCTGCAGCATTTCGCCGCGCAGGTCCTGGCCGGAGTCCACCGGGTTGACGGGAAAATAGCCGCCCTTGGGGCCGGGCCGGAAGCCCATGTTGCCTTCGGGATAGACCTTGTTGGAATTCATCGGCAGTTCGATGGAGTCGAAGCTATAGCCCGTCTCGTTCGGTGCGGTCGCCCAGCGCACATCGTCGAACACGAAGAACTCGGCTTCCGGGCCGAAATAGACCTGATCGCCGACGCCGGCCGACTTCACATAGGTCAGGGCCTTTTTGGCGATGGAGCGGGGATCGCGATTATAAGGCTCGCTGGTGTCGGGGTTCAGCACATCGCAGAACAGGAACAGCGTGGTCTGCTGATAAAAGGGATCAATATAAGAACGCTGCAGGTCCGGGCGCAACAGCATGTCTGACTCGTTGATCGCCTTCCAGCCGGAGATGGAGGAGCCGTCGAACATGGTGCCTTCTGTCAGGAACTCATAATCCACAAGCGCAATGTCGAAAGTGACGTGCTGGAGCTTGCCGCGCATGTCCGTGAACCGGACGTCGACATACTTGATCTCTTTTTCTTTGATTTCCGACAGGATTTCTTCTGGCGTCATGGCCTCTTGCTCCAGCAGGTATGCGAATAGAAAAGCGAGCGGGACCGTTGGACCCCGCTCGCCAAATCTCGGGACAATACTCGTTTAGTCGTGCATGGCCTCGCCGTGAAGAGCCAGATCAAGTCCTGTCGCTTCATCTTCCTCTGAAACCCGTAGGCCGGTGGTGAATTTGCACACCACGAGGATCAGGGCGGTGACGGCGCCGGACCAGCCGATGGTGCCCATACAGCCCACCAACTGGGTCAGGACGCCATGGCCTGGCGGCAGGGTGTTGATGGAGGCGTCGGCGAAGACGCCGGTCAGGATCGCGCCCACAAAGCCGCCCACACCGTGCACGCCGAAGGCGTCCAGGCTGTCGTCGTACTTCAGAAGGTTCTTCAGGAAGACGGCGGAGCAATAGCAGATCGCCCCGGCGGCTATGCCGACATAAAGCGCGCCTTCCGGCGTGACATAGCCCGACGCCGGGGTCACGGCCACCAGGCCGGCCACAGCGCCGGACGCCATGCCGAGCAGGGTCGGCTTCTTGCGATGCACCCACTCCACGATCATCCAGGCGAGGGTCGCCGCCGCCGTCGCCACCTGGGTGTTGGCCATGGCCACGCCTGCCAGGGCGTTGGCCCCCACCGCCGAACCGGCGTTAAAGCCGAACCAACCCACCCACAACAGGCTCGCGCCGATCATGGTATAGACGAGGTTGTTGGGCGCCATATTCACTGTTCCATAGCCCTTGCGCTTGCCGAGCACGAGGGCGCAGACCAGCCCCGCCACGCCGGCGTTAATATGCACCACCGTACCTCCGGCGAAATCCATAACGCCCAAACCGCCCAGGAAGCCGCCGCCCCAAACCCAGTGGGCGATGGGGGCATAGACGAAGATGGACCACAGGACGGTGAACAGCAGGAGGGCGGAGAACTTCATCCGCTCTGCAAACGCGCCGCAGATCAGGGCCGGCGTGATGATGGCGAAGGTCATCTGATACATCATGTAGACGTATTCAGGGATGGTTAGAGCGGCGCCTGCAATCTTGTAGGGCTTGTCCAGGGTGATGTGCTTCAGCATCACATTGCCGAGCCCGCCCCAATATTTGTTGGCCGCATCGCTCGGATCGGCGCCGAAGGCGATGGAATAGGTGCAGACGAACCAGACCAAGGTCACCACCGCCGTCATGGCGAAGGATTGAGCGACCGTGGCGATGACGTTTTTCTTGCGCACCATGCCGCCATAGAACAGGGCCAGACCCGGTATGGTCATCATCAGCACCAGGGCGGTGGAGGTGAGCATCCAGGCAGTGTCGCCGCTATCTGTTTTGAAGGCGGGCGCCGTGGCGGCCTGCGCCAACGCGCTATGGGGCGCGGCCAGGCCGAACAGGATCGGGACGAGCAGTAGGGCCGCGAATCGTCCGCCGAAGATCTTTTTCATCATAAGTTCCAACCCCAAGTCCCCCGCATCAGAGCGCGGCTGCGCCCACATCGCCAGTCCTGATACGGACCGCCTGATCTACATCAAGCACGAAAATCTTGCCGTCGCCGATCTTTCCAGTGAAGGCGGCGGCCTGAATGACCTCTGTCACCCTCGGCGCCAGCTCATCGGAAACAACCACCTCGATCTTGAGTTTCGGCAGAAAATTTACAGTATATTCAGCACCACGATAAATTTCCGTCTGGCCTTTCTGTCGGCCGTATCCTTTAACTTCCGTTATGGTGAGGCCTTCAACACCGGCCGATGTGAGCGCCTCTCTCACGTCTTCAATCTTGAACGGCTTTATAATTGCCATAACGAGCTTCATATTAGTTTCCTTGGCGGCTTTATACTTTGCGCGCACGGAGTTTGAGGCGCGCGGGCGGCGGCGGCCGCAAGCTAGCGAAGCGTCATGGGTCCCGGCTTGTGGAAGCCAAGCTGCGTCCGACGATTCCCCCTACCGGTTGAATATTTAGGCAGGGGGATTTCTATCAGTCTAAAATTAGGGCATGTCCTTTTGACGCTCGCCAGGGCGGTCAAGCAGGTCTGCGCCGTCCGCTGCCGTGGGATTAGGCCAACAGGCTCCGATGAGAGGATTTCGTGGCGCCACACACCTCAAGTTCCGATGCTCTAAAGCGTGAGGCCTTATGTCAGGCCGCATTCGACGCGGGACCGTGGCCTTCGCTCATCTTGTCCATGGAGGGGCGTCTTCTCGCGGCGAACGAGGCGGCGGAGGTGCAGTTCGGCCAGCATCTGCCTATGCTGAACCGCCGACCGCTGCGAGACATCACGCCACCGGGCGCCCTGTTGCTGGAGTTGTTCGAGCGCGCCGCCTCCGGTCAGTCTCCGTTGCGGCAATCGGATGTGGAAGTCAGCCTGGGCGGGCAGGCGCCGTTTGAGGCGGAGGTGGCACTGGCTCCTCTGCCCGGCTATGGCGTGCTGCTGACCTTTTACACCGAGTCGCAAGGCGCGCGGTTGGAGCGGGCGAGCGAGGCCCTGCGCTCCGTGGCGGGCATGGGCCGGACTCTGGCGCACGAGATCAAGAATCCCCTCGCCGGCATCCGCGGCGCCGCTCAGCTTCTGAAGCTCGGCTCAAGCCTTGAGGATGCGCCGCTGGCCCAGGTGATTGTCGACGAGGTTGACCGCATTCGCCGTCTGGTCGATCAGGTCGAGGCCTTTTCCGATGACCGCCAGAGCGCGCGCCAGCCGGTCAATATTCACCGGGTGCTGGATCGGGTGCGCACGCTGATTTCAACCGGGCTGGGCGGTGCGGTACGGTTTCTGGACAGTTACGATCCGTCCCTGCCCATGGTGCTGGGCGATGAGGACCAGCTTGTGCAGGTCTTCCTGAACCTGGCCAAGAATGCGGCTGAAGCAGCGATGGAGCGGGGGACGGGCCAGGGCGAGGTCTTGATCTCCACCGGCTATCGCGCCGGGGCCCGCACCCGGGCGGCCAAGGTCGGCTGGCGCGGCGCGCCGCTGGAGGTGCGCATTCAGGATAACGGACCCGGCGTCGCGCCTGACCTGCGCCATCGTCTGTTTGACGCCTTCGTCACCACCAAAGAGCGGGGTATGGGCCTTGGCCTGACCCTGGTGGCGAAACTCGTGGCCGCTCAAGACGGCCTGATTGAATTTGAGTCCGAGCCGGGACGCACCGTGTTCCGCGTGCTGCTCCCCATAGCTCCGACCCCGACCTTCCCTGAGGTGCGACGTGAATCCATCCCACAAAGTCCTAATCGCAGATGACGATACCTCGATCCGCCTGGTCTTAAGCCAGGCCTTCACCCGCGCCGGATTCCAGGTGCGAGCGACCGGGTCTGCCGCCACGTTGCTGAAATGGGTGTCTGACGGGGAAGGAGACCTGGTCATCACCGACGTGGTGATGCCGGACGAGAACGCCTTTGACGTCCTGCCGCGCCTTAAAAAGCTGAGGCCCAACCTGCCGACCATCGTCATGAGCGCGCAGAACACGCTGTTGACCGCCGTGAACGCCGCCCAGATCGGCGCCTTCGACTATGTGCCCAAGCCGTTTGATCTGGACGATATGGTGGCGGTTGCGCGCCGCGCCCTTTCAAGACCGGCGACGGCGGCCAAGGCGCGCGCCCAGGCCAAGGCCCAGCGCGATGAGGGCCTGCCCCTGATCGGCCGTTCGCCGCCCATGCAGGAGGTCTATCGCACCCTGGCGAGGCTGGTGGATACGACGCTGAATGTGCTCATCTCCGGCGAAATCGGAACGGGCAAGGAGCTGGCCGCCCGGGCCCTGCATGATCTTGGCCCCCGTCGCGATGCGCCCTTTGTCGCCGTGCATATCAGCGGCGCCTCGGTGGAGCGGGTGGAGGCGGAGCTGTTAGGCCCGTCCATGGACCGCACCGGCAGATTGGTGGAGGCGGATGGGGGCACCCTGTTCTTTGACCATGTGCATGATCTTTCGGCCGACGCCCAGGGCCGGCTTCTGCGCATCATGGACGGGACGGAGCGCCCCATTTCGCCCAAGACGGGACGGCCGACGGATATCCGCATTGTCGCCGCCACCAGCCAGGACCTGCGCGCGCTGGCGAGCCAGGGCCGCTTCCGCGAAGATCTTCTGCTCCGGCTGAATGTGGCGCCGCTTCGCATGCCGCCCCTGCGCGAGCGTCTGGACGATGTGCCCGACTTGGCGCGCGCCTTCCTGCACCGGGCCAACCGGGACGGGCTTCCGGCCAAATCGCTGGACGACACCGCCCTGACGCGGCTGCAGCGCTATAGCTGGCCCGGCAACGTGCGGGAGTTGGAGAACCTCATGCGTCGTCTGGCGGCGCTTTATACTGAGGACCCTATCACCGCCCGCCTGATCGATCGCGAACTGCAGGAGGAGCCGCGCCCCGTAGCGGTGACGACGTCGGACGCCCCGACCTCTCTGGAGGATTTGGTCGAGCGCAATCTCGCCTCTCTGTTCGCCGGTGCGCCGGAAGTGTTGCCCCCCATCGGTCTTTACGACCGGGCGCTGGAATCGCTGGAACGTCCGCTCATTCGCCTGACGCTAGGCGCCACGCGCGGCAATCAGATCAAGGCGGCGGAGGTGCTGGGGATCAACCGCAACACGCTGCGCAAGAAGATTGAGGATCTAGGGGTGGAGGTCAGCCGACGGCGGGTTTGATGGCGGTGTCGTCTTAGGCTCCGACTTGGCGGCTTGAGGCGTCTGTTCCGGCCCGGATGTTTGCGCCGGCTTTGGCGGCGACGGCGATTTGCCGCCTGACCCGGCCTTCAGGCGCAACCGCTCGCTGTTGGCCGCCGCTTTTTTCGCATCCTCGATCTGTTTGGTGATGAGGATGCACACATCGTCATACTGGGCGTAGCCGCGGCTGCCGCAACTGGAGTCGTAGAGCTGTTGCAGGGCGTCCATTTCTTCCGGCGTGGGCGGCCGATCTTGCGGCGCCGGATCGGGCGCCGGAGCGCTGATGAGCGCGGCGACAATGAGGAGGACGGACAGCACGATCAGCGTCTCCGGCTTGGGTCTGGCTGCATCCATCTAGCCGACGCAATAGGGTCTTGTCGCGGCCGGCGTTTCCGCGCGACAGGAAGTGGTGTAAGGACAGTCGAGAGGCGAGGTCGGTTCGCCGCGCCCTTAGCCCCGCGCGTCCTGCGCCAGCCCATTCATCGTCAATGTCGCCTACGCCTCACTTCACGCCTTCCGCTCCGGCGTCAGCCGCCCTTGTGCTGTTTTCCGGCGGCCAGGATTCTTCCACCTGCCTGGCCTGGGCGCTGGACCGCTATGATCAGGTCGAGACTGTCGGTTTCGACTATGGCCAGCGCCATGGAATTGAAATGCAGGCCCGCCTGACCGTGCGCGAGGGTTTTCTCGCCCGATTTCCGGCCTGGGTGGCTCGGTTGGGCCCTGATCATGTCCTGGACCTGAAGGGCTTCGGCGCGGTGGCGGCTTCGGCGCTGACGGCCGACCGCGCCATCGAAATGACGGATCGCGGCCTGCCTTCCACCTTCGTACCGGGGCGCAATTTGGTATTCGGCGTCTATGCCGCCGCCCTGGCGGATCGGCGGGGGCTGGATGTGCTGGTGGGCGGCATGTGCGAGACGGACTTTTCCGGCTATCCCGACTGTCGGCGCGAGACGATGGACGCCCTTGAAAATACGCTGCGTCTGGGCATGGAGCGGCCCTTCCAGATCGCCACCCCTCTTATGCATCTGACCAAGGCTGAGACCTGGGGCCTGGCTCATGCGCTCGGCGGCGAGGCGCTGATCGATCTGATCCTGGAAGAGTCCCACACCTGTTATCTGGGCGAGCGGGGCGCGCGTCACGCCTGGGGCTATGGCTGCGGCCATTGTCCCGCCTGCGACCTCAGGGCCAAGGGGTGGGCGCAATGGAGAGGCGCCCGGCCATGAGCTATGCATTGAAGGAGCTTTTCCTGACCCTGCAGGGCGAGGGGGGACAGGCCGGGCGGGCCGCCGTGTTTTGCCGTTTTGCGGGCTGCAATCTCTGGTCAGGACGGGAGGAAGACCGAGCCAAGGCGATCTGCCGGTTCTGTGATACCGATTTTGTTGGGCTGGATGGCTCCGGCGGCGGCCGATATGACACAGCCCAGGAGCTCGTGGGCGCGGCGCTTGCGCTCTGGGCAGGACAGGATGACCAGGGCAGGCTTGTTGTCTTTACGGGCGGCGAGCCCCTGCTTCAGTTGGATGACGACCTGATTAAGGCCTTTCACGCGGCCGGGTTTGAAGTGGCGGTCGAAACCAACGGAACAATTGCGGCGCCCTCAGGACTCGACTGGATCTGCGTCAGCCCCAAGGCGGATGCGCCGCTGGTTCAGATGACGGGAGAGGAGTTGAAGCTGGTCTTTCCCCAAGTCGGCGGCGATCCTGCGCGCTTCGAAACTCTGGACTTCAAGCGCTTTCTGCTTCAGCCCATGGACGGCCCTCATCTTGCAGAGAATACCGAGGCCGCTATCGCCTATTGTCTCGCCCATCCGCGCTGGCGGTTGAGTGTGCAAACTCACAAATATTTGGGCCTTCGTTAGCGCCCCATCGCAACGCCGAGAACAGTCCTTCAAAAAAGCCCATGTCAGATCCCGTCTTCGAAATCACTAAGGCCGCCTTATTCGACGCCGCCCACAGCCTGCCCGAGGGGCCGAGGCAGGACTATCGCCGCCTGCATGGGCACTCCTTTCAGGTAGAGGCGACGGTGCGCGGCCCCATGCAGGGGCCGGTCGGATGGGTCGCCGATCTCGGCGCGCTGGATTCAGCGCTGAAAGCCCTGGCGGGAGAACTGGATCATGGCCTTTTGAATGATCGTCCCGGCCTGGAAAGTCCGACGCTGGAGCGATTATGCTTGTTCTTTGCAGATCGCCTACGGTCAGAATTTCCCGGACTCAGCCGGGTCACCGTGTCCCGGCCTACGGTGAATGAGCGATGCAGCCTGACTTTGATCTAGCAGGCGGCGGCAAGGCGGATCGCAGCCCTTTAACTGGCCCGATTCATGATGATCTGAATAAGTATAAGATATAATTATTTGCATTCCTCTAATAATTCACATTTCTGAAATTTACACGGTAAAAAATCTACTTTCTTGGGTTCAGGTTCTTGCGCGTCGCGACGGACATCTGCCCCGATTTTGTTGAGCGAGACTTTCGTGACGGATCGCCAACCGGACATGCCGACTCTAACCTGGCCGAAGACCGTGGCGAATACTCGCTCTTTGATCGCTGCTGGCCAACCCTTGGCTGTAATCATTGAGGCGATTGTCGCCGGTATGGAGGCTGCCTATCCTGAATTGAAATGTAGCGTCCTTATGCTGGATGCAGATGGCCGACGCCTTTGGGACAGCTACAATCTGAGACTGCCCAATTTTTACAATGAGGTTTTGAAAGGCGTTGCTATCGGGCCTGAAGTGGGATCGTGCGGAACGGCGGCTTTTTTGCGTCAACGCGTGATTGTGGAAGATATCCAATCCGATCCTCGCTGGAAAAACTTCAAGGACGTGGCCGCACGGGCGGGTCTTGCGGCCTGCTGGTCTGAGCCGATCCTCCAGTCCGGGGGAGAGGTGCTTGGGACCGTCGCCATGTACCAGGGCCACCCGGGCGCACCGACGATAAATCATCTTCTGTCCCTTCAGGCGGCGGCCCATCTCGTTGCGATCTCGGTCGAGCAGGTTCGCGCCCGCGCGGATTTGGCCGAAAGTCGGGCGAGGGAGGCTTCCGTTCGAGAGGCTGCTCAGCGCCTCGCTAATATCGCCGGCGTCACGTCCTGGACCTACAACCCTGAGACAGACGAGCTCGTCTGGTCGTCAGCCTGGCTCAGCCATCTGATATCCCCCGACGCTTTGGTGACGAAAGGCCGTGACTTCCGTCACTTCGTTCACCCCGATGATCTTGAAAACGCTCTCAAGTGTGCGGAACAGACCATCAAAGATGGTCGCTCCAACCGCTTCAACTATCGACTCCGCAGTCTGGCCGGCGGCTGGCTGTGGATACGCGCCAACATCCGGGGCGAATTTGTCCGTCCTGGCCTATACGTCCTTCACGGTATCGCACAGGACATCACGGAGCTGGTCCAGGCTCGGGATGCAGCGATTCAGAACGAACGCACCAGCGAGATGGCGAGGCGTGACGCTGAGGCTCAGGCCCAGCGCCTGCGTATCGCCTTGGCGGCCGGAGATGCGGCCGTTCTTGAATTGGACTACAAGCGTAAGAAGGTTTGGATGTCGCAAGGCTTTGTGAAGGTGGTGGGGCGCTCCATGACCTATGATGAAGCCAATCAAAGAGTCTGGTCCTTCCTTCATCCCGCCGACATCAACGACGTCGAACGAACGCTTACGGAGATGCAGTCCGGCGATGACGGCGATACGCTGGAAGCCCGCTTTATCCAGCCCGATGGAACGGATCGCTGGCTTCGCGTCTGCTTTGAAAAGCAGTTAGACGCCAATGGTGAATGGGTCGGCAGCATCTTTCTTCTTCAAGATGTAGATAAGCGGAAGCGGCAAGAAATAGCCTTGCTTAAAGCTCAAAGGGAGGCTGAAGCGGCGACGGAGGCCAAATCAAGCTTTCTGGCCAATATGAGGCATGAAATTCGTACGCCGATGAACGGCGTGCTGGGCG
>Ga0116226_10006328_pt1 | contig 10636 bp, 9 predicted proteins | sample S1TSphfallax_FD_89692 | JGI IMG/M metagenome (GOLD analysis project Ga0116226, IMG submission 89692) | Host-associated microbial communities from peat moss isolated from Minnesota, USA - S1T2_Fa - Sphagnum fallax MG | ecosystem: Host-associated > Plants > Peat moss > Unclassified | place: USA...
ACGAGCAAAGACGGGATCAGAGCGTTTAATGGCTATAACGGGAGCGCGGGAACCGGCTGGACCATTAATACGGCCGCAGGGAGCTCGGTGATAGGCGGCGATAGCGGCATTTTCGCAGATAATACCGGTACGGGTCCTCTGAGTATAACGGATGCTGGCACCGTGACCGGCGAAGGTCTAGATGGTATTCGTGCATATAACGGCGTCAATTCATTTATCGGCCAAGACCTGAATATCAGGATAAGTTCAGGCAGCGCGGTCACGGGGAACCGGGACGGAATTTACGCACGAAATTTCGGGCCTGGCGCGATCCATGTCTCCGCCTATGGCGACGTGACGGGTAATAACCAGAACGGCATTTTTTCACAAAATAATATTGGCACGAGCCCGGCCTACATTACGGTTGGATCCGACAGTGTCGTGCATGGCGGCACCAATGGCATCGATGCGCTTTCAAATGCGGGTCAGCCGATCTCCATCATCGTCAATGGCGACGTAACAGGATCGAACGACGATGGCATTTATGCCAAAGGGAATGGCATTAACATTTCTTCTACGACAGGCAGCAACGTGACGGGCCAACTAGATGGTCTTAAAGTTTTTAACTTTGGCGCTGGCTCAACATCTATTACCGTGAACGGCCTTGTGGTGGGGACTACAAAAGACGGCATCTATTCCAACAGCGCGGGAGCGGGCCTGACCGTCACGACGAACGCGGCGAGCACGGTGACGGGCCGTGCCAACGGCATCGAGGCGGGCAATTCTGGTACGGGCGCTCTCAATATTACGGCGAACGGTAGTGTCACGGGTACGACAGGCTACGGGATATTTGGATATAACCTGCCTAATGGGACAGCGGCCAAGGTGCTTACAGTCACCACGGGGGCAGGCACGACAGTGACTGGGGGCAGTCTAGGGATTTATGCCAATAATTATTCGGCCGGTGCCGCGATCATCAACGTAAACGGCAATGTGAGCAACACGGACAGCTCAGACACACCCACCCGTGGGATCGGTGTCTATGCCAAAGACAACATTTATGTGGCCCCGATTTCGGTCACGACGGCTGCAGGGACGACGGTTACCGGCACGTACGACGGTGTTAAGGCTGCGGGCAGTTTTGACGTCGTCGACACCGATACGGTGGCAGTCACCGTCAATGGGAATGTTTCCGGTGGCTTTGCGGGCATTGTCGCTGTCAGCAGCGGCGCGACCTCCATCACCACAAATGCGGGGTCGGCGGTCACCGGGGGGGCTGATGGCATTTTAGGTGTTGCGTTAGGTGCTCAACCCTCAACCATTACCGTCAATGGTGACGCTACGGGCATGACCAGTTCCACGCTGCAAAATCTTGGCCATTATGTCGTCTTCAAGCCCTTCTATATCGGCAATGGCGGCCCAGGGCCGAGCTATATCGATGTGCATTATCTGGAGGGCGGCAATGGCATTCTTGGCCTAACGGGTAGGGGAGGCAATATCGCAATTTCTGTTGGCCCTGACGGTCTCGTACAGGGCAGTACCGACGGGATTCTCGATCGATCCTACTCCGCGAACGCCACTCTATCGATCACCAATGCTGGCACGGTCCAGAACCTTTCAGGCGCGCCGTCTGCTTTGGCGATTGCCGCGGTCGGGGCACCGGTGAGGATCACCAACTCAGGGCTGATCACTGGCACGGTCAGCCTAAGTGACCCGACGCCGCCGAACAGTGTGACCAATGATGGGACGTGGAACACGGCCGGCGGCACGAATTTTCTGGATGGCGCGGTGACAACAGGCGGGAATGGCATTCTCACGAATAACGGCACCATCATCGCGGCCGGCACCGGGGCGAACGCCCCGGTGACCACAACCTTTGACGGGGTGGGATCATTTACCAATAGCGGCGTCATTACGATGCAGAATGGCGTAGCAGGTGATCAGACCGTGATCACCGGAAACTATGTCGGCCAGAATGGCACAGTGCGGCTGGACACGGTTCTTGGCTCGGATGGCTCACCCTCCGATAAGCTGGTGTTCAACGGCGGCACGGCCGCTGGATCGACAAAGCTCTATATCAACAATGTTGGCGGTGCCGGTGCGCTGACCGTCGCCAATGGCATCCAGGTGGTAAATACCACCAACGGCGCCACCACATCGGGTAGCGCCTTCACCTTGGGCAACCGCGTTGCTTCGGGCGCCTACGAATATGAGCTCTATGACGGGGGCAATGCGGCCAGTGGCGGCAATCCGGATGACCAGGACTGGTATCTACGCAGCACCTTGACACAGACGACACCGACGACACCCACCACACCCACCACACCCACCACACCAACGGCGCCGGTTATTCCCGACTACCGGGTAGAAGTGCCGGTGGATATGAGTGTCCCGCTCCTGGCGCAGCAATTCGGACTGGCGATGCTCGACACGCTCGATGATCGCGTCGGCAGCCAGGCGACCGACCCTCAGGGCACGAATAGCGGCGGCGCCTGGGTTCGTGTTCTGGGACAGGTCGGTGATCGGGACGACGGCCACACGCCGTCCAATTTTAGCCAGCACGGCCCTTCCTATAGTTCGGCCTTAAGCGGCATCCAAGCTGGCCTCGATATCTATCGTAAAACCCATGACGACGGCTCCAGCGATATCGCGGGCGCCTATGTCGGGTTTGGCCGTGTAACCGGGAGCGTCGACCAGACCTACAGCACTGCCAAAGCTGGCAATGTCGCCATGGATGGCTATTCCTTTGGGGCGTACTGGACACATTATGCAGCGCACGGCTGGTATACCGACACAGTGCTCCAGGCCACGTCGTATGACAACGCCACTGCCCGCTCTGTGGCCGGACAAACCTTGTCGGTCGGAGGCGAGGGGTATCTCGTCTCCCTAGAAGGAGGCTGGAAATTTATCCCTGCTCGCGGCCTGTCCCTAACGCCGGAGGCGCAGCTTGTCTATGAGAACCTGGATACAACCGGCGGGTCCGATGATTACGGCCGGATCACGTATAGTGCTTCGAACGCGATGTTCGCCAGGGTCGGGGGCAAGCTCGCCCAAGATTGGACGTTGGATACCGGACACGGGGCAATCCCGGTTACCGCCTGGGGGCGCGTCAACTTATGGCATAATTTTAAGTCCCAATCAGAGACGACATTCTCCGCGATCTCGGGCGCTAATCCCGTGACGCTTGGCAGCGATCTCGGGGATAGCTGGACGCAGTTTAGCGCCGGTGCAGTGGGTCAATTGAGCGCCCGCTTCTCGGTCTTCACGTCAGGCGATCTGTCAGTGCCATTCATCGGCCACGGGGATGTTTGGACCGGCAGGTTCGGCGTAAAATACATTTGGTAAGGTGGCTGCTGATTTCTACCGGGAATTGACCCTGAGCGGCCATAAATTTTCAGTCGTCCGTGAAGAACACGTAGATCAGGCAAATTGAACATCTGTGGTTTCCGAACTGAACTTTTGGATTACATCCCACAGCAAAGCGATCCGGGCGATCAGGAGCCTGAAGTTGTATCCGATGGCGGCGAGCAAGGCGTTTGCAGCGTCGCCGTTGCGGCCTTTGAGGAAGCTTCGGTCCATCCTGTGATCTGATTTGAGATGGTCAATGACCGGTTGGACAGCGGATCGGCGGCGGAGCTCGCGCTTGAATTTGACTGTGACGCCTCGTTTTTCGCCTGAGGTAACGACACTGAGACCCTGACCTTTGGGCGCATTATGGCCACGATATCCGGCATCGGCGACGATGCGTTGCAGGCTGACGCCGATTTGAGCGGTGAGCTCGGGGACCACCTTAGCCAGGGTATGGCCGTCATAAGGGTTGCCTAACAGTGCCGCGACATGAGCCACGAGCGGCTCTGGTGCAAATTTTCAATTTTGCTGATGCTGCGCTATGTTTCGATTGTACTTCATGCGGCGAGCACGGCATTCCACATTGTGGACGCAGTTTTGGCATGAATTTGTAGTTTGCTGAGGTCGAATTGTTTTTTGCGGATACGGTGGAGGAGTGCGATACCCGCGATTGTGATTCTTGCCCGCTTAAATCTCTTGAAGCCGAGCATGGGACCGATCCTTGCTTTCACGCTTCGATGATCCTGCTCAATCATGTTATTGAGATATTTTGAAGACCTCAGCTTGGTATCTTTTCAAACCTCGTTCTCGTCGGGCAATTCGCGAACGGCTCTATGAGAGGCGGCATAGCCATCAAGGGTAATGACACGAGGAGGACGCCCTTGTGTCTTCAGTGCTTTGCGGAAGAAGAGTGTAGCAGCCATTACCTCGCGCCGGCGACTCAATCTGAAATTGACGGACCGGCCTTCCCGGTCCACGGCACGGTAAAGATAAACCCAAACGCCGCGGATCTTGATATAGGGAATTTCTGCATAAGTTTCTGATTCCCATTGCACCTCGATTTTTGTAAAATGCCTTTACAATGATGGGGGCAGCTTCGCAGCAGACAACATTTTCGACGGCGGGCTTTGATCGCTATGGGAAGACTACGAAGCGCGCGGCATTTTTGGCTGAGATGGATCAGGTCGTTCCCTGGTCAGCACTTTGCGGTCTGGTTGAACCTTTTTATCCGAAGGGCGAGACCGGCCGACGGCCGTTTGGGGTTGAGCGTATGCTGCGCATCTACTGCCTTCAACAATGGTTTAATTTGTCCGACCCTGCCGCCGAAGAGGCTTTTTATGACTCGCTCTCGATGAGGAGGTTTGTTGGCATTGACCTTGGCCGTGAGTCGGCGCCCGACGAGACGACCATCTGCCGGTTCCGGCATCTCCTAGAGGCGCACGATTTCGGCCGTCGAATATTTGAATTCATCCACGAACATCTGGAAGCCAAAGGCTTGCGGCTTTCCGGCGGCACGATTGTGGACGCGACTATCTTTCACGCGCCGAGTTCAACCAAGAGCGAGGAGAAAACTCGCGACCGTGACATGCACCAGACCAAAAAGGGCAACCAATGGTATTTCGCCATGAAGGCCCATTTCGGGATCGACCGCCGAAGCAAAGTGATCCATTCGGTGGCGGCGAGGCAGCGAATGTGCATGACAGCGCGGTACCGGGCGACCTGCTGCATGGCCAGGAGCACGACGTCTGGGGCGATCAAGCGTATCAGGGCCAGAGTGAGGTCATCAAAGAGAAGGCGCCAAAGGCGCGCGATCGCACCAACCGGCGTTATCGCAACCGCGGCGTGGTGAACGAGGTCGAGCGTGCGAGGAACCAGAAAAAATCCAAGGTGCGCTCCCGTGTCGAGCATGTGATTGGCATCATCAAGTTGAAATTCGGCTTTACCAAGGTGCGGTATCGTGGCCTGGAGAAGAACGCCAATCGGCTATTTGCCACTTGCGGGCGGGCAAACCTATACATCCTTCGACATCGATTCCAGACCGCATAGGATAGGTACGCCTAAATTCTGGGAGAACGAATGAATTTGAAGACTTCAAGGAAAAAACCAACAGAAAACAGAATAAAAACCCAACAAACGCTACAATTTCATACTATGCAGGGGTTCCCTAGGCAATGAAGATCGTGATCAACTCGATTTGTCAGCTTTTCAAGCGATGGGTGATCCGCTGGAGTCGGATAGTTCATTGGCAGATTAAACCTTGGTTCAAGAAAATCGACGCTTTGGTGCGTACGTCGGCTGGCGCGTTGCTGGCAAAAAATGGATTAAAGGCGGTTCAGGTTCATGAAACGTCTGGCTGGAATTACACCCACACTTCTGTGCCGCCCGTTTGGCCGAGAACGCGACTTGAAGTGTGGGCGTGGACTTCTGACACCCCCAACGCTGAGGGGCGGAACAGGTTCACCCCTGTTCTTCTTTCGCCGTGCAGATGCACCGCGTCTGGTTCAGTGAAATACCGACAGACTTTGGTGTTATCGGCGATGCCTAAAATAGTCGCCTATTGAAGTTCCGCCGCCGGTGGGGTGAGTTCTTCCGTCGACGGAGCCTCTGCCGGCTGCGTGGCAGAAGCAAGGCGCTCCGATGGTGGCTTTTTCGCGTCTGGGATGTATCGTCGCGCCGTTTCAGGGATATGTTGCCACGCGGCTTCCGGAATATATCCGCGATTGTCCTCGGATACACCGGCGCCAACCTGCTCATCTTGCTGGGATTGAGGCTCTAGAGTTTGTGGGCGTTGCCCATCCTTTGTATCGTCCATTCTCAGCTCCTTCGTTTTATAAACCGAACAGTCCTATTCGGTGACGTCATATTCCCACCACATATTATTTTGGCGATTCACAATAGAAATAAACAATCGTTCTATATGAGCGTGTGCTCCACATAGCATTTGACACTAGATTGCACTCGCACAATGTGGTAGCGTTAAATTGTACTCAGCTTGATGCCAAATGAGCATCATTCCGTTCTCTTGAAACGCTCCAAGCAATTACACGATGGCATGTGCACATGTTCCAGCAATTTCCATAAAATTGATCGACCGCACTACCAGCGCTTCTTGGGACAAGAGCGCCAAAGCGTTTCTGGATCGCGCCCAGTGGCGGGCATGGTGTCACTCGCGGCGGCCGTGGCGTAGGCCCCTGTGAAAAACTCTCAAGTGATTGCATAAATTGGGCGTTTTGGGTTTTTCTGGCAGTTAATTTTGCCAGAAATGGGGCTCTTTAATGAGGTTTTCTGGCAATTTGATTCGCCACGGTTGATTGTGATTCTCGGCCTTTGGGACATTTTTGAGGGCAGAGATGCGACCAAAGGAACCTCGCGATAGCGGCCAGCATGACCTTTTGCGGGCCAGGCTGGATCAGATCATCGATACCGGACACGCGCTGGCCAAACTGGCGCGGACAATTGACTGGGACTTCCTCTGCGAGCGGCTGGGAGCGGTTTACACCGACCTGCCTGGCCGCCCGCCACTGCCAACTCGGCTGATGGCGGGTTTGGCAATCCTCAAGTAAATGCATGATCTTTCCGATGAGGGCCTGTGCGAACGTCGGCTGGAGAACGCGTATTATCAAAACATTTCTGCGGCGAAGAATTCTTCCGCCACAAGCTGCCCTTCGACCGTTCCTCAATCACCCGCTGGCGTCAGCGGATGGGAGAAGAACGGTTGGTAGCGTTGCTTCAGGAGAGCTTGGCCGCCGCCACCCGCTCACATGCTGCAAAGTCGGCGGATTTCACCCGCGTCATCGTCGACACCACAGTGCAGCCCAAGGCAATTACCTTTCCGACGGATGCCAAATTATTGTCCCGAGCCCGTGTGCATCTGGTCCGGGCGGCCAAGCGGCACGGCGTTGGTTTGCGGCAGTCCTACGAGCGTGTCGGCAAGATCGCAATGATCCGCCACCAGCGCTACGCCCATGCCGAGCAATTCAAACATAAGCGCTGTGTGGGCGTGTGAACCACGATGCCAATATAGCATCGGGCTGGTCGATATTTAACGCTATCGAGTGCATGGGCGATCCCCCTACTATTAACAATATATGAGATGAAGCGATCAAAAACATTTTCCGACATGCATGAATGGCAAGGCGAACTGCACAGGTTGCTTCCTGAAGTGAACACGGCGCGGGCGTTAACGCATGCCAGCACGTTAGGTGCGAGGCCTCCCGTGCCAATACTAAGCCAGGTTGGCTGGAGGAAGCGCTCGGGTTCAAAACATTCGGTCGTGTCCGGTCCAACCGTCGTCCCTCAAGCTTGGGGAGCATGCCATACCCATGCAGCCTACCGATTAGGACACCTGATTAAAAGTGATGAGCGGCCGATCATAATTTATTTCGGAGGCCCGCTGTCAAAGCGGTACCGTTGCGGGCGCGGAGTCATATATCGAAGCATAAAAGCACGCCTTGAGATTTCTGTTTGTCCGAAGACAAGGACGTCGCCAGAAGGCCATTGTTGAAGGGTCCTCAGAATAGAGGGTGGACGGGCGTCGCGAAAATGGATCTTTAATAACGTAAGGAGTTTATCATGGAATATCTTCAGCAAAGTGAAGCTAGCGAACTGGTCAAGGCTGTGCTAAGTTCCGGTGCGATAAAGCTGCATGGGCTTTCCGATGCTGCTGAAGCCGGTGATGAGGCGGCGAGGAAAGATGCGGCCTATGTGTTAGCGTTTTACAATGCGCTGCTGACACCAAGTGATGTCGCCGCGACTTCGAAAGTTGTAGAAGCCCCACCTGAGCCTGCGCAAACAGCGCCAGGCCAGCAACCGGGCGAAGCTGCGTCACCGTCTGGCGCGTTGCCGGCGGAATCGGTTCAACAGCCCTCGAACGTCGCACCGCCGGCATCACAGCAGCCCTTAGCGCCGGCCGCAGATGATTATCGGCAATATATACCGGAGTCCGCACGGAAATATGCTTCCGAGCAAAAGTAGCGGGAATATGTGCCCGCGCCCAGGGTACAGGGGGCGTAAATCGCGGGCAACACCAACGTATTCGACATTCTTGTGCCTATTAGGCTTCGCGGATCAGTTGTTCTAAAAGAGAGTCGCCGTGACGCTTGCTGCGACGGTTATTAAGCCGGCTATGGTCAAATTTCCGGTCAGGCCCGCCAGCATTCACCAGGTTGATCAGGTCCTGCCATTGCCGAAATTGGCGGCCTATGGTTTTCAGCATGTGCTTGCATTTTATGCAGGCGCGGTGTTGGTGCCGATCATTGTTGCCTGCGCGCTTGGACTTAGCACGGTCCAACGTATCCATCTCATCAACGCCGACCTATTTACCTGCGGCATCGCATCGCTCCTGCAATCGGTCGGCGTTTGGAAAATCGGCGTGAGATTGCCGCTGTTGCAAGGGGGCACTTTTACAGCAGTCAGCCGATGATCTCAATTGGGCTGGCGGCAGGGGGAGGCACGAGCGGGCTGCTCGCCATTTATGGAACGGTGCTCTGCGCCGGGCTGTTGACGTTCTTGGTTGCACCCTACTTCGCGTCGCTCATACGCTTTTTTCCGCCGGTGGTCACCGGGACGGTAATTCTGGTTATCGGTATGGCGCTTCTACCGGTAGCGGCCAATGATATCGTCATGGGCAGCAGCCCGACTGCGATTCAAAACCCAGTCCTGCTGAAGAATATTGCCTATGCGCTAGGCACCTTGGCGTTGATCGTGAGCATCCAGAGAGTCTTTGCCGGCTTTATGGCGACGGTTGCTGTTTTGCTCGGCCTTGTAACGGGCACGCTGGTCGCATGGGGGGTGGGCGACGCTCATTTCAGTCAGGTAGCGTCCGCCGGTTGGGCTGGGGTAACAACACCGTGCTATTTTGGGATGCCCACGTTCAGCGTTACGGCGATCTTGTCTATGCTGATCGTCATGATCATTACGATGGTCGAGACGACGGGAGACATTTATGCGACCTGGGAAATCGTGCGGAAGCGTATTCGCCCGGAGGACGTTGGCAGGGCTATTCGCGCAGACGGAATTGCCACCCCCCCTGGGGGCGCGCCGAATTCGTTTCCCTATGCATGTTTTGCTGAAAATGTTGGGTTGGTCCGTCTGACCCAGGTAAAGAGCCGTTGGGTTGTCGCCGCCGCCGCCTGTATCATGATCATTCTAGGCTCATTGCCGAAAGCCGCCGCGATCGTGTCTAGTATTCCTTTACCGGTGTTGGGCGGCGCAGCGCTCGCAATGTTCGCCGCCGTGGCCGTCGTCGTCGTCCAAACCCTCAACAAAGTTGATTTCAACAATCACAATAATGTCGTGATCGTCAGCACGAGCGTGGGACTGGGCATGCTGGTTACTGCGCAGCCTTTCGTCGCCAATGCATTTCCACATTGGATGCAGATCATGTTCGGCAGCGGCATAACGCTGGGCGCGTTGTCGGCTATCCTGCTTAATGTCATTTTCAACCATATCGGGGTTGTCCATGGTCCCGCGGTCGCCGGCCGGCCGGGCGATCATCTCGTCACGCTTTCGGATGTCAATAAGATGGGTTATCAGCAGTTCTCAGAAACCTTCGGTGGGCTTGTGGAGAATACGCCCTGGGTGTTGGAACGCGCCTATCAGGCGAAGCCATTCCAAGACACGATCGCGCTGCGCGCCGCCTTTCATGACGCATTGCTGACCGGTACTTCGGCGGAGCAGCACGAGTTGATGAGCTCCTTCGCGGATCTCGGCAGCGAGGGGGATGCCGAGAATGCCTATTTGCTCGACCATAAGTCGGCGATGGGCGGCCTTAATTATAACGATCATGGCGATGTCCTCGAATTAGCGCAAGCATATCGTAGGCACTTCGGCTTCCCTCTCATCATTTGCGCGCGTGAGGTGGAGCGGTACGAGCGGGTGCTTGCTGGCGGTTGGGCACGCATGGCCAATTCTCCAGCGGTGGAATGTACGGCCGGTCTGATCGAAATTGCCAAAATCGCAAGTTATCGATTTGACGAACTGGTTGCTAATGCAAATCCGATTGCGACCGCTCATATTGAGCGTTTCTCAAAGTTGGCCACCTATTGAGGAAGGCCGGTTGGAATGTTGAGAACACCAGCTATTATGAAGAATTTAATGAATCGGGCTTTCCGAGTGGTAGCGACGAGGTCTTTATTAAATTGCAGCAGTCCAGTCCTCATGGCGGAAAGATTCAGCCCATAAAAGTACTGGCGAGTGACGCTCCGCGCGGCTCTTTGGGGTTGCGCTATAGTCCTGGTGCAACTGCCGAGTTCGCCGCTCCGGAGACGTAAAGGTAAGGTTGATTTTGTTGGACGAAACGCCGGGATAG